>ERZ857984.1409-NODE-1409-length-19606-cov-5.177075_pt1 | contig 19606 bp, 21 predicted proteins | sample MGYA00519914_ERZ857984 | MGnify/ENA primary metagenome ERZ857984 (study PRJEB31778, sample SAMEA3449417) | human gut metagenome | biome: human gut; feature: human-associated habitat; material: faeces | place: United Kingdom | collected 2010/2012 ... | reverse complement strand
CAAATTATATTTATCAATTTAGAATTCGTTATTATGATAAAGTTTTTAGAAATAGCGATATTTACGGAGTTTATCCTGATTTATCTAATTTGCCCGATTATATGGAAAATACCGAAATGGAGAGGGTAGGAAGTCCTTATGGAAATTTTATTTATGGTAAAAAAATGCTTGAAATAGAAAAAATTGATAATATTAGTTATACATTGAAATTGAAGTATAATCAATTTTTTATATATTTAATTCTACTTATAGTTATTGTTTTATATTGTTTAATTAACTTTAATAAAAAAATTAGAGAATCATTAACTTGCAATAATATAACTCGATTAGATTGGGCTATATTTATAGTTATTTCAGTTTTTTGTTTTTTATCTTTTAATCAGTTAGATGATATGTATCATACGGTGGCATCATCGTTTACATATTTGAACGGGCATATATTCGATTTTTATAAATATAATACTACATTAGAATATATTAAACTAAATAATTATATGCCAAGCTCATATATTTTATTCGCTATATGAAATTTTCCTCTAAAATTATTATTTTCCATGGATGGTTCTAATATTGGTTTGGGAGTAATATATTATAATAAGATTTTCACTACTTTATTTTATATTGCTTGTGCTATTATAATGTATAAAATATGTAAAACTATCGGATTTGACGATAAAAAATCAAAAATTACATCATTTTTATGGCTCACTACTCCTATAGCTATATTTTCTCAATTTATATTTGGGCAATACGATATATTTACCGTGTTTTTTACACTGCTTGGAGTTTATTTTTATTTCAAGAACGATGATTTTAAGTTTGCATTATTTTTCGGAATAGCATTAACCTTCAAATATTTTGCCGCCTTTATATTTATAATATTATTAATTTATAGAGAAAAGAATATTATTAAAATAATAAAACAATGTGCAATTTTTATAATACCATTTGCTATAGAATTATTAATCTATATATCGGATTCTGCTTTTAGAGAAAGAGTTTTTGGTTTTGGCGCTAATTCGTTTATATTTGGATTAACTCTTAAAACTGAATATGGAATGAATATAAAGATATTTTTAATGTTTTGGATATTTATATGCGGCTATACCTATTTTAACGAAGTAAAAAATAAAAGTGAAAATGAAAAATATATTTTCTATTATTTATCTTTAGTTTCGTTTATGTTATTTGGATTATCGCATTGGCATCCTCAATGGGTGATATTTATTACTCCTTTTTTAGTTTTTGGAACAGTTATAAACAAAAAATATAATTTTTTATGCTATTAGATATATTTTTGATACTATTTTTTATATGTTATGTCGTAAATATGTGGAGAGCATATTTGGATGCATATTTACTATCAAATGGAATATTTAATAATCTATTAGATATAGATAACACTTCATTACTTATGAAAGGCATATTTGGAGATAAGAATTCGTTTGCTTATACATTTTTTAGCGGATTATTGCTTTTAAATGCTTTATTCAAACATCCAAAATACGATTTTGATAATATAAACGAAGATATATCGGATGCTATGCCTTATATAAGATTAAGATTAGTTATAGGAATGATGATTTTTATAATTCCATGTTTTATATCTGCTTTAAGTTAAAGTTGATTATTAATTGTTTTAATAAAAATATAAGTTTATACTTTATATTATTATTTTATAATGTAATTTTAATTGATAAGTTTAAAAAATGATTTATTGAAGCTGTGATATTTTTAGGTAATGACTAGATAATTTTATTAGTAAATTTAATATTTGAAATAAATATTTAAATAATATATAATCTCAATAAGTTATAAATAAAAAATGTATTATTAATTAAATTTTTAAACGGAGGTATTTATGCATGCAATAAATATAGCAAAGGAATTTGTTAAAAATAAAAAAAAATCTTCATGGGAAATACAAAAGCTAACATATTATGCTCAAATGTTATCTCTATATTTATATAATGAACCTTTATTTGATGACGATATAGTGGTTTTAAAAGATGGTCCCGCTATAATCAATGTGCAAGAAAAATTTAAAGAAGATAAAAAATTAAAAATGGTAGAAGGAGTAAAAGAGAGCGACTCAAAAGCTAAACTTATTATAGATTATACTCTAAAATTTTTTGGAGGTTATAAAGGAAGAGCTTTAAGAGATATGACGCATAAAAAAGGCGGAGCTTGGGATAGAGTAGTTAAAGAAAAACATATAACCGATTTTAGTAAAAGTAAGAACATAAAAATTGAAAACAGCTATATAAAAAATGAGATTAATTTATATGAAGACATAATTAAAGAGTTAAATAAAGCTGCTGAAATAGATAAATATTATCTATATAATGATATTGACAATATACTAAAAGAGTTTGAATAAATCATAATGGCTACTATTTGTAAAAAAGAAGATAGTATAAATCGATTATCGACTAATATTACATATGCATTAAAACATAATGGTATTAATTTAAAAGATTTTGATAAAGCCCTTATCGAAAGAGAACTTAATCAATCTGTAGATTTTTTAGTTTATAAGAAGAAAAGCTATAAATGTAAAAAAATAAGATATTTGAATGTCAAAGTTCTAGATAATAGATACGGAAAAGTATCGTATAATAAATGTAAAAATATTTTGGTATCTAACTTTATTAATACTTTGCTTCCTAATACTTATTGATAGGGAAAATAAAGAATTAAATAATTAATAATTTAAGGAAAGAAACAAATGAAAACTGTAATACTTTCAGGCGGACTTGGAACAAGACTCGGAGAAGAAACTGCTATTCGTCCAAAACCATTAGTTGAAATTGGAGGACGCCCAATAATTTGGCATATAATGAAAATCTATTCGTATTACGGAATCAACGATTTTGTGATTCTGCTCGGATATAAAGGATATATGATTAAAGAATTTTTTGACAATTACAGAAGACATTTATTCGATATCAGGCTCGATTTTAAGAAAAATAAATCTGAAATCATAAAAAGAAGCAAGATTGAAGAAGAAAAATGGAAAATAGAACTTGTCGATACGGGCGAAAACAGTATGACAGGCGGAAGATTAAAAAGAGCTTTTGAATATTTGAAAGATGAAGATACTTTTTGTTTGACTTACGGAGACGGAGTTTCAAATATAAATATTAAAGAAGAAATAAAATTCCATAAAAAACATGGGAAAATAGCCACAATAGGAGCGGTATTTCCTCCAGCAAAATATGGCGCAATAAGTATTAATAAAAACGATATGGTTGTAGATTTTGTTGAAAAACCAAGAGGAGATAACGCTTATATAAATGGCGGATTTTTCGTATTGAATAAAGAAATTTTTAATTATTTGGAAGACGATTTCACAATATTTGAACAAAAACCTTTAAGAGAATTATCAAAAAAGAATCAATTAATGGCTTTTAAGCATGAAGGTTTTTGGCAATGTATGGACACTCAAAGAGAGAAAGCTTTACTTGAAGAGATGTGGAACGATAATAAAGCTCCTTGGAAATTATGGAAGTAAAATTAATGAAAAATATAATAAAAATTTTTAAGAATAAAAAAATTCTAATTACGGGACATACGGGATTTAAAGGTTCTTGGCTTTGTAAATTATTATTGGAATTAGGCTCTAAAGTAAGCGGAATATCTTTACAAGCCGAAAAAGTCTCTTTATATAATTTGCTTAAACTCGATAACGAAGTAGAATCTCATATATGCGATATTAGAAAATTAAAAAATATTGAGAATATTGTAAAAGAAATAAATCCCGATATTATTTTTCATTTAGCAGCTCAGCCTTTGGTAATAGAAAGTTATAATAATCCCGTTTATACTTTTGAAACAAATATAATAGGAACGATTAATATACTTGAAGCTTTAAGAAAATTAAATAATTTGGAATGCGCGATAATGATAACCACCGATAAAGTTTACGATAATAAGGAATGGGTTTGGGGTTATAGAGAAAACGATTCTTTAGGAGGAAACGACCCTTATTCTTCTTCAAAAGCATGCGCAGAATTAGTAATAAAAAGTTATAAGAAAAGTTTTTTTGAAAATTTGAATATAGCTACGGCAAGAGCGGGAAATGTTATTGGCGGAGGCGATTTTGCAAGAGATAGAATAATTCCCGATATAGTGAGAGCGATTGAAAGAAACGAAGCGGTTGAATTAAGAAATCCAAATAGCGTTCGCCCTTGGCAGCATGTTTTGGATGTTTTAAACGGTTATTTACTGCTTGCATATAATCTGATTGAAAATAATAAAAATATTTCTGCAAATAAAAACGGAGAATTGCCAAGTTATAATTTTGCTCCGATAGACAATAAACAAACCGTTGAATATATAACTAAAGTTTTTATAGAGAGCATAGGTAGAGGAAGTTATAAAATAAAAAAGCAAGATACGAATAAAAAAGAAATGAATATATTGCGTTTAGATTCTTCTTTGGCAAGAAAAGAATTATTATGGGAAGAAAAATTTGACACGGAAGAAGCCGTAAAACAAACCGCTTTATGGTATAGAGAATATTTGAATAATAAAGATATAACGGATAAACAGATTAAAGATTATATTAAGGATTTAATATGAACAGAGAGAAAATTTTAGAATTGGTTAGAGAATTCGCGAAAGAAGAATATTCTAATAAAGAATTTATTGAAGGAAAAAGCGCAGTTCCCGTTTCAGGAAGAGTTTTTGACGAAGACGATATTACTACTTTAGTCGATAGCGCTTTAGATTTTCATTTAACTACTTATAGATATAACGATGAATTTGAAAAAAGTTTAAGAGATTTTTTTGGATTAAAATATGCATTAACTTGCAATTCTGGTTCTTCTGCTAATTTAATCGCCGTTTCTTCTTTAACTAGTCATTTGCTTAAAGAAAGAGCATTAAAATATGGTGATGAAATTATAACCGTTGCGGCGGGCTTTCCTACGACTGTTAACCCGATTCTTCAAAATAATTTGATTCCCGTATTTGTAGATGTGGAACTTAAAACTTACAATGTCGATATTAAAGAAATAGAAAAAGCGATAACCGAAAAAAGCAAGGCTATTATTTTGGCTCATACTTTGGGAAATCCTTTTAATATTGATAAAGTAAAAAAGATATGCGAAAAATATAATCTATGGCTTATAGAAGATTGTTGCGATGCTTTCGGAACTAAATATAACGGAAAAAAGACGGGAACATTTGGCGATATTGCCACTTTAAGTTTTTATCCCGCTCATCATATAACTATGGGAGAAGGCGGAGCGGTTATGACGAATAATCCAATTCTTAAAAAAGCTATGGAAAGCATAAGAGATTGGGGACGAGATTGTTTTTGTCCTCCAGGTTGTGATAATACTTGCAAACAAAGATTTACTCAAAAACTTGGTAGTTTGCCCGAAGGATACGACCATAAATATACTTATTCGCATTTGGGTTATAATTTGAAGATTACCGATATGCAGGCGGCTTGCGGTTATTCGCAGATTAAAAAAGTGAACGGATTTATAGAAAAAAGAAAAGAAAATTTTATCAAGATTAAAGATAAATTAAAAAGATTTGAAAAATATTTTATTCTACCCGAAGCTCAAGAAAATAGCGAACCTTCATGGTTTGGTTTTTTAATCAGCGTTAGAGAGGATGCTCCTTTTAATAGAAACGATATAGTTAAATATTTAAATGATAAAAAAATAGGAACGAGGCTTTTATTTGCGGGAAATATTATTAAACAGCCTTATATGAAAGATAGAAATTATAGAGTTATTGGCGATTTGAAAAACTCCGATTTTATAATGAATAATACTTTTTGGATTGGAGTTTATCCCGCTATTAACGATAAGATGATTGAATATATTGAAAAATGTTTTGAGTTATTTATAGATAATAATTATAAATGAAAATATAAAAAATAAAATTTGGATTAAAAAATTATGCTATTGACAAGAGTATAATATAACTATATAATTATTTTATTAAGAATTATATATTCAAGGAGAATATCATGAAAATTAAAAAGAACATAGAGCAACATAATCGCGATATAAAAGAAAAAGGCAGATATTTATATAATAGTGGAAGCCTTGCAAACCAGATAACACATAAAAGAATTATGGATGTCATTACTTCTTTTTATGATTTTACTAATAAAAGGATTTTAGAAGTAGGATGCGGAGATGGAAAATTTACTGTTGAACTTCATAATTTCATAGGGGGGGGTATATTCTTGCTACTGAACCAGCAGAGCAAGCAATAGAATCTGCTAAAATGCTTAAGAATAAACTTAATATAGATAATATTGATTTTGTAGTCAAAAATATTTATAATTTTGATATAAATGAAAAATTTGATTTGGTTCTTTTTAACGGAGTTTTGCATCATTTACCAGACCCAAATAAAGCTATAGAAATTGCGTCTAAATTTGCAGATGAAATGATTATAGTAGAACCTAACGGTTATTCTCCAGCTTTAAAAATCATTGAAAAAGCCTCGAAATACCATAGAGAACATGAAGAGCAATCATTTTTTCTATTTACAATAAATAAATGGTTGGGAAATGCAGGTATGAAAATAAAAAAATATAAGTTTATAGATATTATACCCGTATTTGCTCCTGATATATTAACGAAAATGTTAAAGCCATTTGTTCCGATTTGTGAGAATATACCAATATTTAAAAGATTATTATGCGCAAGAGTAGTTATTTATGCCAAGAGGTAGTTTTTTATGAAAAAAATTAGCGTAGTATTGAAAACATTTGAAAAGTATAACTTTATTCTATCAAGTAGCAAAATTGTAAATATTTTATATAAAACACTAATATACCATATCAGGATTTATATTAATTTAATATAGGTCGAATATGGTATAAATATAAAAACGGCAAAATTCTTAAAAAAATATGAAGTATAAATATATAATATTTGATTTAGATGGGACTCTACTTGATACTTCCGAAGGATTAATTAAAAGCATCAATTATACTTTGGATGTAATGGGTTATCCTAAAATATCAGACGAAGAAAAATATTCATTTATAGGTCCGCCTATAAAAGTATCTCTAAAAAATAAATTCAATTTGAGCGAAGAAGATGCGGATTTTTCTACAAATGTATTTAGAGATAGATATAAAAATTATGACTTATACGAAGCTAAATTATACGATGGTATAATAGAATTATTAGAATTATTAAAATTTAATAATATTAAGATGTCAGTCGCCACTTATAAACGGGAAGATTATGCGATATCTTTATTAGAATATTTTAAATTAAAAAAGTATTTTGAAATTATAAGAGGCTCTGATTATCTAAGTAAAATGACTAAAACAGATATTATGGATGCTTGTTTAATTTATAAGAATAATATAAGTAAAAATCAAATTTTGATGATAGGAGACTCAGAATCAGATTATATATCTTCAAAAAAACTTTTTATAGATTTTTTGGGTGTTACATACGGATTCGGATTTAAAAGAGAAAATATAAACAAATATAAAGATATTATATTAGTTAATAGCGTATATGAAATAAAAAAATTTTTAAATAATAAAGAGGATAAAATAAAATGCTTGTAAAAGTATCCGAATATATAGAATCTTTTCTTTATAATAACGGTATAACTGATGTATTTACTGTTACTGGCGGTGGGGCTATGCATTTAAATGATGCTTTCGGGCATAGTAAACATATAAGATGCATATATAATCATCATGAGCAGGCATGCGCTATAGCGGCTGAAGCTTATGCAAGATTAACTAATAAACTTCCCGTAGTTTGTGTTACGAGCGGACCTGGAGGCACTAATGCATTAACGGGAGTTATTGGGGCTTATTTGGATTCTATACCTATGTTTGCAATATCGGGGCAAGTAAAAATAGAGACTACTATACATTCTACAAATTTAAAATTGAGACAGCTTGGAGACCAAGAATTTAATATTTCTGAAACGGTTAAAAATATGACAAAATATTCTAAAATAGTTTTAGATAAAAATAAAATATCGTATTATTTAGAGAAGGCTTTATTTTTATGTAAAAACGGAAGACCCGCTCCAGTATGGCTTGATATTCCTTTAGATATACAAAGCGCTATGATAGATACTGATAATTTAGAGCATTATGATTCAAAAAATGATTATATAGATTATAATTTTTCAGACGATATAATAGAGAAAGTATATAAAAAAATTAAAGAATCTAAAAGACCAGTTATATTGTCTGGTTCAGCTATAAGAATTTCAAATTCATACGATAAGTTTTTAAAGTTTATAGATAAATTGCAGATTCCAGTTCTTACCGCTTTTAATTGTCATGATTTGCTTGAAGATTCTCATTTTTTATACGCTGGACGACCTGGAACCGTAGGAACAAGAGGAGGAAATTTTATTATTCAAAATTGTGATTTGTTAATTTCGTTAGGTTGTAGAATGAATATCAGGCAGATAAGCTATAATTATAAAGATTTCGCTAAAAACGCTTATAAAATATATATAGATATAGACAAATCGGAATTGGAAAAGCCAACTTTAAATATAGATATGCCTATAAATACGGATATATCTTTATTCTTTGATAAAATGAATAATTATAATTATGTTTCTGATAATAGGCATAGAAAGTGGCTCGAAAAATGCAAATATATAAACTCTAAATATATAGCTGTTATTCAAAAATATTATTTAAATAAAAAATGTTTAAATCCTTATGTATTTATGGATTTACTTTTTAAGATTTTAAAGGAAAACGATATAATTATTACTGGTAACGGTTCGGCATGCGTTATATCTTTTCAATGCGCCATAATAAAGAAAGGGCAAAGATTGTTTTCTAATTCGGGTTGCGCGTCTATGGGATACGGCTTGCCTGCTTCCATAGGGGCGTGCATATCTAAAAATAATTCTCAAAGGATTATATGCATAGAAGGAGACGGAAGTGTAATGATGAATTTACAAGAACTCCAAACCGTTTATCATAATAAACTAAATATAAAAATTATTATATTAAATAATAACGGATATCATTCTATTAGGCAGACTCAAAGTAATCTATTTAAACCGCCTTTATGCGGAGTAGATTCGGATTCTGGAGTTAGTTTTCCTAATTTTGAAAAGATTGCCTACGCTTTTGATATACCTTATGTGAAAGTAGATAACATTGATAATGCTGAAATAAATATAAAGACTGCTTTAGAATCCGATACGGCATATATTATAGAAGCTATATTAGACGATAAACAATTTTTTGAGCCTAAATTATCTTCTAAAGTTAATGAAGACGGTTCTATAACTTCTCCATCTTTAGATGATATGTATCCGTTTTTGGATAAAAGCGAATACGAAGAAGTTATAGCTTATCTAAAAGGATGATTATTTATATAAAAAATACTTTTGAATTATTGATTAATTATATTTGCAAAATTATAAAACGGCAGCGGTGCTTTTGTTATATTTAATTAAATTCTGTATAAGCATAGTTTTTAATCTCGTTTGCTCATATCCAGGATTATAATTATATTTTCTCAAAAAATACTCTACCGCCAAATTGCCGTCATGCCATTTTCCGCCTAATCCCATCATAGTTATATCGGTATATTTGCAGCCATAATGCAAAGCGACATCCAAAAGCATTTCAGCAGTTCCATTTTTATCATGCAAATGTATTCCCGCCTCGATTCCTTCCTCTCGGCATAACTCTATCGTATGTCTAACATATTCGGGAGTAAAAATGCTTTCCGTGTCGGCAAAATATATTACGGGTATTTCATGCGCAACTGCAAATTTTGCGAACTCTTTATTTCTTTCCATAGTATTATGCCCCGAACTTGTAAAATTAACAAATACCTCATAGCCTAATTTTTTAATCTCATTTATATGTTTTTCTAATATTTTAAAATCAGTTTCCGAAGACCTTGTAAGTATTCTAACGGCATCTATAACGGTTTCTTTTTTTGGAAGCAAATCGGATAATGGTCTTTGTATATCTCTCATAGCCGATAATTTAACCGTATTCTTTGTAGATAAAAATATATCTTTAATCTCTTCATTGCATAAACCGCAATATCTAAAATATCCTCTATTTGGATCTGCTTCTTTATTGTGAAAAAAGCCTAATTCTAGATAATCGATTCCCGCAGCTTGAGCGAATTTATAATAATCTATGCAAAAATCTTTATCAAAAAACCAACCCGTTTGGTAGCCCGCTTCCCTAAATGTGCAGTCGAAAATTGTTATATTACCTATCATAAAAAATTTTACTCCTTTTTTATAAACATAAATTTATGTTCCGATAATGAAGAATATGTTAACTTATTTGTAGTAAATTTTGATAAAATTGTATAATTTATTATATTATTTTATATATTTATTTTAATATTAAATGAAATTAATTATAAAAATATTAATTTTTAAGCGTAATATTTAATAATAATACTTAAAATTTGACATTTTATATTAATTATTGTAGAATTAGTTAACAGAATCTTCATTATCGGAACTTGTTTAAGTCAAAATGATAAATATATAGTTTATGAAAGGACAATTTATGAACAATAAAAAGAATATAAAAATTCTCGATTGCACGCTTAGAGATGGCGGTTTTATAAACGATTGGGACTTTGGACATTATGCAATATATAATATAGTTAATAGACTTATAGAATCAAATATAGATTTTTTAGAAGTAGGATTTTTACATAATGAAAGAGATTTTGAAATAAATAGAACTATTACAAAGCATACGAGCGATTTTTCAAATATTATAAAAATAAAAAATAAAAAAGATGCAATGATTTTGGGAATGATAATACTTGGGGAAGCCGATATAGAAAATGTTGGCAATGCCGATAAAACCATTTTGGACGGAATAAGAATAGTATTTAAAAAACATAATATAGATAAAGCCTTTGAGCTTGCAAATAAAATTAAAGATAAAGGATATAAAATATTTTTACAACCTGCTTCGGTAACTGACTATTCAAATAAAGAAATGGAATATTTAGCTAAAAAATCAATATCTTTGAATCCTTATGCGGTTTATATAGTTGATACTTACGGACTAATGCATAAAAATAAAGTTCTTAATTATTTTAATATACTTAATAATAATTTGTCAAATGATATTTATATCGGATTTCATTCTCATAATAATTTTCAACTTTCTTTTGCAAATTCTATAGAATTAGTGGAATTAACTACCAATAGAAATATTATTTTAGATTCTTCACTTTTTGGTATGGGAAAAGGAGTTGGAAATTTAAATACGGAACTTATAACCGACTACTTAAATAAATATCATAATTATGATTATAATGTTGGGCAGATATTAGAATTAATTAATTTAGAAATATTAAAAATAAGGAATACATATAGTTGGGGATATTCTTTTAACGGTTTTTTAGCTGCTTCTAACGATTGTCATCCGACTTATGTAAAATATTTAATAGATAAAAATACAATCTCTGTAAATTCTATAAATAAAATATTGCAAAAAATAGATAGAGATAAAAAAACTATATTTTATGGAGATTTGATAGAAAAATTATATTCGGATTTTCTTAATAATGAAATTAAAGATAACAAAAGTATTGATTATATTTTTAACAAAGTGAATAATAGAAAAATATTGATAATAGCGCCTGGAGGAAGCGTAAATAACGAAAAAAATAAGATAGATAAATTTATTTCGGATAATAATCCCATAGTGGTATCTATTAATTATTATAACGAGAATTTAAAAACGGATTTTATTTTTATAAATAATGCCAAAAGATATAACCAAATGGCTGAATTTATAGATAGCGGAAAAAATGAGATAGAATTTATATTAACTTCAAATATAACCGTTATAAGCTCTAAAGAAAATTATCATTTAATCAATTACTCTGATTATTTAGTCGAAGGAGATTTTGAAATAATAATGCATAACGCTACATTAATGTTTATTAAATTATTAAAAAATATGAATATTAATAATTTATATATAGCGGGATTTGACGGTTTCTCTTCAAATAGCGGTAATAATTATGCCGATAAATATTTATCTTATAATACTAACATTAATTTTGAAAAACAAAATAGATTAATAGGCGAAAAAATAATTCAATTTCAAAAATATATAAATATTACTTTTTTAACAAAATCTTATTATAAAAAATAATAAAATATTTAAGTATGTAATAAAATGAAAGCAAAAATAAAATATAGAGATAAAAATTCAAACGATAGTAAAAATTTGACATTTTTAAAAAAATAATTATAATAAAAATGTAATCAAAATGAATACGATAAACAAATAACGCTTGAAGAGAAGAGAAGGCATAAAAAAGGAATTGAAAAAGGAAAATTTGAAGGTATAAAAGAACGCAATTATTCTATAGCTAAAAGTTTAAAACAAATGGATATGGATAATAAATCTATAAGTAAAGCTACAGGTTTAACGATTGAAGAAATAGGTAACCTGCCGCTCATACGAATAAAAACTTTAAATGTATACATTAATAAATAATTAAATAAGGATGATAATAAAAATGAAAGCGAAAATAAAACCTCGAGATGAAATTTCAAATAATAGACAAAGATTGGAAGATAAAATTCCACTTAATACGCCTTTTCTAATATTAATAGACCCTTCCGATAAGTGTAATTTTAGATGTAAATTTTGTCCTACAAGCGATTTAAAACTCATGCAAGCTACAGATGGAAGAAATTATGGAAATATGGATTTTGATTTATATAAAAAAGTTATAGACGATATAACGGAATTTGATAATAATATAAAAATGATTTATTTGTATAAAGATGGAGAGCCTCTTTTAAATCCTCACTTTCCAGATATGATTAAATATGCCAAAGCTTCTAAATGTGTTGATAAAATTTCCACTACTAGTAACGCTTCATTATTGAATAAAGAATTAAGTTTAAGTATAGTAGAGGCAGGACTTGATAAACTTCAAATTTCTATAGAAGGAATTAACGCTGAACAATATTTTAATATTTCAAATGTAAAAATAGATTTTAATAAATTAGTTGATAATATAAAATTTTTATATGATAATAAAAAACAATGCGAAATATATATAAAAATAGTTGGTAATAATCTTATAGAATCGGAAAAAACTGAATTTTATAATATTTTCGGAGATATATGCGATTATATATTTATAGAAAATGCCACTCCAATATGGAGTAATTTTGAAATAAATAGTTCCATAAATATAACGAATGTAAAAACTCTTTATGGGAAGGAAGTTAAATATAAAAATGTCTGCCCTCAAATTTTTTATTCTATAGCGATAAATTCTAATGGGACGGTTAGCCCTTGTTGTAACGATTGGTCAAGAAAATTAATTATAGGAGACGCTAATCATGAAAAAATTAAGGATATATGGAATGGAGATAAATTAAGGAATTTACAAAAGTTGCATTTAAGCGGCGGTAGGAAAAACCATACGGTATGCTCTACTTGTGGTATGCCAGAATATAGCTCAATAGATAATATAGACGATTATGCCGAAGAGTTATTGCGCAAAATAGAAAATAATATATAAAATTTATAATATATATTTACCGATTATTTAAGGCTCGTCTCTAATTACTTTATTTATAAATTCTCTTTCAAATTCTTCTTCGTCATATATATAAATTTCTTTTAAGAGGAATTTTTTAAATTTACTTAATCCAAATCTATCTAAATTTATATTCGCTTTATTAAACAAATGGCTGTTTATTTTTAAATCTCCATTATTTTTAGAATAATAAACCAATATATATTCAATATTATTTTTTGAAAAATTAACTATATCTTGTATGTATTTATTTTCATTCAAATCTATATCCGACAATAAAAATATGCTATCGTATATTTTTAATTGCAATTCTTTTTTTACTCCATATTTTATATTTATATCATTATTATTCTTATCGTCATTTTTTTTAAGAAGCTCTCCTATTTTAAATTCTATAAAATAATGTGTATTATTTTTAGAAATATATAACGCATCGTTAGATTTTAATTCAAAATTATTATTTTTAGTATATCTTTCTTTGACTTTATCAAAGTTTATAGCTTTTTCTTCCCATGAAATATCAGGCGGTATATTATAAGGCGGATTTTTAAAATGTTCTTTAAATATATATTCCAATTTCTCGAGTATATTATCATCTTGTAATATGGGCGGTAATTTATTACTCATATTATTTCCTGTAGATAGCTGATTTTACAATTCATTGGATAATTCCTCTAAATGTTTTATAGGGGCAGCCATTTTATAATATATTTCTGAAATTCTATCGTTTACTAAATTTATTGTAGAATAGTTTTCTTTTTTATCTATATCCGATAAATAATAATTGGTTTTACCGTCTATGCAATGTTTTTTAGTAAATAACTCTATAGCCTCTAAAAAATACGGGCTATGAGTCGTTATAACAATATATACATTAAATAATTTTTGTATAAGAACTATTATTTCGGCGTATAGAAGTTGCCATTTAGGATGAAGATGAATTTCGGGTTCGTCCAATACTAAAATATATTTTTCTTTAAGAATGCCTTCTTCGAGCATCATTTTTATTATAGTAAAAGATTTTAATCCCGCGGATAAATTATGTATGGATATAGGCTCGGCAATGTTATCGAATTCTAAATAAAAATCGTCCTCTTTCTTTATTATTTTTCCGTTAATGGCATTTGACAGCATTTTATAAATAATTTCTAATTTCTCTTCGGCTAAAGTTTTATCGGCTATATGATTTTCGCCGTATTTATTAATGATTTCGCTAATTAAATATGAATCGGTTATTGAAAGAGAATAATAATAGTCTTTTTTATCTAAAACAAAAGGATTATCTATAAGGAACACATTATTATCGCAAATACCTTTTTCAAATTTCAAACATTTATCATTTTTAAATTCAAATGAAATTCCAAAATCGTTTATTTCAATTTCGGCATTTGTATTTTTTAATATTCTGCTATTTATTTGTTTATAAAATAAATCGTTATAATATTCTGATATTATATTATAAGATAGTTTCTCTTTAGATATATTTTTATATTCTTCTATTTTACTGGAAATGAATTTTATATTTTCTTGTGTTATAAATTTATCATTTATATTCGTGTATTCTTTAATATTATTGAATATAATTTCTTCTATATCTTTTTTATTAATATCATTAATATCTTCTTTATTACTAATATCGTTTAATATATTGTTCACTATACCATTTAACTTAAATTCATGAGTCATTGTTTCTACTAAAATATTCTTTTTTTGAGAATAAAAATTAAGTCTTCTTATAAAATTCCTCAATAAACCTCTAATAGAATAATTTATTTCATCTTTTATTCTTACTTCAAGGTTATTCAAAGAATTAAAACTTGCAAATAGAATTTTACCGATAGTGCTTTTACCCGTATTATTTTCGCCCGCTATAACCGTTATACCGTCTATTTTTATAGAAGCCTCTTTTATGCTCGCAAAATTTTTTATATTTAATTCCATTTTAATAATCTCCCATTTTACATACTTTATATTGAAATTTTAAATATGTCAATTATAGTATATTGCATAAATAATAGATATAACATAATATTAATATTATATAATCAAAAAGGATATTTTAAAAATGATAAATAAATGTAGAATTTGCGGCGGAGAATTTTTTAATAAACCCATAATATCTTTAAAAAATATGCCAGAATCCGCTCAAGGATTTTTAGAATATGAATCTGATAATCAAACTATGGATATAAATTTGGTTCAATGTAAATTTTGTGGGACTATTCAGTTAGATTGCGAGCCTGTAGGTTATTATAAAGATGTTATAAGAAATAGTGGAGACACTAAAACTCAATCTAATATCATTATAGATTTACTTAAAGAATTTATAGAAAAATATAATTTAGAAAATAAAAAGATTGTTGAAATAGGTTCTGGAAATGGGGATTTTTTAAGAATATTAAACGAATTTAATGTAAAATGTTTTGGTATAGAAAATTCCACAAACAACATTACTGTAAATAGTAATGGGGGGGGGTAATTAAAGTGGAGAAGAATTTTTTGGATAGAGAAGATATAAAACTTAAAGGCTCTCCTTTTGACGCTTTTGTGCAATTTAATTTTATGGAGCATCAGCCTAATCCGAATGTTATGATGAGAGCGATTTATAATAATTTAACGGCGGATGGAGTTGGTTTTATAACTGTTCCAAATTGTGATTATCTATTTGATAATGGAGTTTTTTGTCAAGTAATAAGAGACCATTTAATTTATTTTTCAAAAGAATCCTTATTTTTCTTTATTCAAAAAAACGGGTTTAATATATCAAAATATTTTTTAGTAAATAACGATAGTCATGGCGTATTCATAGAAAAAAGAAGTTTAAATATTAATAATAAATTTGATTTAGTATTTGATAAATTATATAATGATATTTGTTCGTATATTAAAAATTATAAAAAAGTCGCCGTATGGGGAGCGGGACATGAAGCGCTGGCTATTTTATCTTGTTATAATTTGCATGATAAAATAGAGTATGTTATAGATTCGGCAACATCTAAACAGGGAAAATTTACTATAGGTTCTAATATAAAAATAATATCCCCAATGGAAGCTTATAAAAATATAGTAGATGCTATAATAATTATAGCTATGGATTATATAAATGAAATAAAAAAATTAATAGAAACTAATATGCCATCCAATGTATCTATATCGGCTATAGTCGGAGACGAATTAAAAATTTTAAGATAAATATTTGTTTGGTAGTCGCTGAGTTTGTCGGTAATTATCCTTATGCTAAGTATTGACATTTTTTTATTTATGTTTTATAATTTTAAACATAAATTCAAAGAGTATATTAATTAAAAAGGAGAAAAACATTTATGGAGAGCAAACTTTTTATAAAAGAAAATTTGCAAAAATGTTCTTCTAAAATAGAAGTGGAAAAGTATTTTAAGTCAATTAATATTTCTGAAGAAGATTATAAAACAAAAATACAAGCTTTAACTGAAGCATGCAATTCAAAAGAGATAAAATATTTTGCCGAAAGTTCATTAAAAAAGCAGTATGAGGATATTTTAGAAATGTTTTTAGATGAAGATATTCGTATATATAGAGGTATAGGTATTTAATTATGTCGGATTTAAATTTAATAGAGGTTGCAAGTAGATGTTCTTATAGTATTTATAAAAACAAAGAAAAAAATGAAAGATTATTGAAAGATTTACAAAGCAAATTAATAAACGGCATATTAGATAAATATATTGAAAAATCTCTTCTATCTCATTGGAAAAGCGCTATAGAAAATGTAGTTTTGCAAAATAAACAAACAATATTTAAAAACTCAATAAAAAACTTAAATCTTATTTCAAATAAGTTATATAAGATAATATATTTTTCATTGTATAGAATAATAATTAAAGAAAAGAAAATAAACGGATGCGGGTTTATGTCTTCCGATAATGATAGCTATATAGACATAATTGTAATTAATAAAAAAATGACAATTCAAGAAAAAAGATGCGTTGTTGCCCATGAATTATCTCATATAATAGTCGATAGATTATTGAAAGAAAATAAAAAACTAATTAAAGAGGTTGATTGGGATAGTCTAAATGAAGAGGAATTAATTAATGTTTTAATGTGCTATATATTATATGATAAATCTTCATTTTATAAGGATGCAAAAAGAAAGTTAAAAAAATTTCAAGCAAGCGGTCCTTCCGAATTTAAGAAATTAAGAGAGGATATAATCTCTAAATATAATTAATAATATAAAAAAATAAAAACAAGAGTATATATCTTAAATAAGTTTATAGAAGAGGTAAAAACAATTTGAATTAAAGCAAATATTATTTAATTATTTTAAATTTAGTTTTTAAGGCTTTTTCAAATTCTTTAATTATTTTAGTTTCTAATTTAGAAATTTTATCATCTGGAACATTTAACTTAATTAAATCTGGCAATTCAAAATCTATAATTTCATTATTTATTAATTTTTTTATATAATCTTTATAAATTCTTATAATGCCATTAAAATTTTCTTTATTATTATGAAGTTCACGAACTATATTTTGTCTACATATTAAAGATTTTGATAATAATTCGTTAGGCAATTCTGAAATTTCATAATCTAATTCGTTTTTATTTATTTGAGATTCAGGCTTTATTTTTACCATAATTATTATAGCCTTTCTTCTATATATTTAAAGAATTCTGGATGGCTATCTTTTAATGTGGTGGTTGCAAAGTTGTATATTTCTTCTTCTTTTATTTCGTTAAAATATTCGTTTTTATCTTCGCTTATATTGTTATTATCTTCGTCTTCTTCGTATTTTCTTTTATTTTTATATTTTTTTTTCCATTCTTCAGTATGCGTTAATTCGCTTAAAAAATCGGCATCAAATTTTATTAGTCCTTCATTTATGGCTTGCGTTGTTAGTTTAAATAATTTATTTGCAGTAAATTTAGCAAAACTTACATTTTTATATTTATTACTCTTTATTTCTTCTTCTATATTTATATTTTTATTTTGAATTTTTTCCATATCTCTTTCAACTGGTCCCTTTTCTTTAGCGTAAAATCTTGCATAAAAAATAGGCATTCCGTAAAACGATAACGATAATGCATCTATTATATATAGTAGTTTTTGCTCTAATATTTTTGATTTGTGATTATTTTCTTCTTTTTGCTTTACAAATTTATGTATATTTTTATATAATAAATAGCTTATATGAGGATTATCTGATTTATTTACTCTTTTGTAGCACATAGTTTCTCCTTTAAGATTTAAAATAATATATGCATGTTATTATACAATATTTTTATTTTTTGTCAACATTAATTTTAAACCTTTTATATTTTATTAAGTAAAAATAAAGGTTAATTAATTATTGCGAATATATAAATAATATTATATAATAACTTTTGATTACTAATAAATTATTATGGCTTTAGTTTATGAATAAAATAGTTGAAGAAGATATAAAAAGTATTATACAAAAAGCGGATTTTATATCTAAATTAAATAATAAGAATATATTATTAATTGGCGGAACTGGTTTTTTTGCCAAATGGTTTATAATTTTGATAGATTATCTTAATAATGTATTTAGTTTTAATATTAGTCTTACAATTACAATTCGTTCTTATAAAAAATTTGTTAGCGAGTTTATTAATATAATTGACATTAATAAATATCAATATATAGAAAGTGATATTGAGAACCTCAAACTTGATAATAAAGATTTTGATTTTGTATTATATTTTGCAAGCCCCGACCCTTATGTTATAGACGAAGAAAAATTATATAATACGATTGCGCAAGGAACTGAAAATATAGTAAATATATTTGAAAATGCTAATATCGAAAGGTTAATATTTACAAGTTCGGGCGCCGTTTATGGGTGTAATTATCATAATAGCAAAGAAACCGATATATGCAAACCCAATACGATATACGCTAAAGCGAAAAAATATGCCGAAGAATTAATATTACAATCTAATATTAATATTAGTATAGCAAGATGTTTTGTTTTTAATGGTCCTTTTAATGAAAAACATAATTATTTTGCTATGGCTAACTTTATAGATAGCGTAATAAATAATAGGGATATAAT
>ERZ857984.1402-NODE-1402-length-19653-cov-3.273038_pt1 | contig 19653 bp, 17 predicted proteins | sample MGYA00519914_ERZ857984 | MGnify/ENA primary metagenome ERZ857984 (study PRJEB31778, sample SAMEA3449417) | human gut metagenome | biome: human gut; feature: human-associated habitat; material: faeces | place: United Kingdom | collected 2010/2012 ... | reverse complement strand
ATATATTTTGCACAAAATATCCTTTATTTTAGGCATTAGTGCAATTTCTTATCTCCTTTGACAATAATTCCAATTTGAAAATCCTTTTCATTTTATACTTCTTCTGCTAAATTGTCAATTAATTTGAAAACCTTTTTCATTTTTAATAAAAAAAGAGCCTCTACAAATTGCTGTAGAATGCCCTTTTACTCCGAATATATTTATGCCTCTTTCTGCCAATTATGCAACATAATAGTACACGTAATGTCCGTCGTCTCTTGACCTTCTTACATATACCATATCTCCTTCTTTAATATTATTAAAATCAGTCTTTCTATTTACAATAACATAATCCTGAATCAAAGCTTCATCAGCCTCACAAATAATAAAAAATTTCTGTTGTCTAATAACCGTCAAATCATCAACATAAAGCTTTGTTTTCACTTTCAGTTTAATAATTTGAGTCTTTTTGCTCTTATACTCAAGTCGCTCTTTTATCTTTAATATTACATAAGATAACAAATTAAATCCAACAAAAATTATTGTCGCCACAATATATATCTTCTCATAATATCCCGGATTAGAATGTAACCATGGCGAAATCCTATGCGCAATTATTTGAAAAATAATCCCAATTATAACTAAAACGACGGATACTCCTAAAAACTTCAACCATGTTCTTCTATTTTTAACTTTATAGCCTCTTCTAATTTCCATATCTTCATCTTCTGTTGCAATATGAAAATTCTGTTCTCTAATATATGCCTTATCCATAATTCATACTCCCTTATTTAGCTTAAAATATTAAATAATATAGCATATGAAAATATTTTTCACAACAATGGCGTAATTATTCCCAAAATGTCTGACAGACGGCAGTCCTTTACTTCACACCTTGAATGTTTATTAATAAAAAAAATAACCCCTGATGATCATCAGGGGCAAGTGTGCGTGACAGGATTCGAACCCACGACCTTCTGGTCCGTAGCCAGACGCTCTATCCAACTGAGCTACACGCACATAAGCACCTCTTTTGGAGATGCTTGCTTAATGCCGGCGACCGGAATCGAACCGGTACTGTGTTGCCACAACAGGATTTTAAGTCCTGCGCGTCTGCCAGTTCCGCCACGCCGGCATTGTACTGTTTAATTGTACAAGTGGGACCTACAGGGCTCGAACCTGTGACCCCCTGCTTGTAAGGCAGGTGCTCTCCCAGCTGAGCTATGCTCCCACATTGGCTTGTCCTTCGGCGGATATTTCCGCAGGCGACAAAACGAATTATACTATATCATCAGCCTCTTGTCAACCGTTTTACTGCTTTTTTTTAGATTTTTTTCGTCCTTTTTTCTCCTGCCGCCTTGGCGGCTGTTTAGCCCAGATACGCTACCGGTCGTAGGGTCTCCACCAGGTGCTCCCCTATCCCTTGAATTTGAAGGAATTCAGACCAATCGGCGAAGGGGCCATGCTGCGCCCGGTATTTCAGGATACGGTCGGAGAGGACCTCCCCGATGCCGGGCAGCTCCATCAGGGCTTCCTTATCGGCCGTATTAATATCGGTAGACGCCAGCTTGAGGAATTCATCCAAGTCTTCCGGGACAGCCTCCATCCTCTCGGCAAAGGGCGTTTCTGTATAGGGTTCCTCCCGTAACGGCAGGAGCAGCAATCCCGCACATAGCAGAAGGGCCGCCACCGGCAGCACACGATCCATCCGCCGCTGCGGCAGACGAAACCTTGCCATAGAAGCCCTCCTTTCTTTGCGCAAAAGCCGCCCGGAACCGCACAAAGCAGCGCCGGGCGGCGTGGTGATTCGATTACTTTAGCAGTTCCTTGGCACGGGCCGCAATGTTTTCGGCAGTAAAGCCGTACTCCTCCAGCAACTTGGCGCCGGGGCCGGAATGACCGTACTGATCGTTGACACCCAGGCGGCTGACCTTGCAGGGGGCATCCTCCGCGATAGCTTCGATGACGGCGGAACCCAAGCCGCCAATGATGGAATGCTCCTCGCAGGTGAGAATGCGGCCAGTCTCCCGGCTGGCCTTTACCAGCAGCTCTTTATCAATAGGCTTGATGGTGTGGATATTGATGATACGGGCATCGATCCCCTCAGCGGCCAGCAGCTCACCAGCCTTGATGGCCTCGCCTACCAGGATACCAGTAGCCACAATGGTCACATCCTTGCCGTCCCGCAGGGTAATGCCCTTGCCCATCTCAAACTTGTAGGTTGTGGCATCATTAAAAATGGGGGCAGCCAGACGGCCAAAGCGCAGATAAACCGGGCCTACATAGGCAGCGGCAGCCTTTACAGCAGCCTTGGCTTCCACATCATCGGCGGGATTGATAACCACCATACCGGGAATGGTGCGCATTAGGGCGATGTCCTCATTGCACTGGTGGGTCGCACCATCCTCACCGACGGAAATACCGGCATGGGTCGCGCCGATCTTGACATTGAGGTGGGGATAACCAATGCTGTTGCGGATCTGCTCATAGGCGCGGCCGGCTGCAAACATGGCAAAGGTACTGGCAAAAGGAATGTATCCGCAGGTAGAAACACCCGCTGCCGCTACCATCATATTCCCCTCAGCAATGCCGCAATCAAAGAAGCGGTCCGGGAAGGCCTTTTTGAATACGCCGGTCTTGGTGGCACCGGCCAGGTCCGCATCAAATACTACAATATTGGGGTTTTCCTGCCCCAGCTCTACCAGTGCTTCGCCGTAGCTGTCACGGGTCGCTTTTTTCATTACCTCTGCCATGTTACCGCACCTCCTCCAGCTCTTTCATGCCCTGTTCGTACTCGGCATCATTGGGGGCCTTGCCGTGCCAGCCCACCTGGTCTTCCATGTAGCTGACGCCCTTGCCCTTTACGGTCTTGGCAATGATCGCTGCCGGCTTGCCGGTCACCTTCAGTACCTTTTGGAATGTCTCCTCCAGCGCGGCAAAATCGTGGCCATCGCAGCAGAATACTTCAAAACCAAAGGCACGAAACTTTTCATCGATGGGGTAGGGAGAAGAAACCTCGCCCACACGGCCATCGATCTGCAGATCGTTGTTATCGATGATGAAGCAAAGGTTATCCAGCTTGTAGTGGTCGGCAAACATAGCGGCCTCCCACACCTGGCCCTCTTCAATTTCGCCATCGCCCAGAATGGTATAGACGCGGTAGTCCTTGTGCCCCAGCTTACCGGCCAACGCCATACCGCAGGCGGCACTGACGCCCTGGCCCAGCGAACCGGCGGAAAAATCAATGCCGGGGGCCTTATTCATATCGGGGTGGCCCTGCAGACGGGAACCGATCGCGCGGAAGGTGGTCAGCTCCTCCTTGGGGAAGAAGCCCTTTTCCGCCAGCATAGCGTACAGCGCCGGGCAGGTGTGACCCTTGCTTAGCACCAATCTGTCACGGTCCTCCCAGCGGGGATTTTCGGGGTCAACCCGCAGCACCTCGCTGTACAGGTAGGTAATAATATCCGCGACCGAAAGCGAGCCGCCCGGATGACCCGACTTGGCGGCGTGAACTTCGGTCAGAATACCGCGGCGCACCTCTGTGGCGGTCGCTTTCAGCTGTTCCAGTTTTTCCTGTGTCATAGCTACCTCCGATTACACGATTACTCTTTGCTTATTTTCATCAGCAGTGCCGTAAAGTACTGCGGCAGCGCTGAATCAAATTCCATATATTCGCCCGTTCTTGGGTGGATGAATCCGATCTTTTTGGCGTGCAGGCACTGGCCCTGCACCCCGCAGTCCGGCCGCCCCGGAGCATACACCGGATCGCCCACCACCGGGTGGCCCATATAGGCCATATGCACTCTGATCTGGTGCGTACGGCCGGTTTCCAGCCTGCACCGAATATGGCTAAAGCCGGGATATTCCGCCAGCACCTGCACATGGGTAACAGCGTGGCGGCTGTTTTCCTCGGTCACACACATCTTTTTGCGGTCGGTTTTATGCCGGCCGATCGGTGCATCCACGGTAAATTGCCGATCCTTAAAATGCCCGTAAACTATTGCTTCATACTCCCGTGTAAAGCTGTGGGCCTTTATTTGCTCGGCCAGGTGTCGGTGGGCGGTGTCATTCTTGGCCACGATCAGCAGCCCACTGGTATCCTTATCGATGCGATGCACAATACCGGGGCGTATCTCTCCATTGATGCCGGAAAGGCTGTCCCCGCAGTGATACAGCAGGGCATTCACCAGCGTGCCGGTATAATTACCTGCCGCCGGGTGAACCACCATTCCCTTGGGCTTATTCACTACCAGCAGATCATCGTCCTCGTAGACAATCTCCAGCGGGATATTCTCGGCCTGGGTGCCGGTGGGTACCGGGTCCGGCAGGGTGATGATGATACTGTCACCCTCCCGCAGGGTGTCCTTCTTCCCTGCCGCAGCGCCGTTTTTCAGGATACTTCCCTTTTCCGCCAGCGTTTGTATCTGGCTGCGGGAAAGCTCCGGCACCAGTAGCGCCACCCCTTTATCCAGCCGGCAGCCCGCCGCTTCGGCAGCCACGGTCAGCTCACGGCGTTCCACGCTGTTTCTCCTTTTTGCCATCGATGAACAGAATATAGATGACCAAAAGCGTCACACCAATGGTAATGGCGATATCCGCTACATTAAAGGTCGGGAAACGGTTCCAGAACGCAAAGCGGATAAAATCCACCACATAGCCCTGCGCCACGCGGTCAATAAGATTCCCGACGCCGCCGGATACCACCAGTATCAGCGAAAGGAAGGCCATGTTGGCCATTTTTTTGCGCTTGGCCACCATGTAGATGATGATAGCCAGCAGCATAACGGCCGTCGCCGCGATAAGCAGCGTCTGCTTGCCGGAGAGCATTCCCCAGGCAGCGCCGTCATTGCCATTGGGCAAAAAATCAAAATTGAAAAGTCCCGGCAGCGCCGGTACCGTACCGGCCCCCTCCAGGTGGGTGATGGCCCACTGCTTGCTCCACTGGTCCAGCCCCAGCAGCAGAAAACCGATCACAACCGAAATGATCTTGAACATATCAATACCCTCAAAAGTCTGCGACCCGTTTACCACAGGCCGCAGACTGCTTTAGTTTTTATTAAAAGTCGTCGTCCTCATCATCCATCAGGTTAAAATCGTTGCCGAACTTCAGCCCCGCAAATTTACTGCGGCGCTCAGTTTCTGGCTGCTCCCCGATATCAAAATTGAGGATCTGCTGTTTTTTCTTTTCAAACTCGGCAAAGATGTCCTCACCAGCCGCGGGGATATCCGATTTTTCTTCCACTACGGGGGCAGCAGGTGCTTCCTCCACGGGGGCAGACTGCTCCTCATGCTCGGCAGCCGCTTCTTCGGCCGCTTCCACAGGGGTAGGTTCCACAGCCGGTTCAGCTACCTCCACCGTCTCGGCCACTTCCTCGGCAATGGGCTCTTCCACGGCAGGAGCTTCCTCTGCGGGGGCGCTATCGCTTACGGGGATGCGGGTCACCAGCTCGATGTGTTCCCGGTACAGCTCAATGAGCTTTGCCTTAAAATCGGCGGCAGCGGTCTGTACCCGGATGAGCTCGTCCTTTTCATCCTCCACCTTTTTGCGGGCCTCCTCCACGATATGCGCCGCCTTAACGGAAGCCTCCCGCATGGTGATCTCCGCCTTATTGTTCGCGTTCTTGACGATGCTGTCACCCATCTTCTGCGCGCCCAGCAGCGCCTCCCGCAGGCTGTCCTCATCCTCGCGGTATTTCTGCAGACTTTCGGCCAGTACGCCTATCTTTTCTTCCAAAACCTCATTCTGGTCCTTGAGATCCTTAATGGTATCCAGTACCTTATCGATGTAAGAATCCACTTCCTCGACCTTATAGCCGGAAAGTCCCTTGCTAAACTGCGGATGAGCCAAATTCTCGGTCATTTTCTGTTCCTCCCCACGGCATTATGGTATGTGTTGCTTTGCTTACAGGTAAAGTCCGCTGTTTTCCAGCTCGTCCAGCAGGCTGTCGCCCATCACGCCTACATTATAGGGGGTGATGATATAAGTAGAATTTGCCACTTTCTTGATCTGACCACCGTTGGCATAGGCCACACCGCTTAAGAAATCCACCAGTCGGCGGGCAATCTCGCGGTTGGTCGATTCCAGATTGAGCACCACGGTGCGCTTGGCCAGCAGATGATCCGCGATGCCGGAAGCGTCCTCAAACTTCTCCGGCTTTACCAGCACCACCTGCAGCTGCGTTGTGGTATTGATATTGACGACCTTATTATCCTTGCGGGGCGCCGCGGTCTTTTCGGCCGGCTCGGTTTTGCCGGGGCGGTACTCCGGCTGCATGGAAAAGCCCCCAAACGGATCGTCTTCCATGTCCTCGGGCTGCTCGTTTTCCTCAAAATCGTCCTCGAAATCTTCTTCGCCGATCCCCATAAAGTCCTTGAATTTATTGATGAAACTCATAACGGCCTCCTTGCGCAGAATATTTGATATATAAATCTATTATCCCATTCTTTGTGGTTCCTGTCAATGCGTTACCACAAGAAATTGTGTCCATGTCCGGAAGTTCCCTCACAAATCACTAAGCGGCATCCCATCGTAAAGCTCCGTTTTACTTGCAATAAGCTTATCGAAGATATTGAGCTGCTCTTCGCCGGTATAATTCAGCCGGCTGAGGTAGTAGGTGTCCCCTTCATAAATGATATCCACCGTCTTAAACTTGACACTGTACCCGTTATCGACATAAACGCCTTTTACGCCATCCACAATGCGCAGGTATTCCTTATCAAACCGCACGCCGGTGTAATTTTCGGAAGAAAGTCGCACCGTAGCTGCCCGGCGGGATACGGTATCCTCCGTAACGGTATCACCCCGGATGACCAACATCATGGCGCTGCCGTCATCGGAAAGCTCGGTGCGCACCACCGTGCCCTGTGCTGTGCCTCCCCCGGCAAAAGCGAGATTGACCCGGCTGCCCAGCTGGTAGTTTTTGTGCTCCTTGCTGCTGATGGTCAGCGCAAAGTACCACTCCGGCCCGGAAACTACCTTGCCCAGCCCAGCTTCTTCCGTTTCACCGGCAGTCAGCAGCGTTTGCAGGTCATCGCAGCTCATCGCTTCCAGGCGGGCCGGGGTATATTCCCCTTCCCGGCCATCCACCGCACTGCTAAAATACCCCTCCAGTGTGCTGTATACCGCTTCCCCGCTGGCACTCCCAGATGTCTGGGCCTCCAGCTCAGCAATGCGGGCTTCCAGCGCCTCTGTTTTCCCGGTAATGCCGCTGCCCAGGTTGATCTCCTCCTGCAGGTTCAGCGCCAGGGTATCCATCCCGCTGTAATGCTCCAGTGCCACCGCTTCCGCCAGCTTTTGCAGGTCGATATCGGTATTCCTAGTCAGGTCGCTTACGGTAGGGGTATTGCTGCTTTGCAGCTGGGCCAGTACCCTCTGCAGCATGGTCAGCTCCTTCTGGGCCTCTGCCCGGCGCTCCGCCAAGTCGGCACTCAGGGCATCGCTGTACCGGTAGGCCAGCACGCTGCCCACCCGCACCTTTTCGCCATCACGCACCGCATAGCGCAGGTTGCTGCCCGCGGACTGGTCCAGGCTTTTTTCCTCCCGAAAAAACACCCCCTGAGCGGTAGTGCTGTGGTACACCGTATAGCGGTATACATTCTCGGTAGTATAGTCGCTGAAAAAGTGCCGGTAGGCATGGTAGCCCGCAAACACCAGCAAAAATGCCGCCATAATAAAGGTCAGCAGCTTGCCCATTCCGCTTTTCATGCCATTCCCTCCTTTTCCAGTATCTCCATTGCCTTATCCAGCGGCGTTTCCCCCGCGGCCAGTGTGTCCGGCTCGATCCAGCGCATCCGCTGATCCGTCCCAAACCAGGTCAGCTGACGCTTAGCGTAGCGGCGTGTACTTTGCTTCAGCTTTTCCAGCGCTTCCTCCTGGGTTTCTTTGCCGTCCAGCCAGCTATACAGCTCCTTACAGCCGATGGCCTGCGCGGCGGTAGCGGTCAGGCCCTGTTCCCGGGCAGCTTTTACCTCCTCAGTCAGCCCCATCTCCACCATTTTATCCACCCGCCGGTTAATGCGTCCATACAGCGTTTCCCGGTCGTGATAGCGCAGCCCCAGCTCAATGACATGATAGGGACATGGCTCCCGCAGGCTTTCGGCTTCGTGTTCCCGGATGGACTTTCCGCTGACCGTCATCACCTCAATGGCCCGAATGACCCGGCCCACATTATTGGGGTGGATACGCTTGGCCGTTTCGGGGTCCATTGCTTCCAGCCGCCGCCACAGGACATCATTGCCCTCCCGCTCCGCCAGCTGCCGCAGCCGCTCCCGCAGCGCTTCATCGCCGGTGATTGCCTCGCTGTACTGCACATTGTCCACAATGGCCTTGATGTAAAGCCCCGTGCCGCCGCACAGCACCGGCACCTTGCCCCGGCTTAGAATATCATTGATCTCCTTGCGGGCCAACTCCGCGTAATCCGCCACCGAAAAAGCCCGATCCATCGGCAAAAAGCCGATAAGGTGGTGAGGCACCGCCGCCAGCTCCTCCGGGGTGGGCTTTGCCGTGGCAATGTCCACTCCCCGGTAGATCTGCATACTATCGGCGGAAACGATCTCTCCATCCACCGCTTTCGCGATTTGGATGGCCAGCGCTGTTTTGCCGGAGGCCGTGGGCCCCGCCACTACGATCAGCGTATTCGGTTTCAGCCGCACGGCACTCCCCTCCTTCTACGCAAAATGGATCAAACGATCCTCCCGAACATTCTTTCCAGCTCCCGCCGGGTAATGACAATGGCCACCGGCCGCCCATGCGGACAGTTGCGCACTGTGGGGTCCTCCCGCAGCAGCCGCAGCAGCTCCTGCTGCTCCCGCTCCATCGAGGGAATATTCCCCTTGATGGCTGCCTTGCACGCCACCGAATGATACAGCTCATCATAAATAGCTTCCTCATCCATGCCGCCGCGGTGCAGCAGCCGCTCACACAGCTCGGTCAGCAGGTCCTCCGCCGGGGTATCCTCCAGGATGGTCGGGACTTCCCGCACCCGCAGGCACCCCTCACCAAAGTCCTCCGCAGCAAAGCCCGCCCGCTCAAAGCAATCCAGGTTCTTTATGGCGGCATCGTACAGCTCCCGCGGCATATGGATGGTCAAAGGCACCAACAGCACCTGGCGTTCCACAGCGCCGCTTTGGTGCTGGCGCTTCAGCCGGTTGAAGAGGATCCTCTCATGGGCCGCATGCTTATCAATAAGCAGCATTTCATTGTCCCGCTCCGCCATGATATATGTCGCAAAGACCTCTCCGATCAGTCGGTAATCCGGTTCCGGTTCCTGCGCCTGTTCAGGTTCCTCTCGTTGTGCCGTCGGTTCCAGGGGCTCAGTCACCACCGGCTTACCGCCGTACATGGGCAGGGTCACCGGCTCATGGTGCTCGGCTTTTGCTTCCTCCACCGGTAGATCAACTACCACAGGCCTGCCGCCTATGGCCGACAGTGCTACTGCCTCATTGCTCTTATCTGTAATAGTTACCGCCTGGTTTTCCGCCTTTTTATGCGGTTCATCATCTGTAACGCCAATTTCCTCTACAGATGTTTTTGGCTTTACCGGCTCCCATTTTCTCGGCTCTGCCGGGGGCTGCGCCCCCATGCCATAGCTTGTCCCCTTTGGCGGCAGGCCACGGCGGTACTGGTCGCTTCCGCCGCCGCTCATCAGGGTACCCATGCTGCCGTAGCTCTTTTTCTCCGGCAGGCTTTCCGCCATTTGACGGTACTGTTCTGCCGTCATGCGGGTCTGGGTACCTTCTGCTGGGCGGTTACGCAGCTCAAAATTGCTAAAGCGCTTGCCGCCCACATCCCGCACCGCCACCGTCCTGTTCATCCGGGCCAGGGCGCCGCGGCAGGCGTTCACCACCGCATCAAAGACCGTCCGCTCATCGCTGAGCTTCACTTCCAGCTTGGCCGGGTGGACATTCACATCCACCTGGGAAGGGTCTACCGCCAGGTTGATAATACACCCCGGGAACTTGCCCACCATGATATGATTGCGGTAGCTTTCCTCCACCGCCGCCATGATGGTAACACTTTTCACATAGCGATTGTTGATGAAAAAGTGCTCCATGCTGCGGGAGGGCCGGCAGCATTCCGGCCTTGCCAGGTAGCCGCTGACCCGGATAGGCCCGCTCTCACACTCCACCGGGATGAGTCCCCGGCCAAATTCATTGCCATACACCGCAAAAATGGCCGCCAGCAGGTCGCCGCTGCCAGGGGTGGCCAGCTTTACTTCCCGATCCCGGATAAGCTTAAACGCAATTTCCGGGTGAGAAAGCGCAAGCCGATCCATCAGCGTTGCCACCGCTGTTCCCTCGGTGCTGTCCTTCTTCAGAAATTTCATCCTGGCCGGCACATTGTAGAAGAGATTTTTTGCCGTGATGGTGGTTCCCACCGGGCAGCCCGCCTCCGCCAGCTCTCCGGCGCACTCCCCGGCCAGCGTGTACCGCGTCCCGATCTCCTCGGTCGCCGCGCGGGTCAGTATCTCCGTTTCGCTCACCGCGCAGATGGAGGCCAGCGCCTCCCCGCGGAAGCCCAGCGTCCCGATGCGGTCAAGATCCTCCGGGCGCAGCACCTTGCTGGTGGCATGCCGCAGGAATGCCTTTGGCACATCCTCCCGCTCGATGCCGCAGCCGTTATCGGTCACACGGATGAGCCGTACCCCGCCGTGTCCGATCTCCACCGTGATGGCGGTCGCCCCGGCATCGATTGAATTTTCCACCAGCTCTTTCACCACCGAGGCGGGACGCTCTATCACTTCACCCGCCGCGATCAGCTCCGCGGTTTCCCGGTCCAGTATATTGATTTTCGGCACAGGCTCATCTCCTTTCACTGTACTTGCCATGGTGTCTTTGGTTTATATTGCCGTTTACAACAGCTTCTTCAGTTCATAAATGAGGTTCAACGCCTCGATGGGCGTTAGGGTATTGGGATCGGCACCACGCAGCCGTTTCTTTATGGCTTCCGCCTTTTCATCAATGAAATACAACTGCTCGCTTTCCTCTTTGGGCTTGGCGCGGGTTTTTACCTTTGCCTCGCTCACGGTCTGCCCATCCTCCAGAGAAGACAACACCTCGTAGGCTCTGTCGATGACCCACCGGGGGATACCCGCCAGCTTGGAAACCTCGATACCGTAGCTTTCATCCACCCCGCCGGGGATGATGCGCCGCAGGAAGACGATATCCTCGCCGCGCTTTTTTACCGCCACATTGTAGTTTTTCACACAGGGAATAAGCTCCTCCAGCTCGGTCAGCTCGTGGTAGTGGGTGGCAAAGAGCGTCTTGGCCCCCAGCTTTTTGCGGTCGGCAATGTATTCAATCACCGCCCGGGCAATGCTCATGCCATCATAGGTAGAGGTCCCCCGCCCGATCTCATCGAGAATGAGCAGGCTCTTTTCGGTGGCTTCCTTCAGGATATTCGCCACCTCGCTCATTTCCACCATGAAGGTGGATTGGCCGGTGGTTAGGTCATCGCTGGCGCCCACACGGGTATATATCCCGTCCACAATGCCGATACGGGCACTGGCCGCCGGGACAAAAGACCCCACCTGCGCCATCAGCACGATAAGCGCCACCTGCCGCATATAGGTGGATTTACCCGCCATATTGGGGCCGGTCAGTACCGCAATCTGGTTTTCCCGGTTATTGAGCTTGGTATCGTTGGGCACAAAGGGCACGCCGTCCAGCAGCTGCTCCACCACAGGGTGCCGCCCCTCGCTGATTTCAATTTCATCCGAGAGATCCACCGTGGGGCAGCAGTAGTTGTTATTCAGCGCCACAGTAGCAAGGCTGCACAGCATGTCCAGCCCGGCTACGGCCGCCGCCGTCTGCTGGATGCGCGGCAGCTCCGCCGCAACCGTCGCTCTCACCTGCTCGTACAGCTCGGAAGCCCGGTCTATGGCTTCCTGCTGGGCGTGCAGCACCCGTTCCTCCAGCTCCTTTATCTCCTCGGTAATGTACCGCTCGGCATTGGTCAGGGTCTGCTTGCGGATATAGTGCGCCGGCACCTGATCCTTGAAGGAATTGGATACTTCAATGTAATAGCCGAACACCCGGTTATACCCGATGCGCAGCGTCCGGATGCCGGTGGCATCCTTTTCCCGTTCCTCTATCTCCGCCAGAATGCCCCGGATATCCTTAGAAAGATGCCGGGCCTCATCCAGCTGCTTATCGTACCCCTCCCGGATAACACCGCCTTCTTTCAGCGGAATATCACTGTCCGGATCGATGGCCGAGCCGATGAGCCGGGCCACATCCTCCAGGGGGTCTATGTTCTGTTCAATTTCCCGCAGCAGGGCGCACTGCACCTCACCCAGCAGCTCCTTAATGGCCGGCAGGCGGGCTGTGGTGGCCCCCAGGGCGATCATATCCTTCACCGGAGGATTGCCGTACACCACCCGGGTCATCAGCCGTTCCAGGTCATACACGCCATCCAAGGCCGCCGCCAGCTCACTGATGAGAATACTGTTCCGGGTCAGCTCGGTCACGGCATTCAGCCGCCGGTTAATGGCATTGACCGATAAAAGCGGCTGCTCGATAGAGCTTCTCAGCAGTCGCCGTCCCATCGAGGTCTTGGTCTTATCCAGCACCCAGAAAAGCGTTCCCCGCTTTTCCCGGCTGCGCATCGTTTCGGTCAGCTCCAGGTTGCGGCGGGCCGCCACATCCAGCCGCATATATTCCTGCGGCAGATAGCTTTTTGCCTCCAGCAGGCGCTCCAGCCCGGTGAACTGTGTCACCCTCAAGTAGGCCATCAGCCCGCCCAGGGCCCGCACCGCCAGCGGGGTACCCGCCAGTCGGGTCACGGTATCCGCGCCAAACTGCTCCGTTACCAGCTTTTTGGCTGTTTCCTCGGTATAGGCATCACGGTCTCCCGCCTGGGCCGCACAGCACAGCCGGTCCTTGAGAAAGCCCACCACTGAACGCAGCTGCGGCAGCTCCTCGGCGTAGATGACCTCATGCGGCGCGTACTTGCCCAACTCATTGATGACCGCCATTTCCCCGGAGACCTCGGTCACCAGCACGCTGCCGGTGGAAATATCGGCAAATGCCAGACCGCAGCGCTCCCCTGCCGGGCACAGGCTGCAAATGTAGTTATTGCTGCCCTCCTCCAGCATGTTGGCTTCCATCAGGGTGCCGGGGGTCACCACCCGTACAATATCCCGCTTGACCATCCCCTTGGCCAGCGCCGGGTTTTCCATCTGCTCGCAGATGGCAACCTTGTAGCCCTTTTTCACCAGCCGCGCAATATAGTTTTCCACACTGTGATAGGGCACCCCGCACATGGGCGCACGGTCGGGAAGGCCGCAGTCCCGCCCGGTCAGCGTCAATTCCAGCTCCCGGGAGGCGGTCACGGCATCATCAAAGAACATCTCGTAGAAATCTCCGAGACGGAACATGAGGATCTGGTCCAGATGCTCATCCTTCATGGAAAGATACTGCTGCATCATGGGGGATAATTTACTGCGGTCCTGCGGTATCAGCGACATTTCGGCACCCTCTTTTTTGTCATTTCGTCAGGTCTTAGTTGGCGTCAGTGGCAGCCGCCGCAGGCGGAGCAATCTCCGCCGCAGGACTGTTCCTCGATCTCGTAGGGGTTATCGCCATTGGCGCTGCCCTGGATGATCTGCATGATGAATCGCACCGTGTTATCCAGTTCGTCCTTGGTGGTGGAATAGGCGATCATTAGGGGATCGCTCACAATCGCCTCGTACAGGTTCTTCACCTCTCCGTTCAGCTCCGCTATTTTTTCGTTGTCCTTTTCCTCGGCGATGATGGCCCGGTTGAGATCCAGCTTTTTCAGGTTGAACTGTCCCAGCTTATCTTGTAGCTTTTCACTCTTATCCGCCGCAGTTTTGGCCACGATAAAGGCAGTAAACTCATCGGTATCCTGGATAGCAACACCCAGCTCTCTTGCTTTCTCTACCAGCTCGTTGTAAGTCATCGTTTTATCCTCCGTTTGGCTTGAATTTATATTTTCAGTTTTAACTTGACTTAGTTTTGTTTCGGGGCTTAAATGCGCTCTCCGCGCAGCGCCCAGTTCATGGCGGCGGTGATGCGCACCTGCAGGAACTCCCCGATCATTTCGGGTGGGGCGGCCACCTCCACAATGGTATTATCCTCCGCCCGGCAGCTAAGAGTCCCGGGGGTTTTGCCCTCGTCCTCCGCCAGCACCCGCAGCGTTTTACCCACATAGTTTTTCAGCAGTTCGCTGCCGATGGCCCCCTGGGTATCCAGCAGCTCCCTGAACCACCGGCTTTTTTCCTCGGCCGGAATGGGATCGGGCAGCTTTTCGGCGGCCGTGCCGCTGCGCCGGGAGTAGATGAAAGTAAACAGCGCGCTGTATTTGGTCCGCCGTACCAGCTCCAGCGTTTTCTCAAAGTCTTCCCTTGTTTCTCCGGGAAAACCCACAATAATATCGCTGGTGATGGAAAGCCCCGGCATTTTTTCCCTGGCATAGCGCAGCAATTCCTCGTAATGCCGCAAGTCGTAGTGGCGGTTCATCGCCATTAGGATGCGGTCGCTGCCGCTCTGTACCGGCAGGTGCAGGTGTTTACACACCTTATCACACTCCGCCATGGCGTCCAGCAGTTCATGGGTGCAGTCCTTGGGGTGGCTGGTCATAAAGCGGATGCGGAAATCTCCCGGTATGTCATTCACCATCCGCAGCAGCCGTGCAAAGTTGCACGGCTCATCCAACCCCTTGCCGTAAGAATTCACATTCTGCCCCAGTAGGGTGATATCCCGGCAGCCGTTCTCCACCAGATTTTTTACCTCGCGCGCGACATCCGCGGGCAGGCGGCTGCGCTCGCGCCCGCGCACGAAGGGCACAATGCAGTAGGAACAAAAATTATCGCAGCCGTACATGACCGGCACAAAGGCCTTAAAACGGCTGTCGTGCTGCACCGGGACCTCCTCGTACAGAGTGGTATCGGTGCCTCCCTCCCCTGCATCCCGGCGGATGCTGCGCCGCCCTTCGATAAGGACACGGTACAAAAGCTCCGGCAGCCGGCCGGCGGCATTGCTGCCCATTACAAGATCCACATAGGGATAACTCATTTTCAGCTTTTCGCTTACCTGCTGCTGTTCGGTCATGCAGCCCGCCAGGGCGATCACCAGGTCCGGCTTTTGTTTTTTTAGGCCCTTGAGCGCCCCCACATTGCCAAAGACACGCTGCTCTGCATTTTCCCGCACGGCACATGTATTATACAGGATGAGATCCGCCTGACGGATCTCATCGGTAAAGCCATAGCCCAGCTGGGCCAGCACCCCCTTAAAGCGTTCACCATCGTAAACGCTCTGCTGGCAGCCAAAGGAATGCACATGGGCCAGCGGTGGGGTCTCGTACTTTTCGCTGAGGTATTTTCTTATGGCATCGGCCCACCCCTGCTGCTCGCGGAGCGTCCGGTAATTCTGTATGGTTTTTTCGGTTTGGCTCAAAGGCCCGCCACCCTCTCTTTTTACAATTTTCCACCTTATATTGTATCATGAATCCTCCCGCACCGCAACACCTGCCGCAAGAAATCCTTTCCCCACCCCACAAAAAAGCACGCCCCGTAAGGCGTGCCTGTTGTAATTTAGCCCAATGGGAAAAGCTCCTGCAGGGTATCCGCTGTCATCTGCCGTGCGGCGGCGCTCTGTACGCCCTTGGGGGTGGTCAGCGCGCTGCACAGCAGGAAGGTCATCCGATCCGCATCGGCTTTGGCCTTTTCCGGGTCGCTCCCGCGGAATTCCAGCCGTTCTGCCAGGATATCCCGCATCTCCTCCTGCTTGCCAAGCAGCAGCTCATTCACCGCCGGCATGGCCAGAGCCATAGCCTGCAGCATGATGTAAAACCGGTTCTGCTCGTTATCGCCCAGCAGCTCCTCCAGCATTTTTTCTCTCTCCGCGGCATCCTTGATGCGCAGCAGGTCGCTCAGGTGGTTCTGCAGCTCCAGTAGCACCATTTCCGCCGTCACCAGCAGAATATCATCCTTGCTCTCAAAATAGTGATGCAGCATTCCGGCGGCCATACCCGCCTCCTGCGCAATGTCCTTCACCGAGGTCATCTCATACGATCCGTTGCGGATGACACAGCTTTGCAGCGCCCGGCATATTTCCACACGGCGTTGCTCCGCCAGTGATGGTCTCCCCATGCGCTTTTCCTCCTTTGGGTATTTCTTTCGGCTCCCGTATTGACAAAACCCACCCATTTGTTGCTTAATGGAGGTAGAAAACCACCACACAGGCCGCTCTATCGGAGCCAACTCTTGTAATTATAGCACAGGAGGAAGATAAATGAAAGTCCTTTTCATCGCGATTGGCATAATAATCATCATTGCCGCCATTATTGCGCTGCGGGTATTCTTTGGGCTGGGCCACCCCGGCAATGCCGCCCCCTATGCCCTGCGCCGCCAGCTGCCCAGGGATAACAGCCCCCTGCGGGGAAAGACCATCCTGTGTCTCGGCTCCTCCATTTCCTCCGGGTTCTCCTCCGGCGGGGTCTCCTTCCTCGATTATCTCGCCCGCATTGATGGCTGCCGCATCATTCAGGAGACTGTTTCCGCCACCACCCTGGCGGACCGGGGATACTTTTCCTACCTTAAGCGGCTGCGCCGCCGCATGGCCCGCATGCCGCAGGCGCCCGATTGCTTCCTGTGTCAGCTTTCCACCAATGACGCCACCTTCCGCAGTGTGCCGGGCCGGGTCAGCCGCTGCTTCCGGGCGGAGGACTTTGATGTTTCCACCACTGTCGGCGGCATGGAGGCTGTGCTGGCCATGGTGCGGGAAAAATGGGACTGCCCCATCGTCTTTTACACCGCCGCCCGGTACGATAACCCCCGCTACCACAAGCTGGTGAACCTGCTGGTGGATCTGCAGGAAAAATGGGACTTTGCCCTGCTGGACCTGTGGCACGATACCGCCTTTAATGCCCTTTCCCCGGAGGAACGGGCGCTCTACATGAACGATGCCATCCACCCCACCCGGGCCGGCTACCTGCTGTGGTGGCTGCCCCGGTTCCAAAAAATCCTGACAGAGGTGCTGGCAAAAGAATGATCCCAAAAGACGGGTGCCGCGGCGTCCGCCTTTTTTGTTGGCGTTTTGTACCGGCTGTTTTGGTCGCTTTCGCACAAAATTGCATCTTTTTCTCCCGCAAATTTCCTTATTGATTTTTGTAAAACGAACTTGTGTTCGCGATTCCTTTGTGGTACAATAGAAGGTGGAAAAGAAGCGACAAGGAGGGCGTATGAGCAAAGACCGATTTGAACTGGTATCCCCTTTCCAGCCCACCGGCGACCAGCCGGAGGCCATAGATGCCCTGGTAAAAAGCATAGAGACCGGCAACCGGATGCAGACGCTGAAGGGCGTGACCGGCAGCGGCAAAACCTTCACCATGGCCAATATCATCCAGCGCATCAACCGGCCCACGCTGGTGCTGGCCCACAATAAAACACTGGCGGCGCAGCTGTGCAGCGAGTTCAAGGAGTTCTTCCCGAAGAATGCGGTGGAATACTTTGTGAGCTACTACGACTACTACCAGCCGGAAGCCTACATCGCCTCCACCGATACCTACATTGAGAAGGACAGCGCCATCAATGAGGAGATAGAAAAGCTGCGCCATTCCGCCACCTCCTCCCTTTCGGAGCGCCGGGATGTCATCATCGTTTCCTCCATCTCCTGCATCTACACCCTGGGCGACCCCATCGATTACCGCAACATGGTCATCTCTCTGCGGCAGGGCATGACAAAAGACCGGGACGAGCTGATCCGCAAGCTGGTGGAGATCCAGTACGAGCGCAACGATATCAATTTCGTCCGTAATAAATTCCGTGTGCGCGGGGATGTGGTGGAAATCTTCCCGGCCTATTCCAGCGAGACTGCCATCCGGGTGGAGTTTTTCGGGGATGAGGTCGACCGCATCTGCGAGATCAATACCGTGACCGGCGAAGTGAAAAATGTGGTGAGCCATGTGGCCATCTACCCGGCCTCCCACTACATCGTCCCCAGGGAGCGGCTCATGGCCGGGATTGAGGAGATCCGGCGGGAATGTGATGAACGGGTGGAATATTTCCGGGCCAACAATAAGCTCATCGAGGCGCAGCGCATTGCCGAGCGCACCAACTATGATATCGAAATGCTGCAGGAGATCGGCTTCTGCAAGGGCATCGAGAACTACTCCCGCGTGCTGAGCGGGCGCGCCCCCGGCAGCATGCCCTACACCCTGCTGGATTATTTCCCCGAGGATTTTGTGATCTTCATCGATGAAAGCCATGTGACGCTGCCGCAGGCCCGAGGCATGTACGGCGGCGACCGCAGCCGCAAGGAAGCCCTCATCGAGTATGGGTTCCGGCTGCCCTCGGCGCTGGATAACCGCCCGCTGAAATTCGATGAATTTATGGGCAAACTCAAACAGATCGTCTGCGTGAGCGCTACGCCCGGCGACCTGGAAAAGAGCGAAAGTGCTCTCATCGCTGAACAGGTCATCCGTCCCACCGGCTTGCTCGATCCCGAAATTGATGTGCGGCCGGTAGAGGGACAGATTGACGACCTCATTGGGGAGATCAGCGCTCGGACGGCAAAGGAACAGCGGGTGCTGGTAACGACGCTGACCAAAAAGATGGCGGAGGATCTGACCGCCTATCTTGAAAAAACCGGCATCAAGGTGCGGTACATGCACCACGATGTGGATACCATCGAGCGAATGGAGATCATCCGCGACCTGCGAAAAGGCGAATTTGATGTGCTGGTGGGTATCAACCTGCTGCGCGAGGGATTGGATATCCCCGAGGTTTCGCTGGTGGCGATCCTGGACGCCGATAAGGAGGGCTTCCTGCGCAGCGAGACCTCGCTGGTGCAAACCATCGGCCGGGCGGCCCGAAACGCTGAGGGCAAGGTCATTATGTATGCCGATGAAGTGACCGACAGCATGCAGAAGGCCATCCAGGAAACCTACCGCCGGCGGGAGATCCAGCAGAGATACAATACCGAACACGGCATCACCCCGCAGACCATCCAGAAGGAGATCCGGGATGTGCTGGAGATCAGCGTGGCGGATAAGAAGACCGGCAAGGGCGGCAAGAAGATGAGCCGCAAGGAGACCGAGGCGGCCATCGCCAAGCTGACCGCCGAAATGCGGGAAGCGGCAAGGCTGCTGGAATTTGAGCACGCCGCCTACCTGCGGGATAAGATAGCCAGGCTGAAAGAGACCCTGTAACAGAAGTAAGCTTTACTGCCGCAAAACGCTGATAACATTAGGCCTTTGCGGCAAGGAGGAACCAATGGCATTAGATAAAATCGTGATCCGCGGCGCGCGGCAGAACAACCTGAAAAATATCGACCTGGAGATCCCCAGAGATAAGCTGATTGTCTTTACTGGGCTTTCCGGCAGCGGCAAGACCTCTCTCGCTTTTGATACCATCTACGCAGACGGCCAAAGGCGCTATGTGGAGAGTCTTTCCTCCTACGCCAGGATGTTCCTGGGGCAGGCTGAAAAACCCGATGTGGACGAAATTTCCGGGCTCTCCCCAGCCATCTCCATCGATCAGAAAACCACCAGTAAAAATCCCCGTTCCACCGTGGGCACCGTCACCGAAATCTACGACTACCTGCGTCTTTTATATGCCAGAGTCGGTATCCCCCACTGCCCCATCTGCGGGCGGGAGATCACCCAGCAGACAGTGGACCAGATGGTGGATAAGGTACTGGCACTGCCGGAGG
>ERZ857984.1392-NODE-1392-length-19758-cov-3.246308_pt1 | contig 19758 bp, 16 predicted proteins | sample MGYA00519914_ERZ857984 | MGnify/ENA primary metagenome ERZ857984 (study PRJEB31778, sample SAMEA3449417) | human gut metagenome | biome: human gut; feature: human-associated habitat; material: faeces | place: United Kingdom | collected 2010/2012 ... | reverse complement strand
AGTTTTACGGTAACCGCATTGTCATGTTCGCGCCGCTGTACCTTTCCAACTACTGCGTGAACGGCTGCACCTACTGCCCGTATCACCGCCAGAACCATCACATCCCGCGCCGCAAGCTGACGCAGGAGGAGGTCGCAAAGGAAGTCGTTGCGCTGCAGGACATGGGTCATAAGCGCCTTGCCATTGAAGCCGGCGAAGACCCGGTGAATAACCCCATCGAGTACATTCTCGACTGCATCAAGACCATTTACAGCATTCAGCATAAGAACGGCGCCATCCGCCGTGTGAACGTCAACATCGCCGCGACGACCGTGGAAAACTACCGTAAATTAAAGGAAGCCGGCATCGGTACGTACATCCTGTTCCAGGAGACCTACCACAAGGAAAGCTACGAGAAGCTGCATCCCACGGGCCCGAAGCATAACTACACCTACCACACCGAGGCGATGGACCGCGCCATGGAGGGCGGTATCGATGACGTAGGTCTCGGCGTTCTGTACGGCCTTGAAATGTACCGTTACGAGTTCTGTGGCCAGCTGATGCACGCGGAGCACCTTGAAGCCGTGCACGGCGTAGGCCCGCATACCATCAGTGTGCCGCGCCTTAAAAAAGCCGACGACATTGACCCGACGAAGTTTGATAACGGCATCAGCGACGAAACATTCGCGAAAATCTGCGCACTTATTCGTATCGCCGTGCCGTACACCGGCATGATCATCTCCACGCGTGAGAGTCAGAAGGTGCGCGAGCAGGTTATTAATCTCGGCGTTTCGCAGATCAGCGGCGCATCCCGTACCTCCGTCGGCGGCTATGCCGAAGAGGAGCGCCCCACCGACACCGAGCAGTTCGACGTTTCCGATCAGCGCTCCCTTGACGAAGTCGTCCGCTGGCTGATGGAGACCGACCACATTCCGTCCTTCTGCACGGCATGCTACCGCGAGGGCCGCACCGGCGACCGCTTCATGAGCCTGTGTAAGAGCGGACAGATCCAGAACTGCTGCCACCCGAACGCACTCATCACCTTAAAAGAATTCCTCGAGGACTACGCTTCCCCGGAGACGAAGGCCATCGGCGAAAAGATGATCGCGCAGGAGCTTGAAAACATCCCGAACGAGAAGACCCGCAGCATCGCAAAGGGCTATATTGAAAAGGTCGCCCACGGCGAGCGCGACTTCCGTTTCTAAAACTTTCGGTTATTCTTTAAAAGGCAGGCGACTTCTATGGCAGACCTCAACCAGACCCCCTCAGCAAACCGTGTGCACATCGCATTTTTCGGCAAGCGCAACGCCGGTAAATCCAGCGTGGTGAACGCCGTTACGGGGCAGAATATCTCCATTGTGTCCGATGTCAAGGGCACCACGACCGACCCCGTGCAGAAAGCCATGGAGCTTTTGCCGCTTGGCCCGGTCGTCATTATCGACACGCCCGGCATGGACGACGAGGGCACCGTGGGCGAGCTGCGTGTGCAGCGCGCCCGGCAGGTACTCAATAAAGCTGATATTGCGGTGCTCGTCATCGACGGCACGGTCGGCAAAAGTACGGAAGACCTCGCACTGCAAAAGCTCATCGAGAAAAAAGGCGTGCCGTATATCATCGTATTGAATAAAGCCGACCTCGGCGGGTTCAAGGCCGAAAACGACAACGAAATCGCGGTCAGCGCGAAGACGGGCGAGCATATTTTTGAGCTCAAGGAAAAGCTTGCCGCCATCGCTGCAAAGGGGCAGAACACCAAAGTTATTTTGGGTGACTTACTTGAGCGCGGCGACCACGTGGTGCTCGTCACGCCCATCGATTCCTCCGCGCCGAAAGGCCGCATGATTTTGCCGCAGGTGCAGGCCATCCGCGACATTCTGGACGCAGGCGCAACATGCTCGGTCACGCAGGTGGAAGAGCTTGCGGGCGTGCTAAACGGCCTCAAAACGCCGCCGAAGCTCGTTGTTACGGACAGCCAGGCATTCGGCAAAGTAAAGCAGATCGTGCCCGAGAGCATTAAGCTCACGTCATTCTCCATCTTATTTGCGCGCTACAAGGGCGTTTTAGAGACGGCCGTGCGCGGCGCTGCGGCTATTGAGAATCTAAAAGCGGGCGACCGCATTTTGATCTCCGAAGGCTGCACGCATCACCGCCAGTGCGGCGATATCGGCACCGTGAAGCTGCCCGCGTGGATCCGCAAACACACCGGCAAGGACTTTGAATTCGAGTTTACCTCCGGCGGCGGATTTCCCGAAGATCTTTCGCCGTATGCCCTTATTGTGCACTGCGGCGGCTGTATGCTGAATGAACGCGAAATGCAGTTCAGACAGTCTTCCGCCGAAGAAAAAGGCGTGCCGTACACGAACTACGGTATTCTCATTGCATATATCAATGGCATTTTAAAGCGGAGCTTAGCCCCGTTTGACGAATATGCCTCCATGATTTAAGCTGTCATTTGCAAAAGACAGTCCCGGCTTTCAAACGAGCGCGGGGCTGTTTTTTTGTCGTTTTGTGGGTGGTTTTGTATGAAAAAAGCGGACATCAGAGGACATCGGAGGACAAAATTATTACGGAACTGTTAAAAGTCAAAAAAATCGCGTTTTCCCTATTGACTTTTCTTGACCAAGTGATTAGAATAGGTTTAGCACTCGGGGATAAGGAGTGCTAAAGCGTAAGCGGCGCAGCTCCCCGAGACCTAAACTTGTATTTCTTTACCGACCGGGCCGCACCCCGGCGGGTTTCGCGGCGCACCCCGCTGTACGCGAAAAACTTATTTATGAACTGCGGGGAGAAAGGATACGGCGCATTAGGCGCCGAGGTGGAAGTTATGACCATTAAGCCTTTGACAGACAGAGTACTCATTCAGGCCGAGAAAGCGGAGGAGACCACAAAGAGCGGCATCGTGCTGACAAGCGCGGCACAGGAGAAGCCGCAAATCTCCCGCGTTATCGCAGTAGGCCCCGGCGGCATGGTAGACGGCAAGGAAGTCGTTATGCAGCTTAAGGCCGGCGACCGCGTCATCACCGGCAAGTACACCGGAACGGAAGTGAAGATCGACGGCGAGGAATATACCATCGTTCGTCAGTCCGACGTTCTGGCAGTCGTTGAGTAATTTGAGTTTCAGTCTTTATTTTTGATATTTGGAATTGTGAGGTAATTTACTATGGCAAAGCAGATCATTTACGGCGAAGAAGCCAGAAAAGCATTGCTCGGCGGTATCAACAAGCTTGCAGATACCGTTAAGATCACCCTTGGCCCGAAGGGCAGAAACGTTGTGCTCGATAAGAAGTTCGGCGCACCGCTCATCACGAACGACGGCGTGACAATCGCTAAGGAAGTTGAGCTTGAAGACCCGTTTGAGAACATGGGCGCACAGCTCGTGAAGGAAGTTGCAACCAAGACGAACGACGTTGCAGGTGACGGCACCACGACCGCAACGCTGCTTGCACAGGCACTCATCCGTGAGGGCATGAAGAACGTTACCGCAGGCGCAAACCCGATGGTTCTGAGAAAGGGCATTCAGAAGGCGACCGAGACAGCTGTTGAGGCGATTGAGAAGAACGCCAAGAAGGTCTCCGGCACGAAGGACATTGCACGTGTTGCGGCTGTTTCCTCTGCAAGTGAGCAGATCGGCAACCTCATCGCCGACGCGATGGAAAAGGTCACGTCCGACGGCGTTATCACCGTTGAAGAATCCAAAACGGCTGAGACGTACAGCGAGGTCGTAGAAGGCATGATGTTCGACCGCGGCTACATCACCCCCTACATGGTCACCGATACCGAGAAGATGGAGGCCGTCATCGACGACGCCTACATCCTCATCACCGATAAGAAGATCTCCAACATTCAGGAGATTCTGCCGCTGCTCGAGCAGATCGTACAGTCCGGCAAGAAGCTCGTCATCATCGCGGAGGACATTGAGGGCGAGGCGCTGACCACCCTGATCCTCAACAAGCTCCGCGGCACGTTCACCTGCGTGGGCGTTAAGGCTCCGGGCTTCGGCGACAGAAGAAAAGAAATGCTCACCGATATCGCAACGCTCACCGGCGGCCAGGTCATCTCCAGCGAGCTTGGCCTTGAGCTGAAGGATACCACCGTTGATCAGCTCGGCCGTGCACGTCAGGTCAAGATCGACAAGGAAAACACCATCATTGTTGATGGTGCAGGCGACAGCGAGGCCATCAAGAGCCGTGTCAGCCAGATCAGAAGCCAGATCGAGACCACCACGTCCGATTTCGACCGCGAGAAGCTGCAGGAGCGCCTTGCAAAGCTCGCAGGCGGCGTAGCGGTTATCAAGGTCGGTGCGGCTACCGAGGTCGAAATGAAAGAGCAGAAGATGCGCATTGAGGACGCTCTGGCTGCAACGAAGGCTGCTGTTGAAGAGGGCATCGTCGCAGGCGGCGGCACCGCACTCATCGATGCGATTCCGGCTGTTAAGGCTTATGTTGATTCCGTTGACGGCGACGAGAAGACCGGCGCTGCCATCGTTCTGAAGGCTCTTGAGGAGCCGGTTCGCCAGATTGCTGCGAACGCAGGTCTGGAGGGCTCCATCATCATTGAGCACCTGAAGGCAAAGAACACCGTCGGTTACGGCTACAATGCTCTGACCGATACCTACGGCGACATGATCGACGAAGGCATCGTTGACCCGACGAAGGTCACCCGTTCCGCTCTGCAGAACGCTTCCTCCGTGGCTTCCACCGTTCTGACCACCGAGTCCCTCGTGGCAGACATCAAGGAGCCGGTTGCACCCGCAGCTCCGGCAGCACCGGACATGGGCGGCATGTACTAATGAAGAGCGCTTAAACCGCATGAAAACGTCATAAAACGTTGATCCCCCGCACAGGAAATTCCCTGTGCGGGGGATTTTTGTAGGAAAACACAAGTTTGTGCGATGAAATATGGGATTCCGCCGATTGACAATGCGGTGCGGTTTTGATACTATTACAATAGATAAATATTTAACAATACCGAGGCGGGTACGATTTCGGTACGTTCAAAAAAGCCTTGGTACGGCGGCTTTTTAAGCCGAAAAAAGGAAAGGTGATCGTATGAAAAAGTATGTAAGCTTGGTGTTGTGTCTGCTGCTTGCGGCGCTGCTTTTTACGGGCTGTGCGGGCGGAAACGGCGGGTCTTCCGGCGGAGGAAAGACATCGGACGCGGCGGTGAATGAAGCACTGCTCGGATGCTTCGGAAAGTCTGCGGATGAAGCCGTGAAGGCGCTGGGACTGAAGGACGACCAAAAGGCCGGCGACTACGGCTACACGCTGGACTACGCGTGGGGCGGGCAAACGATGGAAACGAATCTTGCTACAAACTACGGCGGTGCGGGTGTGTTCGGCTATGCGGAAGCGCAGAAGATGTTTGAAAACAGCGATGCGGGCACGGCAGAAATTAAAGCGTTTGTGGAGAAATTTACGGCGCAGTTTAACGACCCGTATGCCGTGACGTGCTACACGCAGGCGGAAAAGACGAAAGAAACGTATGACGCGGCGCAGCTTGAAACGTATTTGAAAGACGTGGCGGGCGGTGAAAGCGGCAGCGGCGTGCAGCTCCGGTTCAGCCTTGCGGGTGAAAACGACCGCATGAGCGACGACGGCGATTATATTGAAGTTTCCGTACAGAACACAGGCGACGGGCTGCGCGTGAAGCTCAGCATGGAGCATGTGAATCGATAAGGATATTGAAGCCGCGCTCGGCAGAATCGGGCGCGGTATTTTATAATCTGTGTAAAATATTTTTCCGGGGAAGAAAACCTCTTGCATATTTTATGAAAATCCGATATGATGAGGATAGGGAGCGCGGGCGCCTGAACGGATCGGGCGCGTGTATGCGGCTTCCGCTTTGAGAAAGGGGGAATGATTTTGGAAACCATGATCTGGGTGGCGGTCATTGTGATTGCTGCAATACTGGAGGGCATGAGCGCGCAGCTTATTTCCATCTGGTTTGTGGGCGGCGGCATCGCCGGCATGATCGCGCAGCTGTGCGGCGCACCGGTTTGGCTGCAAGTGCTGATTGCCGCTGTGGTGACGCTCGTTCTGCTTTTGGCAACGCGTCCGCTCGTGAAAAAGTTCCTGCAAAACAAGGAAACGCACACGAACGCCGACCGCGTGGTGGGGCAGACCGCCGTTGTGACGGAGGATATCGATAACCTTGCGGCGCATGGACGCGTGGAAGTGCTCGGCAACGACTGGGCAGCACGCAGCACAGAAAATGTCCGTATTCAAAAAGGCACAAAGGTGCAGGTGGTGCGCATTGAGGGCGTAAAGCTTATCGTGACACCGGTTGTATCTTAAATTGAAACTGGAGGTAAAAACATGGATTTTGAACTGTACATCAACTGGGGCGTTGTGGGCATTATCGTTCTCATCGCTCTTGTCATCGCACTGCTTGCGGCGAACATTAAGGTAGTGCCGCAGGCGCACGCATTCGTCATTGAAAGACTCGGCGCGTACCACGCCACGTGGAGCACGGGCCTGCATTTGAAAATTCCGTTTATCGACCGCATTGCGAAGAAGGTCTCGCTGAAAGAGCAGGTCATCGATTTCCCGCCGCAGCCCGTTATCACGAAGGATAACGTCACGATGCAGATCGACACGGTGGTGTATTTCCAGATCACGGACTCGAAGCTGTATGCTTACGGCGTGGAGCGCCCGATCTCCGCGATTGAGAACCTTTCCGCAACGACGCTGAGAAACATCATCGGTGATATGGAGCTTGACCACACGCTGACCTCGCGCGATGTTATCAACTCGAAAATTCGCGTCATTCTGGATGAAGCGACCGATGCGTGGGGCATTAAGGTTAACCGCGTGGAGCTGAAAAACATCATTCCGCCGAAGGAAATTCAGGATTCGATGGAGAAGCAGATGAAGGCGGAGCGCGAGCGCCGTGCGAAGATTTTGGACGCAGAGGGCGAAAAGCGCAGCGCCATCCTCATTGCGGAAGGCCAGAAGGAATCTGCCGTCCTGCGTGCGGAGGCTGTGCGTGAGACGAAAATCAGAGAAGCACAGGGTGAAGCGGAGGCAATCCTCTCCGTGCAACGTGCGTTGGCGGATTCCATTAAGCTTCTCAACGAAGCCGATCCGAATAAAGCTGTGCTGACCTTGAAGAGCTTTGAAGCGCTTGAGAAAGTAGCGGACGGCAAGGCGACGAAGATTATCATTCCGTCCGAGATTCAGGGTATGGCAGGCTTAGCCGCAAGCGCGAAGGAGATTTTTGCGACGGAAACGCCGAAGGAGTAAAGTAGAGTTTACGGCGAGCAAGGCGTAAAAGTCTTTCGTCAAGTTTTCTTCGGAAAACTTACGGGTTCTTAGGGCAGCGCCTTGAGTGGCCATTCGCAAATGGCGAAATACTTTTGCCGCTAATACAATTTATCCTCTCCCGGCGCAGCCGGGAGAGGATTTTTTCTATTGAGCTTGCGTTTTATGCGTTTTCAAGGTGATTTGCGCGACTTGTGTATATAAAAGCTCTCTGTATATCTCCCTCAGTCAGCTTCGCTGACAGCTCCCTCGTCAGAGGAAACTTGGAAAGCTGCCTTTTTTGACGAATAGAGGGAGATAATGTACGTAGGTAAAGTGAAAATGTCCTTTTGCATTTCAAGGTGTGCTGCTATGTATTTAATATATGATGAGACGGAAGCGGAGAAAGGGGACATATCGAGGTATACAACGCATGTCCACGAGTAGGGGAGAATTTTGGATTTTTTTCTAAAAACGGCAAAAACTATTGAAAAAACGCGTTAAATCCCGTAAAATGATAAAGGCAACAACGTATAAAGTACGCCTACGGCTTGGCACGCAATTGGCTTGCATTTTTCCGCCATGCCGACCGTACCCCCTTGCCGGGCGTCAGCCTGTCTGCGGGTGTTCCGTGCAGCCTGACGAAAAATCTGACGGCGCAGCTTGTGCACCAACGTTATACATTGCTGCCTTAAAGGTCTGCTTAATGGATTGATTTATCAGTCGCTTGAGACAGACTAAGGACAGAAAATTCAAGGCTGCAAGTGCCGGAGGTGCGATATGGCTGAACTGATGTGCATTTTTACTGTATCTGCATGGGCGTTTTGCGGTCAATTTTAGAAGCATAGGTTGTGTTTTTTGAGCACAGCCTATTTTCTTTTTTTCGCGGTGCTTTCTTTTACGCCGCAAAACTTGAAAGGATCGGTGATTTTCAATGAGCAAAAAAGTTGCAGTGATCATGGGCAGTGACAGTGATTTTCCGGTGGTTTCCCCGGCGATTCGCAGATTGAAGCAGTTCGGCATCCCGGTGGAGGCGCGCGTGATGAGCGCACACCGCACGCCGGAGGCCGCGGCGGAATTCTCTAAGAACGCGGAAAAGGACGGCTTTGGCGTTATCATTGCGGCGGCGGGCAAGGCTGCGCATCTTGCGGGCGTGCTGGCTGCGCACACGACGCTGCCGGTCATTGGCATTCCGGTGAAGTCTTCCACGCTCGACGGCCTTGACGCACTGCTTGCAACCGTGCAGATGCCCTCCGGCATTCCGGTGGCGACGGTGGCGATTGACGGCGCGGACAATGCTGCGATTTTGGCGGCGCAGATGCTGGCGCTTTCCGACGAGAGCATTGCAAAGCAGCTGCACCAGATGAAGGTGGATATGGAGCAGGGTGTTGCGAAAAAGAACGAAGCCTTGCAGCAGAAAGTTGCCGAGCTATAATTCGGGAGGGATAAACGATGACAAAATCGATTTTGCGAAAGTACGCAAAGCTCATCGTTCAGATGGGCGTGAACATCAAAAAGGGTCAGGGCGCTGTAATCTTGGCGGATACGGCGCAGTCTGAGATCGCAATGATGGTGGCGGAGGAAGCCTACCGTGCCGGTGCGAAGTGGGTGGACATCCGCTGGACGAACCAGGACCTTGACAAGATGCGCTATAAGAAAGAAAGCGTAAAGGTGCTTTCCGCTACGCAGGAGTGGGAGAAGGCGCGCATGCAGTATGAGCTTGACGAACTGCCGGTGCGCATTTGGATCGACTCTGACGACCCGGACGGCCTGAAGGGCGTGAACGTTGAGAAAATGCAGAAGGCGAACCTTGCCCGTATGAAGGTGAGAAAGCCGTACCGCGACGCGATGGAAAACAAGTACCAGTGGACGATTGTCGCCGTGCCGAGTGCAAAGTGGGCGAAGAAGGTGTTCCCGAACGACCGCACGAGCGTGGCGGTGAAGAAGCTGTGGGACGCAATCCTTCAGACGGTGCGTGTTTCTAAGGATAACGACCCGGTTGAAGCATGGAAAGCACACAACGCTTCCCTCAAAGCACGCTATGAGAAGCTGAACGCATGTCACTTTGAGAGCCTGCACTATTTTAGCGAGAACGGCACCGATTTCACCTGCGGCCTGATCCCGGACGCACAGTGGATGGGCGGCGGCGAAACGCTGCTGGACGGTACATTCTTCAACCCGAATATGCCGACCGAAGAGATTTTCACCTCCCCGATGAAGGGCAAGGCAGAGGGTACAGTTGTTTCTACGATGCCGCTGTCTTACCAAGGCAATTTGATTGAAAACTTCTCCATTACGTTTAAAAACGGCCGCGCGGTCTCCTGCAAGGCGGAAAAGAACCAGGAGCTTTTGGAGCACATGATTGCGATGGACGAGGGCGCGGCGCAGATCGGCGAGCTGGCGCTTATTCCGAACGACTCTCCCATCTCGAACCTCGGCATTCTGTTCTACAACACGCTGTTTGACGAGAACGCTTCCTGCCACATTGCGCTTGGCTTGGGCTTCCCGAATGTCATCAAGGATTACGACAAGTATACGCTTGATGAGATTCACGACAAGGGCGTGAACGATTCCGTCATCCATGTGGACTTCATGGTGGGCGACGCGACGATGAACATTGACGGCATCACGCCGGACGGCGAGGTTATCCCGGTGTTCAGAAACGGTAACTGGGCAGAGAAATTCATGTAATTCATTTTATAGATAATTTAAAGAAAGAGAGAAGTTAAAGAATGAAAAGTTACAGCGATAGCTACAAGGCAGCGGGCGTTGACGTTACCGCAGGCTACAAGTCCGTAGAGCTGATGAAAGAGCACGTAAAGCGTACAAGCATTCCGGGCGTGGTTTCCGGCATCGGCGGTTTCGGCGGTCTTTTCCAGCCGGACATGACCGGTATGAAAGAACCTGTGCTTGTTTCCGGCACAGACGGCGTGGGCACGAAGCTCGTGGCGGCCATGCTGCTCGATAAGCATGACACCATCGGCATTGACTGCGTTGCCATGTGCGTGAACGACGTCGTATGCTGCGGCGCAAAACCGCTCTTTTTCCTCGATTACATCGCCTGCGGCAAGAACGTGCCGGAGAAGATTGCAGAGATCGTAAAGGGTGTTGCGGAGGGCTGCGTGCAGTCCGGCTGCGCGCTCATCGGCGGCGAGACCGCAGAGCACCCGGGCGTGATGCCGGAGGACGACTATGACCTCGCGGGCTTTACGGTGGGCATTGTAGATAAGGATAAGATTATTGACGGCTCCAAGATGCAGGCGGGCGACGTGCTTGTTGGCGTGGCATCCTCCGGCGTACATTCGAACGGCTTCTCTCTGGTGAGAAAGGTGTTCGGTCTGAATAAAGAAAAGCTTGAAACGTATTACGAAGAACTCGGCTGCACGTTGGGCGAGGCACTTCTGACCCCGACGCGCCTGTATGTAAAGCCTGCGCTGGCGGCCATTGAAGCGGCAGACGTGAAGGCAATCTCCCACATTACGGGAGGCGGCTTCTACGAGAACATTCCGCGTATGATGAGAAAGGGCCTCACCGCTAAGGTGGACCGTTCCGCAGTGCCGGTGCTGCCGATCTTCGACCTCATCGCGAAGACGGGCAACATTCCGGAGCGCGACATGTTCAACACGTTCAACATGGGTGTCGGCATGTGCATGGCGGTCTCCAAGGAGACGGCGGACGCGGCCATTAAGGCGCTGAATGATGCGGGCGAAAAGGCGTTCGTCATCGGTGAAGTGGTTGAGGGCGACGAGGGGGTCATCCTGTGCTGAACATCGCAGTCCTCGTTTCCGGCGGCGGAACGAATTTGCAGGCGCTGATCGACGCGGAAAAAGCCGGTAAAATCGAAAACGGCAAAATTTCCGTGGTTGTGGCGAGCAAGCCGGGCGTTTATGCCTTGGAGCGCGCGAAAAACGCGGGCATTGAGGGCGTTGTGTTGGCGCGCAGCGACTATGAAAACGTGGACGCGTACAGCGAAGCGCTCGAAAACTTGCTGAAAGAAAAGCACACGGACTTAATTGTTCTGGCGGGCTTTATGACCATTACGAACGAGAAGTTCACGAAGTCGTTTGAAAATAAGATCATCAACGTGCACCCGGCGCTCATTCCGTCGTTCTGCGGCAAGGGCTATTACGGTCTGCACGTGCACGAGGCGGCTTTGGCACGCGGCGTGAAGGTCTCCGGCGCGACGGTACACTTTGTAAACGAGGTGTGCGACGGCGGCCCGATCATCTTACAGAAAGCGGTGCCGGTGGAGCAGGGCGACACGCCCGAGACGCTGCAGCGCCGCATTATGGAGCAGGCGGAGTGGAAGATTCTGCCGCAGGCAGTGTCTTTGTTCTGCGCGGGTAAGCTTTCCGTGAACGGCTCTATCGTTACGATTAAAGAATAATTTATCCCTTTACATAGAAAGGAAACGGATACATGGAAACTCTGGATATTAAAAAGGAACTTGCAGGCAACGCATACCCGGGCCGCGGCATCGTCATCGGTAAAAGCGCGGACGGCGTGCATGCGGTCATCGCGTATTTCATTATGGGCCGCAGCGTGAACTCCCGCAACCGCGTGTTTGTGGAGCAGGGCGACGGCATCCGCACGGAAGCGTTTGACCCCGCAAAGCTTTCTGACCCGTCCCTTGTCATTTATGCGCCGGTGCGCGTTTTGGCTAACAAGACCATTGTGACGAACGGAGACCAGACAGATACCGTGTTTACATACCTCAAGGCGGGCAAGAGCTTCAAAAAAGCGTTGAAGACCCGCAAGTTTGAGCCGGACGCCCCGAACTTTACGCCGAGAATTTCCGGCCTTGTAAAGCTGAAGGACGGCGACTTTACCTATAAGCTTTCCATTTTGAAGAGCTGCGAGGGCAACCCGGACGCGCCGCAGAGCTTTTTCTTCGACTATACGCCGGTGGACGGACTCGGCCACTTCATCCACACGTATAAGTGTGACGGCGCACCGCGTATCCCGTCCTTTGAGGGCGAGCCGAAGCCGGTGAAGATTGAGGGCGACATCGACACGTTTACGAATGACCTGTGGACGAACCTGAACGAAGACAACAAGGTCTCCTTGTTCACGCGCTTCATCAATTTGAAGACGGGCAAGATTGAGACCCGCATCGTCAACAAGAATAAGTGATTTTTCGGAGGGGAAACTATGAAAGAACTGGAACTGAAATACGGCTGCAACCCGAACCAGAAGCCGGCGAAAATTTTTACGAACGACGGTCGCGACCTGCCGATTCGCGTTTTGAACGGCAGACCGGGCTATATCAATCTTTTGGATGCGTTCAACTCCTGGCAGCTTGTAAAAGAGCTGAAAGCGGCAACCGGCATGCCGGCGGCGGCCTCTTTTAAGCACGTGAGCCCGGCGGGCGCAGCTGTGGCAAAGCCGATGAGCGACACGCTGAAAAAGATTTATTTTGTGGATGATCTGGAGCTTTCTCCCATCGCGACGGCATATGCAAGAGCCCGCGGCGCGGACAGAATGTCCTCCTACGGCGACTGGGCAGCGCTTTCCGACGTATGCGATAAGGAAACCGCAACGCTGTTGGCACGTGAAGTTTCCGACGGCATCATTGCACCGGGCTACACGGACGAAGCGCTTGCAATTTTAAAGACAAAGCGTAAGGGCACGTACAATGTCGTCGAGATTGACCCGGATTACAAGCCGGAGCCGATTGAGCACAAGGATGTTTTCGGCATCACGTTTGAGCAGGGCAGAAACGAGCTGAAAATCGACGCGGACATGCTGACAAATCTTGTGACGGAAAACAAAGAAATTCCGGAGGACGCAAAGCTTGACTTAGTGCTCTCCCTCATCACGCTGAAATATACGCAGTCGAACTCCGTTTGCTATGCGAAGGACGGTCAGGCCATCGGCATTGGCGCCGGCCAGCAGAGCCGCATCCACTGCACGCGTCTTGCGGGCAACAAGGCGGACATCTGGTATCTGCGTCAGCACGAGAAGGTGCTGAATCTGCCGTTTAAGGAGGGCATCCGCCGTCCTGACCGCGACAACACCATTGACGTGTACATCAGTGAGGAGCATGACGACGTGCTGCGCGACGGTGTTTGGCAGCAGTTTTTCACGGAGAAGCCGGAGGTGTTCACCCGCGAGGAGAAAGCGGCTTGGCTTGCGACGTTTAAGGGCGTTTCCGTGGGCAGCGACGCGTTCTTCCCGTTCGGCGACAACATTGAGCGCGCGCACAAGAGCGGTGTAGAATTTATTGCGCAGCCGGGCGGCTCTATCCGCGACGACAACGTCATCGATACGTGCAACAAGTATGGCATCGCCATGGCATTCACGGGCATCCGTCTGTTCCACCATTGATCCGAAAGGCGAGGTGCTTTTATTATGAATATTCTGGTTATCGGCAGCGGCGGACGTGAGCATGCGATCATCCGCAAGCTGAAAGAGAGCCCTAAAACGGAAAAGCTGTGGTGCGCACCGGGCAACGGCGGCATTGCGGCAGACGCCGAGTGCGTGGCCATTAACGCGATGGACATTGACGGCGTTGTGGATTTCGCGAAGAAAAACGCAGTTGACCTTGTGTTTGTTGCGCCGGATGACCCGCTTGCGGCCGGTATGGTAGATGCGCTCGAAAAAGAGGGTATCCGTGCATTTGGTCCGCGCGCGAATGCGGCCATCATCGAGAGCAGCAAGGTGTTCTCAAAAAATCTGATGAAGAAATACGGTATTCCGACGGCGGATTACGCGGTGTTCTCCGACCCGAAAGAGGTCGTAGAGTACGTGGAAAAGCGCGGCAAGTTCCCGGTTGTCATTAAGGCAGACGGCTTGGCACTCGGCAAGGGCGTTATCATCGCGCAAAACTTTGACGAGGCGAAGGACGCCGTGCACACCATTATGGAAGACAAGGTGTTCGGCGCTTCCGGCAACAACGTTGTTGTGGAGGAATTCCTGACCGGCCCGGAGGTTTCCGTGCTGGCATTTACGGACGGCAAGACGCTGCGCCCGATGGTGTCCTCTAAAGACCACAAGCGTGCACTGGACGGCGACAAGGGCCTGAACACCGGCGGCATGGGTACCATCAGCCCGAACCCGTATTACACGAACGAAATTGCGGACGAGTGTATGAAAACCATCTTCCTGCCGACCGTCAAAGCGATGCAGGCAGAGGGCAGACCGTTTAAGGGCTGTTTGTACTTCGGCCTGATGCTGACCCCGGACGGCCCGAAGGTCATTGAGTACAACGCGCGCTTCGGCGACCCGGAGACGCAGGTCGTGCTGCCGCGCCTCAAGACCGATTTTGTGGATGTCATCAACGCGGTCATCGACGAGAAGCTCGACGAGCTTGAGATTGAATGGATTCCGGAAGCGTGCGCGTGCGTCGTGATGGCGAGCGGCGGCTACCCGCAGTCTTACCCGAAGGGACTGGAAATCACCGGCCTTGACGAAAACGGTCAGGCGGAAGGCGTGACGGTGTACCATGCCGGCACGAAGCTTGAAAACGGTAAGCTGCTGACGAACGGCGGCCGCGTGCTCGGCGTGACCGCGACGGCTAAAACGCTGGACGAAGCGCTCGAAAGGGCGTATGCAGCGGTGGAGAAAATCCATTTTGACGGCGCGCATTACCGTCATGACATCGGTAGAACGAAATAAGATAAAATGAGAAAGCAGCTCTGTTCCGACGTGAACGGGGCTGTTTTTGCGCAGCAAAAAACTCCGCTTGCTCATCAGCAAACGGAGTTTTCGTTTATCGCTTTGAATTTACCTTATTCCAGCTCGAATGCGCCGGTATAGAGGCGGTAATATGTACCCTTTTGGGCGATGAGGTCGCGGTGGCTGCCACGTTCGATGATGTGGCCGTGGTCGAGCACCATGATGACGTCGGAGTTCTGGACCGTCGATAGGCGGTGCGCGATGACAAACACGGTGCGGCCTTTCATCAAGGCGTCCATGCCGGACTGCACGATGGCTTCCGTGCGGGTATCGATGGAGGATGTCGCTTCGTCGAGAATCATGACGGGCGGGTCTGCAACGGCGGCGCGGGCGATGGAAATGAGCTGGCGCTGGCCCTGTGAGAGGCCGCTGCCGTCGCCGGAAAGAACGGTGTCATAGCCCTGCGGCAGCATACGAATGAAGCCGTCGGCGTTTGCGAGCTTTGCGGCGGCGATGCACTCTTCGTCCGTGGCATCGAGCTTACCGTAGCGGATATTCTCCATGACGGTGCCTGTGAACAGGTTGACGTCCTGCAAAACCACGCCGAGGGAACGGCGGAGATCCGGCTTCTTGATCTTCGTGATGTTGATGCCGTCATAACGGATCTTGCCGTCAGAAATGTCATAGAAGCGGTTGATGAGGTTTGTGATGGTCGTTTTGCCTGCGCCCGTTGCGCCGACGAACGCGACCTTTTGGCCGGGCTCTGCGTAAAGCGTGATGTCATGCAGGACGGTCTTCTCCGGGGTATAACCAAAATCGACGTCCTCAAGCTCTACGTGACCGGTGAGCTCCGTATAGGTGACCGTGCCGTCCTTATGCGGATGCTTCCATGCCCAAAGGCCGGTGTGCTTGTCGGTTTCGGTGAGCACGCCGTTTTTCTTTTCGGCGTTGACGAGCGTGACGTAGCCCTCGTCCTTTTCGCTCTCGGCATCGAGCAGAGAGAAGATGCGGGAAGCGCCTGCCATAGCCATGATGATGGACGAGATCTGCTGCGTGACCTGACTGATCGGCATAACGAAGCTGCGGGAGCGACGCGATGCCGCCGAGCGTCATGACACCCATGCCGGTGAGGGTCAGGTTCGGTACGCCTGCAAGTGCGAGACCGCCGCCAAGCACGGCGATGAGCACGTAAAGGAAGTAGCCGAGTGCGTTCATGATGGGGCCGAGGATATTGGCAAACTTATTCGCTTCGGAAGCGTTTGTGAAGAGGTCGTCGTTTCGCTTGTCAAACTCAACCTTTGTTTTGTCTTCGTGGCAGAAGACCTTGATAACCTTCTGGCCATTGATCATTTCTTCGATGTAGCCGTTCACATTGCCGAGGGATTGCTGCTGGCGAACAAAGTAGCTGCCGCTTTTTGCGGTGACCTTGCCGACGATCTTAAACATGACAAAGAGGAACGCGATCAGGAACAGGGTGAGCCAAATGCTGAGCGTCAGCATAGAACAGAACACGGAAACGACCGTGAAGATGGAGGAAAGCGTCTGCGGAATGCTCTGGGAAATCATCTGGCGCAGGGTGTCCGTATCGTTTGTGTAGAAGCTCATGATGTCGCCGTGGGTGTGCGTATCAAAAAACTTGATGGGCAGCGTCTGCATGTGCTCGAACATCTCGTCACGAATTTTCTTTAACGTGCCCTGTGAAACAACTGCCATGGCGCGGTTGTAAAACAGCGTAGAGAACGCGCCGATGACGTAAATGACTGCCATTTGGAGCAGCGCATACAGAAGACCGCTGAAGTTCGGATTGGATTCGAGCAGGAGCGGGGAGATGTAATCATCAATGAGAGACTTTAAAAACAGGGAGGACATGACGCTTGCGAAAGCGCTCACCGCAATGCAGATGAACACGAACACAAGGTGCAGCCTGTACGGTTTCATATAGGAAAGCAGGCGGAATAAGGTCTTCTTATCGAGCTGCTTCATGCTTTCTTTCATGGAGAGTCTGGGACCATTAGGACGCGGTGGCATTGTCAGGATCTCCTTTCGTCTGGGATTCATAAACTTCGCGGTAGATCGGGCTTGTTTGCATGAGCTCGTCATGCGTGCCGCAGCTGACGATCTTGCCGTCATCTAAGACAAGGATCATATCGGCTCCCTGTACGGAGGCGATGCGCTGGGCGATGATGATTTTTGTCGTGTTCGGGATCTCCTTTGCGAACGCGCCGCGGATAAGCGCATCCGTACGGGTGTCGACTGCGCTGGTGGAGTCGTCCAGAATGAGAATCTTCGGCTTTTTTAGCAGCGCACGCGCAATGCAGAGGCGCTGCTTCTGGCCGCCGGAGACATTTACGCCTCCCTGGCCCAGCATGGTATCGTAACCGTCCGGGAAAGACATAATAAAATCGTGGGCGCTGGCGGCCTTGCAGGCTTCCTCTATTTCCTCTTGGGTGGCATTGGCGTTCCCCCAGCGGAGATTATCCCGGATAGTGCCGGTGAAGAGCACGTTTTTCTGCAGGACCATGGCTACCTGACTGCGCAGGGTTTTGAGGCCGTATTCCTTTACATCCCTGCCGCCTACCAGAAGAGTTCCGGCGGTTACATCATAGAGGCGGGGAATGAGCTGAACTAGGCTGGTCTTGGAGGAACCCGTCCCGCCTATTATGCCGATGGTTTCTCCGGAGCGGATGGAAAGGTTTATGTCGCTTAGGATATCATCGCTGTTGGTAGCGTAGCGGAAATGCACATGACGGAACTGAATGGAACCATCCTCTACCTGAGGGGAATTTTCCTCGTCGGCGCCCTCAATGTCGGGCTCTTCCGTAAGCACTGCGGCGATGCGGGAAACGGAAGCCCGGGAAAGCACCAATTGCGTGAGAGCCATGCCGATCATCATCAGGCTCATAAGAATTTGGGTCACGTAGTTGATGAAGCTGATCAGAGCGCCGGAAAACATGGAACCTTCGATGATCTTGTTTCCTCCGAACCAGAGCACTGCGATAATGCAGGAATATACCGTCAGGTTCATAATAGGCATATTCCAGATGATGACCTTCTCGGCCTTGATGGAGGCGGCCATCAGCATATCATTCACATTTTTGAATTTCCCCTTCTCATAGTCTGAGCGGACAAAAGCTTTCACAATGCGGATACTGATGAGATTTTCCTGCACAATGGTATTCAGGTTGTCATATTGCCTAAGCATTTTTTCAAACCGGCTAAAAGCCATTTTGGAAATGATGAAGATGGCTGCAGCCAGAATGGGGATGGCCACCAGAAAAATCAGTGCCAGCTCCCCATCGATGGAAAATGCCATGAAGGTGGCCCCGATGAGCATGACGGGGGAACGCATCAACATGCGGATAATGGTAATAAGGGCATTTTGGGTGTTGGTCACATCAGTGGTAAGCCGGGTGATAAGGGAGGCGGTGGTAAATTTATCTGTGTTGGAAAAGGAAAATTCCTGCACCCGGTTGAAGAGAGCTCCCCGCAGGCAGGAGGCAAAACCCGCGCCTGCTTCTGAAGAAAATTTCGAGGAAAGAACTCCGGCGCCCATGCCGCAGAGAGCCATGAGGATCATAAAGAGACCTGTTATAATAACGGCGGAAAGATCCTTGTTGGGTATGCCTACGTCTACAATGCGACTCATAAGGATGGGAATATTGATTTCCAGGATCACTTCCAGGATAATGGAGAGAGGTCCAAGTATTGCCTGGCGCCGGTAGGGCTTCAGATAAGGCAGAAGCGTTCGAATCAAGTGCTTTCCTCCTCTCCGGTTTGTTGATGCAGTTCCTTTATGGTAGCCAGCAAAGAGAAAAAGTTTTTGTTTTTATATTCCTCCGAAGAGAGATTTTCCGCGATCTGTTCGAGGCACCGGCAAAAGATCTCCATTTCTGCCGGACTTATCCCCTCCACAGCAGCCGCGTCAATTTTTTCCATACGAATATAGGATTCATGAAGAAGCCTTTTCCCTTTTTCGGTAATCTGTAGGCTGCAGCGGCGCAGATCCACCGGGTCGGTGTGTTTTGTGAGAAGCCCTGCCTTTTGCATGCGTTTTACAGAGTTTGCAATGGAGGGTGTGGAAACCTGCAGATATTCGGCGATTTCTCTTTGGCTGCAGTTTGGATGGTCTTCTATGTAGTGGAGGACAGGAGGCTGACCCGGATAAAGCCCGATCATATTGCCGGTGCGAAACATCTGAATGCGGTGCAACACGTGGATGTGGTCGATTAAATGCATGAGAAAAGGCAGCTGGTGGGCGGAAACGGAGCTGCTCATGGTATCTCTCCTTTCAGAAGTGAAACTGTAATCTAAGACGCCGGTATTTCCGGCTTTAAAAGACATGCACTTGCAGCGTTTGCGGCATTTCATGGGAAAAGACGGCAGATAGCAGCAGGGGACATGAGATGCAAAAACACTTTAACTGTATAAATAGTTAATCGGCTAATTATCAGTATACGAAGAGGAAATGGAAATGTCAATAGCTGGGCAGGGATTTGCCTGTGGATCGAAGTTCCTGCAGAGGGAGAGACGTTGTGTATTGTATTCCAATGTGAAGCAATTTCTGTTGTCAAGTATATAGAAAAATAGCAAAACAGTTGACATTTCCCCTGTAATCTTTCATAATGAAGAAAATGGAACGAGGCAGAGCGGTTTTTATGGGGAGGAGAACTGATGCAAATAATGTGCACGAGCACACAAAAGTGCATGGGTTTATCTCACCCCCTAAAAAGCTCTCTTGCCAACGATATATTTCGCAACAGAAAGTGAGGTCATTTTCATTTATGAAACGGGAAGAAGCCAGAAAGCTGGCAAAAGAACTGGTTGGGAAAATGACGCTGGAGGAAAAGGCTTCCCAGCTGCGGTACGATGCTCCGGCCATTCCCCGGTTAGGTGTGCCTGCCTATAACTGGTGGAACGAGGCCCTTCA
>ERZ857984.1386-NODE-1386-length-19812-cov-4.198411_pt1 | contig 19812 bp, 15 predicted proteins | sample MGYA00519914_ERZ857984 | MGnify/ENA primary metagenome ERZ857984 (study PRJEB31778, sample SAMEA3449417) | human gut metagenome | biome: human gut; feature: human-associated habitat; material: faeces | place: United Kingdom | collected 2010/2012 ... | reverse complement strand
CCGCTTCCCTCGGTTTTCGTACCCGGGATATGATTTTTTCCGAGCGCGACTTTCATGAGAGCGCGTTCCGGCTGGTGATCGCCACCGACGACGGAACGGCCGGATTCCACGGCAACGCTCTCGCGGCCCTTTCCTCCCATCCCCTGCCCGATCTGATCATCGCCTGCGGCCCCACCCCGATGCTCAAGGCGGTGCAGGAATTTGCCCTCGGCCACAATCTGCACTGTCAGCTCTCGCTCGAACAGCGGATGGGCTGCGGATACGGCGCGTGCCTCACCTGTTCCTGCCGGACAATGAGCCGGGACGGCGAAGAACATTACGCCCGCGTCTGTGCCGACGGGCCTGTGTTCGACGCCGGAAAGGTGGTGCTCTGATGAAGCTTTCGGTCAATCTCTGCGGGGTGGAGCTGAAAAATCCGATTATTCCCGCCTCCGGCACCTTCGGCTTCGGCCGGGAATTTTCGCGCTACTACGACATCTTCCGCCTTGGCGCGGTCGCCACCAAAGGAATCACCCCGCTGCCCCGGCTCGGGAACCCTCCCGCGAGGATCATCGAAACGCCGAGCGGGATTCTCAACGCGGTGGGGCTTCAGAATCCCGGTGTGGACGCCTTCATCGAGGAGGAACTGCCCTGGCTGATCCAGCAGGGCGCGACGGTCATCGCCAATGTCTCGGGCAATTCGATGGATGAATATGCCGAATTGGCAGAGGCGCTTGATTCCACGGATATCGCGTTGCTCGAGGTCAATGTAAGCTGTCCGAACATCCACGCGGGGGGATGCGTCTTCGGCTCTGACCCGGAGACGATCCGCGATGTGGCAAAGGCAGTGCGCGCCGCGACCAGAAAGCCGGTTCTGGTCAAGCTTTCCCCCAACGTCGCCGATATCACCGAGGCCGCGAAGGCCGCCGAGGAAGGCGGCGCCGACGGCATCTCGCTCATCAACACCCTCACCGGTATGGCCATCGACCTCAAAACCCGCCGTCCGGTGCTTGCCAACGTCACCGGAGGGCTTTCCGGCCCGGCGGTGCGTCCGGTCGCGCTGCGGATGTGTTATCAGGCGGCGCAGGCCGTCTCGATTCCGGTGGTCGGAATGGGCGGAATTATGACTGGCGAGGACGCCGCCGCTTTTCTGCTTGCGGGCTGCACCGCCGTTCAGGTCGGAACCGCCAACCTCTCCGACCCGATGGCCTGCATCCGCATCCTAGAAGAGCTTGAACACTATTGCAGCCAGAACGGCATCGCCGATGTAAACGAACTGATCGGCGGGCTGATTGTCGAATGAAGGAGAAAAATTATATGACCAGGGAAGAAAAAATTCAGCTGCTTACCGACGCCCACGTACTTCAGACCGGCCATTTCCGGCTGACCTCCGGCCGTCACTCGGACAGGTATATGCAGTGCGCCCGCGTCTTCGAGAATGCCAAGTACTCCGAAGCGGTCTGCCGGGACATCGCCGACGCCTACCGCGGCGAAAAAATCGATCTCGTCATCGGACCGGCCCTCGGCGGCATTATCATCACCTATGAGGTGGCCCGCCAGCTCGGCACCCGCAACATCTTCGCCGAACGGGAAAACGGAACCATGACCCTGCGGCGCGGTTTCGCCATCGAACCCGGCGCAAGGGTGCTGGTTGTCGAGGATACCATCACCACCGGCGGCTCGGTGCGGGAGGTCATCGACCTTGTCCGCGAAAAGGGCGGCGTGGTCGTCGGGGTCGGCTCGGTGGTTGACCGTTCGAACGGAAAGGTCGATTTCGGTGTGCCGCTGCACGCCTTCCTCTCGATGGAGGTGGAGTCCTTCGGGGAGGAGGACTGCCCGCTCTGCAAGCAGGGGCTTCCGATTATCAAGCCCGGCAGCCGCAACTTTGCCAAATAACCCGACTGGAGCACCCATAAAAACGGAGAAAGCTTTCTGCCCGGGCAGAAAGCTTTCTCCGTTTTCAGGCGCTTTGAAAAGGCGGGCTTTACCGAAAAGACAGCGGTGGGATCGACCACCTCTGAAAGATGCCCTGCGCGGTTTCTCGCGGCGCAGGTTCCCGCTGATGCGGCGGCGCGTCATGCCTCCTCCGGCTCACAGGTGATGACCGCATCCGGGTCAAATTTTCGCTCCATCGTGTGGCGTGCCTTGCGGTTTTCCACTGTGTCGAAGATGATCGAGAAATCGTAGTCGGGGGGATAAAGCTCCGCCGCGGGAACCCGCAGTCTCAGCCGGTTGTGCCTGATCCGGCGCTTCGTCCCCTTGATCTGTACCACCACGTCGCCCAGATCATCCGCCGGGCGGTAGACGATGCCCGTCTCTCCGGTAGCGAGCAGCTCGACGCTGTCTCCCATCGAGAATTTTTCCGAGGGGTCCGGCCCCTGACGAAGCGGAGCAGTCCGCACCAGCCTGCTCTTCGGGACTCTCATCCGCTCCTCGCGCGCCGCGCCGTTCTCTTCGCCGCCGTAAACCTCGCGGTGTGCTCTTCGCAGAAGCTGCGGCGGAAGGCCCAGCCGCTCGGCGATATACAGGGCGCAGCTCTCGCCGGATTTCCCCAGCTCAAGCCGGTAGAGCGGCCGCAGGCTCTCACGGTCGAAGGCCATCCGCGCGGTCTGTACCCCCTGGGCCTCTTCCGCATAGCTTTTGACCTGCGGATAGTGGGTTGTGACCAGGAACATGCACCCGCGCCGGCGCAGCTCCTCAAGCACCGCCACAGCGATGCCCATCCCCTCGGCGGGGTCGGTGCCGCTGCCCAGTTCGTCGAGCAGCACCAGGCTGTCCCGGCTGGCCCCGTTCAGGATTCCGATGACATTGGTGATATGCCCCGAAAAAGTGGAAAGGTTCTGCGAAATGTCCTGACTGTCCCCGATATCGCACCAAAAGCCGTCCTGCATGGCAAAATAGCTGCCCTCGCCGCAGGGGACATGCAGCCCGCACTGAGCCATCAGCGTGAGCAGTCCCACCGTCTTCAGGGCAACCGTCTTGCCACCGGTGTTTGGTCCGGTGATAACGACTCCGACAGTGCCGGCCTCCATGGTGAAGTCCAGCGGCACGCACCGCTCCCGGTCGAGCAGCGGGTGCCGTCCCCCGACGATTCGAATTTTCCGCTCGCCTCCGATTTCTACAGGGCGCGCGCCGATCTGGGCGCTGTACTTTGCCTTTGCAAAGAGAAGGTCGAGCGCCTCCATCAGCTCGGCATCGGCGCGCAGCCGGGAAGCCTCCTCCGCCACCCGGGCGGTCAGCGTATAAAGAACCCGGCGCGTCTCACAGTCTTCTTCGACAGACAGGCCGCTTCTCTCTTCCTGCATCGCTGTGATGGAGGAGGGTTCCATAAAAACGGTCGTGCCCTTGCCGGAAACATCGATTACAGTACCCCCGAACTGGCTCTGATAGCGGCGCTGCACCGGCAGGACATAATGTCCTCTGCGGATGGAGACGTAGTTGTCGGCCAAATACTGCTTTCTGCTCTGCAAAATGTGGTTGAGCTTTTCCTTAATCTGTGTTTCCAGCCGTTCGATCTTCCGGCGCAGGCCGCGGAGGACGGGACTCGCCTCATCGTAAACCTTCTCGTCGCTGACAGCGGACTCTATTTCCTGCCGAAGGGCCGAGAGGTCGGAAAAGCCGCGCCCGTAGGCGGCGATTTCCGCCCCAAAGGCTTCTCCCCGCTTCAGGTAGGCGGCCAGCCTCCGGCAGGCTGCCGCAAAGCGGGCGACCGTCGTGAGCTGTTCCGGCAGGAGCATTGCTCCGGCCCCGGCCAGCCCGATGATTTCTTCAAGGCCCTTCATCGGAACGAGGGGCGGCGAACCGCATCCCTCCAGCACCGCGCGCGCGGCGGTCGTCTCCGCCATTTTCCGTCGGCAGACATCCTCGGAAAGAATCGGAGAAAGGCTTCCAAGCTCCTGCTTCGCCTTCTCGGACAGAGCATTTTCCTTCAGCTGTTCCAAAATTCGCGGAAATTCCAGCGCTTCAAAATGTGGATTCAATTTGACAGTTCTCCTTTATCGATTCAAAAATACCAGATCCCCGCAAAATGAGACGCCCGTTTCAGACAAAAAAAGAGCATGGTAAGAACCATGCCCGGAAAGCCAACCCGTCAGGTGTCCGTCATGATTCTGTATGAAACGGTATTGCAAAGCAGGCGGTCACACAGCCGCCCCACAGCAAATGACGTCTCTTACAGAACAGACTCCAAAAAACACCCTCCATAACTGATTTGGTCCGATTATAGCACACCGCGTCAAGCCTGTCAATCGGGGGTGCCCGCTCCGGCAGCGGACGCCCCCTGTTAAGAGACAATCAAAGAATGAATAAAACAGTGGTTTTGGGGCAATTCTAAGCGAATTGTTGGTTGACAGGTCCGAAGGCTTCCGCTATACTGAAAATGCAAAAAGGGAGTAGCTGACACCAGCAATGGTGTGTCGTGATGCGTCAGTACGGGGAGTTTCCCTCCCCCGCATACGAATGAAACAGCAAGACTTTTGTCGCAACAGCGGCAGAAGTCTTTTTATTTTGCCGCACCAATCGATGACAGCAAGAGAAAGGATGAAACTGCATGCTGATCCTGAACAATTTGATCTCAATTTCCTGGCAGCAAGTGCTCATGTGGGTGATCGGCGCAACCCTGATTTATCTCGCGATCAAAAAGGGAATGGAGCCTACCCTGCTCCTGCCGATGGGATTCGGCGCCATTCTGGTAAACCTCCCCTTTTCGGGAGTCATCGACCAGATGTACGGCGGAGAGCTGGAGGAAGGGGTCATCGATATCCTCTTCCGCGCGGGAATTGCCAACGAGCTTTTCCCATTGCTCCTGTTCATCGGAATCGGCGCCATGATCGATTTCGGGCCGCTGCTTTCCAACCCCAAGATGCTGCTCTTCGGCGCGGCGGCGCAGTTCGGCATCTTTTTCACCATCGGCCTTGCGACGCTGCTCGGATTTGAGCTCAAGGATGCGGCCTCGATCGGAATCATCGGCGCGGCCGACGGCCCGACCGCCATCGTTGTGGCGAATTTCTTCCGCAGCAATTATATCGGCGCGATTATGGTCGCCGCTTACTCCTATATGGCATTGGTGCCGATCGTGCAGCCGCCTGTCATCAGGCTGGTCACAACCAAGAAGGAACGCCGGATCCGGATGGAGTATGCCCCCGATTCGGTTTCCCAGAAGGTCAAGATTTTGTTCCCGATCATCGTCACCATCATCGCCGGAATCGCAGCGCCCCGTTCCGTCGCGCTGATCGGCTTCCTGATGTTCGGCAACCTTGTCCGGGAATGCGGCGTGCTCGGCTCCCTCTCCCAGACCGCGCAGGATGTCCTGGCAAATCTCGTCACCCTTTTCCTGGGCATTACGGTTGCTTCCAAGATGCGGGCGGATCTTTTCCGCCGCGCGCGCCTGCGCCGGGGCGGATACATACCGGATGGTCTGCCGGTGCAGCTCACCGGCGGTCAGCTTACCGGAGCGGCAAACCTCCCGCCGGGCAAGGATCTCATACACGGCGTCGCCCATGTGGGCGAGCGCCAGCGCGCTCATGGCGCGATAGAGGCCCACGCCCGGCACCAGCGGCAAGATGGCGATGGTCACAAATACCGTAGCGATCATCTTCAGCCGGCGCGCAGCGATCTGCGCGCCCAGCGCCGCCACCAGCGCGCCGGCAAACATGGCGGCGGTTTCGGCTGCGCCCAGGCCCATCGCCGTCCAGTAGCACAGATAGCCCGCGGCCCCCAGTAGCCCGCCCCAGATGATGGCTTTCCGCGGCGCGTAAAGCAACGCCCCGAACCCGCCGCCCGCCAGCAGGCTGCTGATCAGCAGCACGCCTGCGGCGCGCAGATCAAAGGGCATCATGGACGCACTCTCCAGCGCCGATCCCGCCAGGCCCATCCAGTTGCTCATATGCGTGCCGATCAGCGCGCCGCCCGCCAGCAGCACCTCGCCCGTGCCCACCTGCCGGCCGTGCCCGTCCAGCAGGCGCACCTCCAGCAAAAGCGCCTCCAGCGGCGCATCGCCCGTATTTTCCACCTCGCCGGAAAAGCGCACGGTGCCGGGGGTAACGCGCTCCAGCGCGGCGCCGTGCAGCCGCACGCTGCGGCTGGCCTCCTGCACGGCGGGTCCCTTTTTCCTTTTAGGCCTGGCGTGCCTGCGCTCCCGCTTTTTTGCCCTGGGCACAGGCTCCGTTTCCGGCCCTGCGGGCCCGGCAACGCCGGGCCGCAGCTGGGCGGCCTGCAGCTGCTCGGTCAGGTCCATGTTTTTCAGCATCAGCTTATACACCGCCAAAATCAGCCCCACGATCACAAACATCGAAAGCGCGTTCGAGCTGACCAAAAAGGCCTGTATCTTTCCGAGATACGGGATGTGCAGCACATACGTGCCGATCAGGTCCTCCCGGTAGGTGGCGTAATCGTCGTACCGGTCGGCATTTTCGCCCTGGGTATAAAACCGCACCCGGCCGGTTTCGTCCGGCTTTACCTCCCGCAAATAGTGCGTCAGCACAATCTCCTCGCCCAGCCGGTCGGCCTTGAACGTAAGGATCTGCCCAGGCTGCGGGGTCTCCCCCTCCTTGAGGCAGCGGGTCAGCACCACCGAGGTGGTGGGGATGGTGGGCTCCATGCTGCCCGTCACCACGGTGTAAAAGCGGTATCCCACAAAGGCGGCGGTCTCCTCCGGCCAAACGCGCATGCACACGGCGTAGCCAATGGCAAAGCAAACAAACAGCCCGAACAGGCCGTTCAGCACCATCTTCGCCGCTTTCTTTGCCATACCGCACCCCCGGTGGTTTGGGTTTCAGGGAAAAGCCAGCAAAAAGTACCATCCGCAGGGATGGTACTTTTTGCATTCTGGTCATTTCTGTTAATCAAACAGTTTTATTGGTCGCACTCAATTCAGCCGTTACTTCTACAGTCAACTCAGTAGTGCCATCCGCATAAGCGGGCGCTGTGTTACTTTTCGGTGTGAGCGTAACAGTGTAGGCGTTATCTCCTATACTTGCATTAACTGCTGTACCTTGTGTAACCGGAGTAGTATTTTGCGTGATTTCCACATTGAAATCATCTGTAACCGGTGTGTTCCCGTTGTTCACTGTCGCTGTGAGCGTCAATTGCGGTTGTTTCCCTGTCAGAACATCGTTCGCTTCAATTGCAAACGTTACATTGCTGCTGTATTTTGGAGTTTCTCCTAAAGTACGTTCTTGCGCAGTGTATGTAACATCAGAAGTAGTAATGCTAACAGGTTTGGCCATGGTAACTGTACCTTTCGCAGTAGCCGTCAACGTATCCCACTGTGCAAACGACATCGCCGCAGTGGACATAACAGCCGCCGCCGCGGCCAGGGTCAGCAAAAATTTCGCTTTTCTCATTTTGGTAGAACTCCCTTTTTCGGCGGCGTTCGCCGCGTTATTCGTTGCTTTTATTATATGCCCTGCCGCCCGAAAAAGCGAATGCCTGGTTTTCATAGCGTAGCTATGCAAATCATGCATAGCGCAATTCACACAAAGCCGTAGTTTTTGCGCATCAAGTCCAAAAAGCACAGCGCCTCAGCCGAAAGCAGCTCCTTTTTGCGCTTGATCCAAAACAGCGACATGGTAATTCCCACCGCCCGCAGCGGCAGGGGGGCAATGCTGCCCTTTTTCAGCTCGTCCGCCTGCCACTGGTTGCCAAAAATAAACGCGTCGGTGTGTTTGAGCATGTTGATCATGGCGTGGTAGTTGTTGATGGTTATGGTTCGCTTGAAATCGCTCAGCTGCACCCCGTTCATCTGGCTCATATAATTGATATTCGCAAAATAGTCATACGGCAGGTGCATGTAAACGCAGTTCAGCATATCGCGGGGGTCGATCTCGGCCTGGCCCGCCAGGGGGTGGTCGCCGGAGAGGTGCACGCACAGGGGGCACTCGTCCAGCAGCTCCATTTCCAGCTCCTTGATCTCCAAAAGCCGCCGGATCGCCTGAAGCTGCATGGAATTGGCGGTGATCACCCCGATCTCGCTGCGCAGGCTGGCCACATTCAAAACGGCCTCCTCCTGGGTGGTTTCCAGCAGGATCAGCTCCGCGTGGGCGGCGCTCAGGGCCGCGCGGTACTGCAGCATCATGTCGTCCTTCAGGATCAGCTTTGCCACCGACACCGAAAGCCGGCTGCGCGTGTCCTCCTGGCGGTCCGCCCGCAGCTTTTCAATGGCTTCCAGCTGCCCCACCACCGATTTGGCATAGTAGTAAAACCGCTCGCCCAGCGTGGTCAGGCTCACCCCGTGGTTGGTGCGCTCCAGCACCGCAAAGCCCAGCTCCCGTTCCAGTGCCTGGATTGCCCGGCTCAGGGTAGGCTGCGACACATACAGCTTTTCCGCCGCTCTGTTGATGCTTTTTTCCTCCGCGATCTCCACCAGATACCGCAGTGTCCGCAGTTCCATTTTATCTCCCCTTACAAAGCTTTTCCAAAAGGATTGTTCCTTTTGGAAAAAGAATGGGTACCCATTCTTTGGTTTTGCCTCCGCCGCGGCGATCCCCTAAGCGCAAAGCGGCCAGGCGAATAGCCCCGGCCGGCAGCCCCTGACAAACTGTTTTGCGGCTATTATACCATGAACGCGCGTTTGCGTCCCCCCATTTCCAGTATTTCGGCAGATTGTACGCATATTTGCGCCCAAACCGTGCAACTTACCCTTGGAGGTGTTTTTATGAGTAGCCTGCACGATTTTGTGCACCACGAGCTGGGCGCAATGCCCGGCCCCGTTCCCGCCCCGCCGGCCCCCCGCAAAAAAGAGGCCGGCCCGCAGAAGGGCCACCGGCCTGCCGGGCGCATCGCCCCCAATGGCCGTGCCGACGACGCCCGCATGAACGGCACGCTGAAAGGCGATCTGTTTTATACCCAGGACGAAGCCGTCCCCACCCCCGAGGGCTGGGTGGAAAGCGACCGCACCGTCGACCACAAGCTCATCAGCAAGGAAATGTTCCCCCAGGGCTAAGCCCGAATTTGTGCAAGTTTTGCGTTATGGCTTGCAATCTCTTCTTCAATCCATTAAAATGGGAACCGACGGCGTTCCCCTTGCAGGGCACGGCGCCCAAGTTATGATGAAGAGAGGGACACTGCCATGGCAGAATTCAAGTACGAAGTCACTGAACGGATCGCGGTGCTGAGCCAAAGCGCCAACGGCTGGGAGCGCCAGCTGAATATGGTCAGCTGGAACGAGCGCGAACCAAAATATGATATCCGCGACTGGTCGCCGGACGGCTCCAAAATGGGCAAGGGCATCAGCCTCACGCACGACGAGATGGCCATTTTAAAGGGCATCCTGGACGATTTGGAGCTGTGATGGACTACCGGGAAGAATTTTGTGAGATCTGGTCCCGCGAGGTCACCCGCCCCGGGGCCGATAAGCTTTTGGAATGGCTGGGCACCACCGATTTTTTCCGCGCGCCTGCCTCCACACGCTTTCACGGCGCCTGCGAGAGCGGCCTTGTGATGCACAGCCTCAACGTATACCACGCCCTGATGGACCGCTATTTCGAAGAGGGCGACAGCCCCGAAAGCATGGCTGTCTGCGGGCTGCTGCACGATCTGTGCAAGGCAAATTACTACAAGCCCGGCACCCGCAATGTAAAAAACGAGGCCACCGGCCAGTGGGAAAAGGTCGCCGTGTTCAATGTGGAGGACCAGTTCCCCTACGGCCACGGTGAAAAAAGCGTCTACCTGATCGAGCGCTTTATCCGCCTCAAGCCCGCCGAGGCGGTGGCCATCCGCTGGCACATGGGCGGCTTCGACGACGCTGCCCGCGGCGGCTGCCGCGCCATCAGCGAGGCCTACGACGCCTATCCCCTGGCAGTAAAGCTGCATCTGGCCGACCTGACCGCCACCTATCTGATGGAAAAGGGCACCGGCCTGCACCGGTAAAAAACCAAACGGGGCTGTATGAAAGCTAGCTTTCATACAGCCCCGTTTTTTATTGTGTTCAAACTGCTGCCAGTGTGCTTTTTGTCCCTGCTTTTTCTCAAAGGCTCTGCTTCAAACGCTCATTGCCAGGGGATTCCATGCTCCATTGCATACCCTTGGGCGGTTTGGCTGAACAAATCCGGCCACCGCTCATCATAGTCCTCAAAAAGGCTCAGCAGGAAAGCAAGCTCCTCCTCATCGGCCGGCTGGATGCGTTCATACGCAGTAAACGTCACCCCTGTCGGGAACGGGAACTCCTTTATTTTGCGATAATGCTGCGACAAAGGGTTCTCTTCCTTCATCGCCTCATTCACGCGTTGTATCAGCTCCGTCATCCCCGGTTTATCCGGCACAAAAAACAGCTTTGCATCGCAAATTGGGGTGGGCAGGCCGTGGGTGGAAGGCACGCTCAGCTCCCAAACAATGGTCCCTTCCAGATCGTCAGGCTCACGGCTTGCCGAAAACACCTGCGCCGCATATTCTCCTCCGGCATTGATGTATGCCGTTTCCCCGGGGGCGCAGTTCTCCAAAATCCAGTCCACCATTTGGTCAATCTGTGCCAAATCGGTCCTTCGCGTGGTGTCAAGCGCCACATTACCCATCAGTCCGCCCATCGTCGCCGCTCCCCCGGCGGGAAGCGCGGCGGCAAAGTTTGCGGCCAATACCACCCCGCATGCACCGGAACACAGCCTTGCCATCGCCTTTTTGTGCATGGCGCCTGCAAGAGCAAAGCTCCCAAACAGGAAAAACAGGTATGTCGGGATCAAGATCAGGCTTTGGTGGTACCCAAACGACTGAATTCGGGTAAACAGCAGCATCCCGCCCAGCCACGCCCCGCACATAACCAGCGCCATCGCCCGCAGCTCCTTTTTGACCAGGCAGTAAACCACTCCCGCTGCAATCAAAAGGAGGAACGCCCAGCCAAGATAGCCGATCTGGCTGTGAACGTTTTCCCAAAAACCACCGCCGTAAAACGCGCCGTAGCGGTCGGCGTAATCATAGGAAAAAATATTTTTGAAGGTCAGGCAAAGCGGCGCCAGAATGCCCGCCGCGGAACAAATGCCAAAAACAGCAATGTTTTTAAAGACACGCCAAAAAGCCTTTCCGGCCAGGATAAGCGCCATCAGCGCATAGCAGCAATAATAAGCAACCACGAAATACATATACCACCGGCGGGTAAGGATAAGGCAGAACGTGGCGATAAAAATGCAGATCAGCCGCAGCGGTTCCACGGTTTCAAAGCGATACTCCACCGTAACAAGCAGAATAAGCCCCACAAACACAAGCCCAAAAGCGTCCGGCATCCCATGGGTCAGGGGATGCATTAAAAATGGCCACGCGGCCAAAAGCAGCCCGCACACCCCATAATAGAGCTTCCAGTGGCACACCCCGCACAGCTTGCCCAGCTTCTTCGCCACCAAAAGCCACACATAATAAATAGGCAGAATGCAGGTGAAAAAGTAACTCATCATGAACGCGTTCACCGTGCGGCTCGTAAATACAAACGGCACCGCGATAAACATGTTCATGAACATCTTGTAGTCGCCCATCAGCAGGCTTTCCGCCAAAACGCGCATCGCATAAAAGCCGTTGTTGGAAAATGTTGCCGCCATGGTGATTTGCTTTTTATAGTAGTTGATATAGTCGTAGTAGTAAACGATTTTGCGCCAATAAATCAGCGCGGCAAAAAGGATCAATCCCACAACCGCCGCCGCTGCAAACGCGCGATAAAGGGATTTCTCCTTTTCCTGCTGGGGAAAAGCAACTTTTTCTGCTTTAGCGATCAGCCAAACCAAACCTGCCTGAACCAATAAGGCCAGCCAAATCATCAGCACCGTTCCGCCATAGGCCACCAACAGGCCCGAAATGCAAACGGCGCAGAACCCTGCCGCCGCCCCTGCCAGTAATTTTTCAAATCTGCCGCAATTTTCCCAGGCCCTTTTCAGCGCATCGGCAAAGGGCCCGCCCCACCATCGGAGCTTCTCTTTCATCCTCTTTCCCACCTTTTGTCAAAAGAGCAAGGGGGGAAGCCCCCCTTGCTCTTTCACCTTGAATCTTCGCTTTTTTCTTTCAGCACCCGGTCCAGCAGCTCCAGCAGGCCGTCGCTCAGCGTGCGGCGGCGGGCCGGGCGGTGTGCGCCCGAAGCGGCATGCCGCCGCTCCGGCTCCTGCGTCGGGGTTTCTTTTTTGGGCGCTTCGCACCGGGGAAACTGTTCCACCTGTGCGCCCAGCTGCTCCAGGCTTCCCTCGGTTTCTCCCAGCGCGGCATAAATTCCCCTGGTGGCGTTTTGCAGCTGCTGGGCGGCCTGGGCGATCTTCCGGTCCACCTCGTCCAGCTGGCTGCGCAGCAGCAGCACCGAGTCCGCGATCTGCTGCGCGCCCTGCTGCAGCTCCTGCTTTTCCCTGCGCGCCTGCTCAGCCAGGTGGGCCTTGCCCAACTCCACTTCGCGCTGCGCAGCCTGCTGCTCGCTCTCCAACTGCCGCGCGTACCTGGCCCGCTCCTCTTCCAGCCTGCCGGCCTGCTCGCGTTCCAGCTCCTCCTGTCGCCGGGCGGCCTGCTGCCGCTCCTGCGCTCTTGCCTGTTCGGCCTGCTGTGCCTGGGTGCGGGCCGCCTCGATCTCCTGCTGGCGGGTGGCAAGCAGCTCGGTCAGGCGCTGGTTGTCGCTTTTCAGCACCACCGCTTCCTGTTCCTTGGTGAACAGGCGGTTTTTGTATGTATTGGCCGTTTCCTCCAAGTGCAGAAGCTGTTCGGCCAAGGCCTTGGCGCGCGTTTCGGCGTCAACGGCCCGCTTTTCTTCCCCGGTGAGCTTGTCGCACACCTCACGGGTCTTTTCCATCAGCAGATCGTTGTCTGCCCTCAGCCCGTCCAGCTCTTTTTGCAGCTGGGCGGCCTTTTGCTCGTGTTCCTGCTGCTCGGCCAGCGACTTGGCGGCCAGCTCGTCCACATAGGCCAGCACGTCCGCCTTTTTAAAGCCCATGAGCGAGGTTTTGAACTCCCCCGGCTTGCCCTCCGGCATGCGCGCGGCCTCCTTTCCGTAATGGGTTCAAGCGGCTGCCCTTACTTGCCGCGCTTGTTCAGCAGACCCATGATCTGGTCAAAATAATCCTTGTCGTCGTCCTCGTCGTCCAGCGGGGCCGGTGCAGGCGCGGCGGACGCCCCGGGGGCGGCCGCGTCGCTGCTGAACACCGGGGTGGGGATGGTGTGCGGCTGCACGGGCGCACCCGCGCCGGCCGCCGGTGCGGCTGAAGCCCCGTTCGGGGCGTTCTCAAAGCCGGTGGCCACCACAGTCACATGCATCTCGTCCGACAAATTCTCGTCGAACGCGGTACCCCAGATGATGTTCGCATCCGGGTGGGCCGACTGGGTGATCAGGCTGGACGCCTGTTCCACCTCTTCCAGGCCGATGTCCGGCGAGGAGGTGATGTTGATAATTACGCCCCTTGCCCCTGCGATCGAGGTTTCCAGCAGCGGGCTGGAAATGGCGGCCTTTGCCGCGTTCTCCGCCTTGCCCGCGCCCTTGGCGCTGCCCACACCCATATGGGCGTAGCCGGCGTCCTTCATGATGCTGCGCACGTCGGCAAAATCCAGGTTGATGAAGGCGGGGATATTGATCAGGCTGGAAATGCTCTCCACGCCCTGGCGCAGCACATTGTCCGCCGCCTCGAACGCGTTCATCAGGGTAATCTTTTCCTGGCTGATGAGCTTCAGCCGCTCGTTGGGGATCACGATCAGGCTGTCCACATGCATCAGCAGGGCCGCGATGCCCTGCTCCGCCAGGTTCATCTTGCGGCGGCCCTCAAAGGCAAAGGGCTTGGTCACAATGCCCACAGTCAGAATGCCCAGGTCGTGGGCGACCTCGGCCACCACAGGGGCGGCGCCGGTGCCGGTGCCGCCGCCCATACCGGCGGTGATAAACGCCATCTGCGCCCCCTTCAGGGCGCTGGCAATCTCGTCCTTGCTCTCTTCTGCGGCGCGCTGGCCGATCTCGGGGTCCGCCCCCGCGCCACGGCCCTTGGTAAGCTTGGCGCCCAGCTGCACCTTTTGGGTGGCGCGGCTGTTCAGCAGGGCCTGCTGGTCGGTGTTCATGGCAACAAACTCCACGCCCTGAAGCCCGGCGGCAACCATGCGGTTCACCGCATTACCGCCGCCGCCGCCCACACCGATCACCTTAATATTCGTAATATTCTGCATCTCTTCATCGAGAATGAAAGCCATCTTAAAACTTCCCCCTACGTGTTTTATATCCTTGGTTTTGTGTTCAGGGCATAGGTCTGCCACTATATATAAATAAAGCTATTATTAGAATAACAGACTGGGGCCACAAATTCAAGGGGCGCAAGCCATACATTTTGCAGTTTTTTGCAGCCTTTTTGTCGCCGTTTGTGCAAAAGGCGTTCCTCTTGCCGGGCCCCAAAAACGCTCCTGCGGCAGGGCCTTTGGGGCCAAAACAAAGATCTCCCCTCCGGCAGCGCCCCTTCCCGGCCCTTGCAGATAAGTATACCACAGTTTTCCCCGCGGGCAAGGGCCTGCCCGGCGCACAAAAAGGGGTCCCGGCAGTTACCCGGGCCCCTTTTTGCCATCCTTCTATTCCTGGCACAGGCGCACCTGCGCCCCCAGGTTTGCCAGTGTCCCCGCCAGGTCACCGTATCCCCTGCGGATGTGTTCCACCCCGTAGACCTTTGTTTCGCCCTGAGCGGCCAAAGCCGCCACCACAAGCGCGGCTCCGCCCCGCAGATCCTTTGCCTCCACCCGGGCCGGGCCCAGCGCGCGCACCCCCTCGATCTCCAGCGCGCGGCCCGCGCGGGCGGTTTTTGCCCCCAGCGCGTTGAACCCCTCGGCGCAGGCAAACCGGTTCTCAAACACCGTGTCCTCCACCGCGCTGCGGCCCGCGGCGGTAAGCAGCGCCGCCGCCACCACCGGCGCCGCGTCGGTGGAAAAGGCTGGGTACACCCCGGTGTACACCCGGCCCACCCCGCGCAGCCAGCCGACCCGCCGCACCGTCACCGCGTTCGCCGCGGGCTCCACCCGGCAGCCAGCGCGGCGCAGGATTTCCAGCGTGGGGGCAAGCGCCTCAAGCTGGCAGTTCTGAATGCGCACCCAGCCGCCCGCGCTGGCCGCGGCGGCCGCCAGCGTGGCCGCCACAATCCGGTCCGGAATGGGCGTGTGCACCGCCCCCCGCAGCTCCCTCACCCCCTGCACCCGGATCATGGGGCTGCCCGCCCCCTCGATGCGCGCGCCGCACCTCTGCAAAAACGCCGCCAGATCCACGACCTCCGGCTCCATGGCGGCGCCCCGCAGCACGGTTTCCCCCTTTGCCAGCACCGCTGCCATCAGCAGGGTTTCAGTGGCGCCCACGCTGGGCAGGCGCAGGGTATAATCTGCGCCGGTGAGGCCCCAGGGGGCGCTCACGGTCAGGGTTTCCCCGCGCCAGTCCACCCGCGCGCCCATCTTGTCGAGCCCATCCAGGTGGATGTCGATGGGGCGCGGCCCCAGCTTGCAGCCGCCGGGCATGGGCATCCGCACCCTGCCGCACCGGTGAATGGCCGGTGCCAGATAGAACACCGAGCTTCGCATCGCCCGGGCCGGGCCTTCCGGCAGCACGCCCGGCGCCTCGGCGCAGCGGCGCACCGCAAGCCCTCTGCCCCGCCACTGGTATTCGCATCCCAGCGCACTCAGGATCACCAGGCTCTGCTGCACGTCCGCAAGCCTGGGCACCTGGGTAAAAAAGCTTTCGCCCTCGCACAGCAGCGCCGCCGCCAGCAAGGGAAGTACACTGTTTTTCGCCGCGGGCACCCGCGCCGCGCCCTCCAAGGGCCACCCGCCCCGCACCAGGAGATACTCCCCCACAAAAATCGCCCCCTACACAAACATTGAGAAGATAGCCCAATGTATGTTTCGGAGGCATTTTTTGTGAAAATTGATTGCTTTACCCTATAAAATCGCTGAAAACCGCCGTCTGCAGCGGCTGGCCCCCGTGCCCCGGGCGGCGTTTCCGGCGGCCTTTTTCTGCGCCGCGCTAATACTTCTCCTGCACCGCCTGCCGGCTCACCGAGAGCACGATCCCCATCTCCCCCAGCAGCATCATCAGGCTGGTGCCGCCCGAAGAAAAGAAGGGCAGGCTGATGCCGGTGTTTGGGATGGTGTTGGTCACCACCGCGATGTTCAGCACCGCCTGCAGCACCACCTGCACCGTAAACCCCACGGTCAGCAGCGCGCCGAATTTATCCGGCGCCTTCAGCGCGATGGAAATCCCCCGCAGCAGCAGCAGCATGAACAAAAGGATCACCAGGCACGCGCCCACAAATCCCAGTTCCTCGCACACGATGGAAAAGATAAAATCGTTCTGCGGCTCGGGCACGTACAGGTATTTCTGGCGGCTGTTGCCAAGGCCCAACCCCGTAGCTCCCCCTGAACCAATGGCATACAGGCTCTGAATGGTCTGGTGCCCGTCGCCCAGTGGGTCCGCAAAGGGGTCCAGCCAGCTGTTCAGCCGGTCCGCGGCGTAGGGCACAAGGTCGGGCAGAAAGATCAGGGCCGCGGCCACCGCGGCCACGCCGCCCCCTGCCGCCATGCCGAACCAGCGCAGGCCTGTTCCCCCCACAAACATCAGGATCGCCCCAATGCCGAAGATCAGCAGCGTGCCCGAAAGGTGCGGTTCCAGCAGCATCAGCACCGCCAGGCCACCCAGGATCACCGCAAAGGGCACCACCCCCACCGAGAACTTTTTCATCTTCTGGTGGTTCAGCGAAATGATATGGCTGAACACCAGGATCACCGAAAACTTTGCGATCTCGCTGGGCTGCAGGGTCCCAAGGCCCGGCAGCACGATCCAGCGCTTGCAGCCGTTGTATTCCGGCATAAAAAGCACCAGCACCAGCAGCACCACCGATACCCCCAGCATGGGCCAGGCCAGCTTGTGGTAGATGTGATAATCCACCCGGCTGGCAGCGTACATGGCCGCAATGCCAATGGCTGCAAACAGCAGCTGGGGCCGGATAAACGCATAGCCGTTGCCCCGCCGGTACATGGCCACCGCGTAGCTTGCGCTGAACAGCATCACCAGCCCAAAGGCCACCAGCGCCAGCACCAGCACCAAAAACGGAAGGTCCAGCGGGGGCTGGTCGCCGCCCAGCAGCCTTGCCAGCTTTCCGGCGCTTTTTTGGGTGGCTGCCGCCGCGCCCCCGCCCGCCGCGGCCGGCGCCTTCCTTTTTCTTCTGAACGCCACGGGCGTTCCCCCTTTCCCCTCATATCCTTATCAGTGTGCGCAATGCGGGGGCCGCTTAATCCGGGATCATCAGCACATCCTCGTCCGCCGGCACCGTGTAGTCATAAAATGTCACCGTTACCAGCGCGCCCTGGGGCAGCCGCTCCCCCTCGGGGCTGCTCTGGGCCACCGCCACCGCCCCCTCCATATTGGCAGGGCCCTCGGCCTTGATGTTCAGCCCCGCTGCGTGCAGCAGGCTGGTGGCCTCGGCCAGCGTCATGCCGGTGGCCGCCGGCACCGTGGTCACGGCCTGTTCCAGCCCCTCCTCGCTGTAAAGCAGCACGGTGGAACCGCGGGTCAGGCTCTCTCCCTCGGCGGGGTACTGGCTCACCACCAGGCCGCCACTGCCCACCACCTTGGCGGCAAAGCCGCTGTCCTGCAGCTCGGCTGCGGCGGCCTCCAGCGTGCGGCCCACCTCGCCCGGCACCTGCGCCTCCAGGCGCTGCTGTTCCTCCGGGGTGTACTGGCGCTGCACGCCGTAATATTGCAGCGTGTCCTCAATCACCTGGGCCGCCACCGGGGCGGCCAGCGCGCCGCCCGAGGTGGTAAAGCTGTGGGGTTCGTCCAGCGCGATCAGCACCGCGATCTTGGGGTCGTCAGCCGGGGCAATGCCCACAAAGCTGGCAATGCGGGCCTCGGCGTTCTCCGAGTCCAGCTTTTGGCTGGTGCCGGTCTTGCCGCCCACCCGGTAGCCCGCCACATAGGCGTTCTTGCCGCTGCCGCCGTTCACCACCCCCTCCATCAGTTCGCACATGGTGGCGCTGGTTTCCGGGCGGATGACCTGCCGCTTCACGGTGGGCTCCATCTCGCTCACCACCCGCCCGTCCGCGTCGGTGATCTTTTCCACGATATAGGGCTGCATCAGCTTTCCCCCGTTCACAATGGCGGACACGGCGGTGATCATCTGAATGGGGGTGATCTTGCTGGACTGGCCAAAAGCGCAGCTTGCCAGCTCCACCGGGCCCATGCGGTCCGCGGTGTAAAACTCGCTCTTTTTTGGTTCTGCGGGCAGGTCGATGCCCGTGGCGCCCTGCAGCCCAAAGGCCGCGAAGTAGTCGCAGAAGCCGTCCTTGCCCAGCCGCTGCCCGATCTGGATAAAGCTCTGGTTGCAGCTGTTAGCCAGCGCCTGCGCCACCGTCTGGCTGCCGTGGCTCCTGTGGTTGGCGCAGTGAAACGGGATGCCCGCCACCAGGTAAGCCCCGCCGCAGTGGAACGAGCTGGAAGGGGTCACCGCGCCCGCGTCCAGCGCGGCCGAACAGGTAATCAGCTTAAACACCGAGCCCGGCTCGTACAGATCGCTCACGGCCTTGTTGCGCCACTGGGTCTGCTGGGCCAGCTGCAAAGCCGCCTTGCGCTCCTCGCCCTCCAGCGCGTCCACCTGGGCGCGCACATTCGCGTCCGCAATCACCCGGGGCTCGTTGGGGTCATAGTCCGGCTTTGTTGCGATCGCCAGAATCCGGCCGGTGTCCACCTCCATCACAATCCCAATGGCCCGGGCCGCCACATTGTGCTCCTTTACCGCATAGTCCAGGTATTTTTCCAGGTAGTGCTGCACGCTGGATTCAATGGTGAGCTGCAGGCTGTTGCCCTGCACCGGCGCAATGTAGGTGTCATAGTCCGTGGGCATATCGTAGCCCCAGGCGTTCTTGGCGCTCAGCACCCGCCCGTCCGTGCCCTTTAAAAAGCTGTTGTATTTCAGTTCAATGCCCGCCAGCCCGTCGTTGTCCACATTCGTGAACCCCAAAAGCGAAGCGGCAAAATCCCCCTGCGGGTACCAGCGCTTGGTATCCTCCAGCAGCACGATCCCCTGCCAGTCGCCCTCCACGCAGGCCTGGCGCACCGCGTCCGCCTTTTCCTTGGGGGCGCGCCGCAGGATGAGCTTGTCGTTGCTTTTGCGGTCGTTCAGCTTTGCGAACACATCCTCATAGTCCAGCTCCAGGATCTCGGCCAGCGCGCGGCTGGCCGGCTCCACATGTTCGTCCGCCATCTCCCGGGGCAGCGCCCGGATGGTCCAGCAGGTGGCCGATACCGCCAGCGCTTCGCCCGCCGCGTCCAGAATGTCCCCCCGGGGGGCCGGCACCACACTGTCCCGCAGCTGCTGGCCGCTGGCCCTGCCCGCGTAAAAATCGTATTCCGTGACCTGCAGCTGCCACAGCCGCAAAATCAGGACCCCAAAGCAGACCAGTGCGAAAAATCCCGCCACCAGGCGGGTGCGCACCTTCATGCCCCGGTCCTGTGCGGCGCGGGGTGTTTTTTGCATAAAAAATCCCCCTTCCCGCTTCATTACTATGAAGGGAAAGGGGGATGATATGTTGAAAGATGTGTGAAATACCGGTTCAGCGCCGTTTGAAAAGCAGCGCCGCGGCCACGCCCGCCGCCGCCAGCGCGTCGATCAGGTTGTGTTCGCCGGGCATGTCCAGGGCGAGCTCGACCACGGCGCCCGAGGGCAGGGTCGCCTCCCCCGTCGCGCAGCCCGTCTCGTCGAAGGAGTACGCGGTGCAGCGGGCGTCGTCCGCTTCGGCTGTGCCGAACGTGAGCGTGCGGATGCAGCGCGGCTCGGCGATCTGGTCCTTGATCCAGCCGGTGAAGTCGTCCTCGCCCCACAGCAGGGCGCGCACGGGGTAGCGCTTCTGGCCGCCCGTCTCCACGAGCGCCTCGACAAG
>ERZ857984.1384-NODE-1384-length-19844-cov-10.645460_pt1 | contig 19844 bp, 16 predicted proteins | sample MGYA00519914_ERZ857984 | MGnify/ENA primary metagenome ERZ857984 (study PRJEB31778, sample SAMEA3449417) | human gut metagenome | biome: human gut; feature: human-associated habitat; material: faeces | place: United Kingdom | collected 2010/2012 ... | reverse complement strand
ATCCCCAGTTCGAACGTCATCGCCACGATGACCGCGTTCCTGACCAATGTCGGAACGATCGACCAATACACTTTCCCGTCGGAGAATCCCACCCGCAAGATCGACTACATACTGTATGCCCCGATCGGACACTTCGGCGTACAGAACTGCACAGTGGTTTCGCGCAGCGACCAGCAGGTCGACGGCGTCGACGCCTCGGACCACCGCCCCGTCGTGGCCGACATCCGGTTCCAGACCGAGGAAGACCTCCCGGAGAATCAGGAATAAAGCGTTCGGAAGATGAAAAAACTGCTATTCACACTCCTCGGGCTGGCAGCGGCACTGACGCTGCCGGCCCAGGATTTCAAGATCACGCATGGCCCGTGGCTGTGCGACATGACCGAAGACGGCGTAACCGTCCTGTGGACTACCAACAAACCCGCTTTGTCATGGGTCGAGGCAACCGAGGACGACGGACGCAGTTTCTACGCCGCCGAACATACCCGCCATTACGAAACCGTTGCGGGCCGCAAACAGGCGCACAAGACACTGCACGCCGTGCGGCTGAACAACCTGCGTCCCGGAACGAAATACTGCTACCGCATCTTCTCGCAGGAGGTACTCGAATGGAAACACGGAGACAACGTCCTCTACGGCAGGACCGTTGCCAGCAATGTCTACAAACGCGCACCGTTCCGGTTCCGGACATTCCCGGCAACGGGAACCGACTGTTCGTTCGTCATCCTGAACGACATCCACGGACGCGCCGACGACATGACCGAACTGTGCCGGGAAATCAATTTCGGCAAACACGACTTCGTAATGCTCAACGGCGACATGTCCAGCAGCATTGAAAATGAGGAGCAGTTGTTCCGGGATTTCATCGACGCCTCGGTAAACCTTTACGCCTCGGAGACCCCGATACTCTACAACCGCGGCAACCACGAGACGCGCGGCATCTACGCCGACTTTCTGCAGCAATATTTCCCCAAGGTCGGGGGCAACTATTACGGGCTCTACATGGCCGGATCGGTTGCGGTGCTCATGCTCGACTGCGGGGAAGACAAGCCCGACTCGGATATCGAATACGGCGGGCTGGGAGCTTACGACGCATACCGCGAGGAGGAGGCCGCCTGGCTGCGCAGGACGGTCGCCTCGGAGGAGTTCCGCAACGCCTCGGCACGCATCGTACTGCTGCACATCCCGCTCGGGAACGGCACCTGGCACGGGAACATCCATCTCGAGGAGCTGTTCCTGCCGATTCTGAACGAGGCCGGCATCGACGTGATGCTGTCGGGACATACACACCGCTACTCGTTCCACCCGGCCAACGACAAGGTCCGCTTCCCGGTGCTGGTGAACGACAACGCGAGCCTGCTCAAGTGCGACGTCGGCGACGGCAGGATCACGGCCCGCATCTACGGACCGGACGGCACGGTGACCCACTCGCACGAGTTTCCCCTGAAATAAAAGCGGACGATCCGCAACGCCTAAAAAAACAGGGCCCGACCGCAAGATCGGGCCCTTGCCATATGTGACACCGCAGAAAGTGACACCGCAAGAACCGACGGCACACCTGCGAAAAAGAGCAAGCGGTCAGAGGAACAAGCTGAAGAAACCGCTGCGGCTCAACCTGAGACGCAGTTTCGACAAGGCTACGCCGATATGCTTCTCCACGGCCTTGACGCTGATGTTGAGCTGCTCGGCGATTTCGCGGTTTTTCAGTCCGGTCTCCCGGCTCAACAGGAAGACACGCCGGCACTGCTCGGAGAGTTGCGACACGCCGTCATCGATCTCGTGCCGGAGCTGCGAAAGGTCAAACTCATCCTCGCAACGGTCGGCTACCAGACGGCGGACATATCCGTCAAGCGTATCGAGTCCGCAGGTTCCGTCGCCGTGCGACTTGCGGCTGCGGAGGAAATCGATGCTCCGGTTGCGTACGGCCGTCATCAGATAGGGCAGCACCGGACGCGAGAAGTCGATCTCCTCACGCCGCTCCCACAACATCAGGAAGACGTCCTGCACGATATCCTCGGAGAGTTTTCGGTCGTGGACCAGCCGGAAAGCCCGGACGCACAACGTTTCGTAATGCATCAGAAAGAATTGCCGGAAATCGGCCGAATGAGCATCCAGGTTCTCCATTTTTTCAATCCGGGCGATCCGGGGAACCGAAGTTCTCCGAATCCATTTCCAAATATAGTGATTTTTCCGAAAAAACCCCAGCATCCGGGGGATTGCGTTTCAATGACATCTTAATTTCGATTCGGTACGCCTCACTCTTTCAAGACACAACAAGTCCCCCGCTGCAGACTTTCGGTTCCGAAAACACGCCTCCGGCACTTCCCCGCTCAGGGAAACCCAGGCTGCGGAAGGTATCGGGGAGGTACGGAAATTGCCACAAGGGGCAAAACTGGAAGACCGACGGAGGGCGGAGCGAAAAACAGGAAGGAAAACGAGCAAACGCATCCCGTTGCTGGCATTGTCAAAAGAAATTCGTATCTTTGTGGGTCTTTCCGACGGGTTTGTCGGAAAATATTTTACGAACAGCTAACGATTCGAGCATAATGGCACTTCAATGCGGCATCGTGGGTCTTCCGAACGTCGGAAAATCGACCCTCTTCAACTGCCTGTCCAACGCCAAGGCACAGGCGGCCAATTTCCCCTTCTGCACCATCGACCCCAACGTGGGCGTCATCACCGTACCCGACGAGCGGCTGATCCGGCTGGCCGAGATCGACAACCCCAAGCGGGTGATTCCCACCACGATCGAGATCGTCGATATCGCCGGACTGGTCAAGGGCGCCTCGAAAGGTGAAGGGCTGGGGAACAAATTCCTCGGGAACATCCGGAACACGAATGCGATCATTCACGTGCTCCGCTGCTTCGACAACGGCAACATCACCCACGTGGACGGGTCGATCGACCCCGTGCGCGACAAGGGGATCATCGACACCGAGCTGCAGCTCAAGGACCTCGAAACCATCGAGAACCGGCTCGCCAAGACCCAGAAGCAGGCTACGTCGGGCGGCGACAAGAACGCCAAGCGCGCCGTGGAACTGCTGCTGCAATACAAGTCGGTGCTGGAGCAGGGTCTCAGCGCCCGTACGGTCGAACTCGAGAAGGAGGACCGCAAGCTGGTTGCCGACCTGAACCTGCTGACCGACAAGCCGGTGCTCTATGTATGCAATGTAGATGAGAAGAGCGCCGTCACGGGCAATGCCTATACCGAGGCTGTCAAGCGGGCCATCGCCGACGAAAAGGCCGAGATGCTCGTCATCGCGGCGGCCACCGAGGCCGACATCGCCGAACTCGAGAGCTACGAGGAGCGCCAGATGTTCCTCGAGGACATGGGCCTCAAGGAGTCGGGTGTGGCCCGGCTGATCAAGGCGGCCTACCGACTGCTCAACCTCGAGACCTTCTTCACCACCGGAGCCGACGAAACGCGCGCATGGACCTATGCCCGCGGCATGAAGGCCCCGCAGACGGCCGGAATCATCCATACCGACTTCGAGAAGGGATTCATCCGCGCCGAAGTGATCAAGTACGACGACTATGTGGCTCTGGGCTCCGAGAAGGCCTGCCGCGACGCCGGCAAGATCGGCATCGAGGGCAAGGAGTACGTCGTTCAGGACGGTGACATCATGCACTTCCTGTTCAACGTCTGACCCAAGGCCCTGCACCGGGACACGAACTTTAAAACCATACTGCCATGAAAAACGCCAAGTACATCTGGATCGCCGTTGCGGCCGTTGTCTGCGCCTGCGTGCTGGGGCGCGCCTACACCTATAAATACCGCGCACAGGACACGATCCTCGTGACGGGACTGGGCGAAACGGAATTCACGTCGGACCTGATCGTCTGGTCGGGCAACCTCACCTCCGAAGCACAGAACGTCGCCGCAGGATATGCCGAGATCGAGAAGAGCAAGGCCAAGGTGCAGCAGTATCTCCGAGAAAAGGGGCTTCCGGACGAGGCGGTCGTATTCGCCTTCGTGAATGTCGAGAAGCAGTATGACCCGGTATTCAATGCCAACGGCAACTGGGCCGGACAGCGCTTTACGGGCTACCGCCTCAGCCAGCGCTTCACGGTCGAATCATCGGAAGTGGAGAAGGTCGAGACGATCTCGCGCGAAATCTCGTCGCTCATCGCCCAGGGCGTGTCGATCGAGGCCTACGCCCCGGACTACTACTATACGAAGCTCGACGACGTGAAGATGGGGCTCATCGAGACCGCTTCGGCAGACGCCCGCATGCGCGCCGAGAAGATCGCCCGAAATGCCGGCACGAAGATCGGCCGCGTGGCCTCGGCCCGCATGGGCGTGTTCCAGATCACCGGCGCCAACTCGAACGAGGAGTTCTCGGCCGGCGGATCGTTCAACACGGCATCGCGCCAGAAAAAGGCCCGCATCACGATGCGCATCGAGTATCGGGTGAAATAGAGCCGGACTATGAACATGAATCAACGACGGAGCGGATACGCCGCAGCTGACTGACGGCAACCCGCTTCGGTCCAACCACACCAAAAGCCCGAATCATGAAACCCCAAGCCCTGCTCGCCGGATTCGCACTGCTCCTGACAGCCTGCGGAGGTCCGGAAAACCGTTCGGTCTCCGAAGAGCTTCCGCTCGAAGAGGTCAATGCCCTGCTGAAGAAGAATCCCGACTACCAGGAGGCCGTCACGCTGGCCGAGCGCTTCCGCGCCACGGCCTCGACGGTCGAGAAGGCCCGGGCCAACGACCTGACATACGAGGCGCTGCAGACGTTCCTCGACAGCCTCTCCGACAGCGGGGTCCGCGACCGGCTCCGGGAGCAGGCCGATGCGGAATGGGAGGAGCGATACGGCGAAACGGCGCAGCGGATACCGGGGCTGATCGCCCACTGGCGGCACTTCCTCGACTCGCTGCGGCCGGAGAGCTACGTCTCCGTGCGGCTGCTCTCGATCGACCCGCACGAAAGCACCTACGGCACGGCCCGCGTCGTGCTGGAGATCGCGCCGACAAAGGGCCCGATCGACCGGATCGAGGGTCGCTTCGGGCTCTTCCTGCGCGACAGGGCCCACGGCTTCGACGACTTCAGCGCCGCACGCCACAACAACTTCGAATTCAAGCGGGGGCTCCGCGCCCCGACCCGGATCACGACCTGGATGCAATACAGCATCTGGGACATCCAGGACGGAGACATCGGCTACAACATGTTCCCCGACCGGCCCGGGCTGCCGATCCGCGAACTGGTCGAGAAATACTGGTTCGACTACTCGGTCTCGGAACTCGTCATCGACGGCAACCGCGTGAACTACTTCGAGCTCTACCAGCAGGTGCCGGCCTCGATCCGTGACTACTGGCGCGAGGACGAGGAGGAGCGCCGCAACCGCGAGGAGACGCTCTACGGCGACATCGCCCGCGAACTGCTCGATCCCGACTTCGTGGAGCGCACGTGCTTCGAGCAAAAATACGGCGAAGACCACTTCCGCGAGCGCGACTCGCTGGCGGCCTGGCTGGTGTTCGACCACAACCTTTGAGACACATACAGAACAAAAAAATAGAGAACTACGATGGAAAGACCCGTTCGGGTGCGATTCGCACCCAGTCCCACCGGACCGCTGCACATTGGCGGCGTCCGCACGGCATTATATAACTACCTCTTCGCACGCAAACACGGCGGCACGATGATCCTCCGCATCGAGGACACCGATTCGCAGCGATTCGTCCCTGGAGCCGAGGAGTACATCATGCAGTCGCTCCGCTGGTGCGGCATCGAGATCGACGAGGGCGTCGGCGTCGGCGGCCCGCACGCCCCCTACCGCCAGAGCGAACGGCGCGAGATCTACCTCAAGTACGCCCTCCAGCTGGTCGAGGCCGGCTGGGCCTACTACGCCTTCGACACGGCCGAGGAGCTCGACGCCCTGCGCAAGGAGGCCGAAGCGCGCGGTGAGGCTTTTGCCTACAACTACGCCGTGCGCGAAAAGCTCGCCACCTCGCTGGCCCTTCCGGCCGAGGAGGTCCGTGCACGCATCGACCGCGGCGACCAGTGGGTCATCCGCTTCAAGATGCCCGAGAACGAGATCGTCCGCATGGACGACCTGATCCGCGGCCATGTCGAGGTGAATACCTCGACGCTCGACGACAAGGTGCTCTACAAGTCGGCCGACGCCCTGCCCACCTACCACCTCGCGAACATCGTGGACGACCACCTGATGGAGGTCTCGCACGTCATCCGCGGCGAGGAGTGGCTGCCGTCGCTGCCGCTGCACTACCTGCTCTACAAGGCCTTCGGCTGGGAGGAGAGCCAGCCGAAGTTCGCCCACCTGCCCCTGCTGCTCAAGCCCACGGGCGGCGGCAAGCTCTCCAAGCGCGACGGCGACAAGATGGGCTTCCCGGTCTTCCCGCTCTTCTGGAAGTCGCCCGCAACGGGCGAGACCGCCCGCGGATACCGCGAGGACGGCTACTTCCCCGAGGCCTTCATCAACATGCTGGCGCTGCTGGGCTGGAACCCCGGCACGGAGCAGGAGCTCTTCACGATGCAGGAGCTCATCGACAACTTCTCGCTCGAGCGCGTCTCGAAGTCGGGAGCCCGCTTCCAGCCCGACAAGGCCAAGTGGTTCAACGCCCAGTACATGCACCGCAAGACGGACGCCGAACTGGCCGAGGTCTACCAGCCGATCCTGCGCGAGCACGGCATCGAGGTCTCGGACGAGGTGGCCGGCAAGGCCGCAGGCATCATGAAGGAGCGTGCGCAGCTGACGACCGACCTCTGGGACCTGACCTCCTATTTCTTCATTGCCCCGACCCAGTACGAGGAGAAGCAGACCCGCAAATACTGGAAGGGCGACAATCCGGCGATCCTCCGCGAACTGCGCGGCGTGCTGGAGGGGATCGACGACTTCTCGAAGGAGAACACCGAGCGCATCGTGCACGCCTGGATCGAGGAGAAGGGTTACGGCATGGGACAGGTGATGAACACGCTGCGTCTGGCGCTCGTCGGCGCCGGCAAGGGCCCCGGCATGTACGACGTGACGGAGTTCATCGGACGCGAGGAGACGCTGCGCCGCATCGACTACCTGCTCGACAACCTGAAACCCGCTGAATGAATATGGTACAGATCGAACAACATGTCTGGGGCATGACCCCGGAGGGCGAAGCGATCGTCCTCTACACGCTGCGCAACGACCAGGGCGCAGAGGTGCGGCTCTCGAATTACGGGGCTGCGATCGTCTCGGTGACGATGCCCGACCGCGAAGGCCGCATGGCCGACGTCGTGCTCGGATACAGGCATCCCGAAGGCTACTTCCACGACGGAGCCGCCTCGGGAAAGAGCGTGGGCCGCTGCGCCAACCGCATCGCCTTCGGGCGGATGACCGTCGAGGGTGAGGAGTATGCCCTCGAGGTGAACAACGGCGTGAACCACCTCCACGGCGGCACGAACAACTTCGCCAACCGCGTATGGGAGAGCCGTGTCGAGACGAACCGCGTGGTGATGACCCTCGTCTCCGAGGACGGCGACCAGGGTTATCCGGGCGAGCTGTGCGTCGAGGCGGTCTTCGACTTCGACGACGAGAACGCCCTCGAAATCACCTATCGCGCCCGCACGGACAAGACGACGGTAGTGAACCTTACCAACCACGTCTACTTCAACCTCGCGGGCGACGGCAGCGGCTCGGTGCTCGACCACGAACTGCGTCTCAACAGCTCGAAGGCACTCGAGATGAACGAGCGGCAGATCCCCACGGGGCGTCTACTCGACGTGGCCGGCACGCCGCAGGATTTCCGTTCGTTCCGCCCGTTCCGCCCCGGGATCGAATCGGAATTCAACCACATCCGCGACTTCAAGGGCTATGACCACCCCTTCGTGATCGACGGCTGGAAGCCCAACATCCTGGGCGAGGTCGGAGAACTGCGCGACCCGAAGTCGGGCCGCTGCGTCCGGGTGCTCTCGTCGCAGCCGAGTGTGATGATCTATACGGGCAACTGGCTGGCCGGAGGATGCCCCGAGACGAAGACCGGAGGCCGCTATGCCGACTACGACGGCGTAGCCATGGAGTGCCAGAACTACCCCGACGCGGTGAACCATCCCGAATTTCCCTCGCCGCTGCTCCGTCCGGGCGAGACCTACTGCCAGAAGATCGTCTTCCGCTTCGGCGTCTGCTAAAGGGAGAGTCCGAGGGGCCGCCTGCCCCGTAAAGGAAGCCGATGGAATGCGGCAAAAAGAGAAAGGAGCGATCGCTAAGCGATCGCTCCTTTCTCTTTTGAATCCGGCTTTGGAATCAGACTGCCGGGGTCTCTCCCTGCGGCATGGCCGAAGCGGCGGCCAGCGACGGATTGCGCTCCGCGCGGCGGCGCCGACGATCCCGTGCACCCGAAACCTCGCCGGCCTCGCGGTCTGCCGGAATCCCGACATGCTGTTCGTAGAACTCGCGCGTCACAACGATGCGGATTGCCTGACGCAGGATCGAGAACTCGAGCGGCGTATGGCCCAGCGGTTCGCCATCGACCTCGACACCCACCTCGGGCGACGATTCGATGCGAATGCAGCTGCCGCGCTCCTGCAGGATGTGACGGATGCGGTAGATGCCGCCGTTGAACAGGTAGTGGAACCGGAAAAGCAGGTGCCAGAAGTGCACCGGACGAATCAGCGACAGGTCGAGCATGCCATCGTCGGCAACCGCCTCGGGCAACTGCTGGATGCCGCCGCCGTTGAACTTGCAGATGCCCACGGCGGCCGACAGCAGCAGGTTGTTGTAGACCAGCCGTCCGTCCACCCACACCTTCACACCCGTCGGCTTGTAGCGGAAGAAGTTCCGGATCAGGCACCACGTATAGCGCCAGCGGCTCTTGTGCCCCTTCTTCTTGAGGTGCGAAAGCCGCTGGACCACGTGCGCGTCGAAACCGGCGCCGGCCACGTTGGCCATGTAGCGGCTCTGGCGGTAGTGCGACTCCTCGTAGGAGACCACCCCGACGTCCTGCAGGAAGGTGAACCCCTCGGCGATGGCCCGCACGGCATGCTGGTAGCGGTCCGACATGCCGAACGTCCGGACCCAGTCGTTGCCCGTACCGACAGCAATGACGGCCAGCAGCACCTCCTCGGGACGAACCTCCTGCTGGATGAACAGGCCGTTCACCACCTCGTGCAGCGTACCGTCGCCTCCGACGACGATGATGTGGCGGTAGCCCTCGCGCACGGCAGTCACGGTAAGCTCCGTAGCGTGGAACTTATGCTCCGTGAAGACCGGCTCGCAGAGGATATGGGCATCGCGCAGATGCTTGGATATCTGCGGAAAGTGATCGAGCCCGCGGCCGCCTCCGGCCGTAGGATTGACGATCACGAACCACTTCGTCCGCTGCTCCTCCGCGCTACTTTTCAGGGACATTGCGCAGCGTGTGAACCAGGAAATCGTAGAACTTGGCCACCGAGGCGATCTCGACCTTTTCGTCGGGCGAATGCGGGTAGCTGATCGTCGGGCCGAACGAAATCATGTCCAGACCGGGATATTTCCCGCCGATGATACCGCACTCGAGGCCGGCGTGGATCGCCGTCACGGCCGGCTTGCGGCCGTAGAGGGCCTCGTAGGAGGCGGTCATGGCCTTCAGGATCGGCGACTGCATGTCGGGGTTCCATCCGTCGTAGGCACCCGTCAGTTCGGTCGTGGCGCCGGCCAGTGCGAAGACCGCCGTGATGGCCTCACCCAATGCGAACTTCTCCGAGCGCACCGAGCTGCGCAGCAGGCTCTGCATCCTGACCGCCGAGCCGTCGGAGACCACACGGGCCAGGTTCGACGAGGTCTGCACCAGCCCGGGCATGGCCATCGACATGCGCTGCACGCCGTCGGGACAGCCCACCACGGCACGGATCAGGCGCATCGCCGCCTCGCGGGGCAGCATCCGCTCCGGACGCGCACACGACTCGACGCGGATCGACACTCCGTCCTCGATGCCGGCAAACTCCTCCTGTATGGTCTTCTCATAGGCGGCAACCGCCTCGGCAAAGGCCGCATAGCCGGCCTCGGGAACCAGCACGACCGCCTCGGCCTCGCGCGGGATGGCGTTGCGCAGTCCGCCGCCATCGACCGAGCAGAGCAGCAGCTCGCACGGCGCGGCATTCAGGAAGCGGAACAGCACCTTGTTGGCGTTGGCACGCTGGCAGACAATCTGGATGCCCGAGTGTCCGCCCTTGAGCCCCTTGACCGTCAGCCGGGCAGCAGCATATCCCGCCGCAGGGGTCGGCTCCTCGCCGTAAGGCAACGTCATGTTGGCGTCCAGACCGCCGGCACAGCCGACATAGAGCTCGCCCTCCGTCTCGGAGTCGAGGTTGAGCAGGATCTCACCCCGCAGCACGCCGGGCTGCAGACCGAAGGCACCGTCCATGCCGGTCTCCTCGGTAGCGGTGAAGAGCGCCTCCAGCGGACCGTGCTCGAGCGTATCGTCCTCGAGCACGGCGAGGATCGCCGCCACGCCGATGCCGTTGTCGGCCCCGAGCGTCGTACCGTCGGCCGTCACCCACTCGCCGTCGATGTAGGCATCGATCGGGTCGGTCAGAAAGTCGAACGTCTTGTCGTTGTTCTTCTGCGGTACCATATCGAGATGCGCCTGCAGGATGACCCCCTTGCGGTTCTCCATCCCCTTCGACGCCGGTTTGCGAACCAGGACGTTGTGCGCCTCGTCCTCCGAGGCCTCAAGGCCGAGCGAACGGGCGAAATCGAGCACGTAGCGACGGATTGCCTCCTCGTGGTGCGAGGGGCGCGGGATGCGGACGATCTCCGCGAAATGCTTCCATACGAGCGCCGGCTTGAGCGCCGTCAAGTTTCTGTCCATAGAGTTATTCGTTTTTGATGTTTGACTGTTCGTTTTTCTCCGTTTCGGCCCCCGCACTGCGGTCGAAGGCTTCGACGATGTATTTCACCAGCGGATGCCGCACGATGTCGCGCTTGTCGAACTCCACGATGCCGATCCCCTCCACGCGGCGCAGGATCTCCATCGCACGCACCAGACCGCTGTCGCTCTTGCGCGGCAGGTCGATCTGCGTCACGTCGCCCGTGACGATGAAGCGGGCGTTGCGGCCCATGCGCGTGAGGAACATCTTGATCTGCGAGAGGGTCGTGTTCTGCGCCTCGTCCAGGATGACGAAGGCGTTGTCGAGCGTCCGCCCGCGCATGTAGGCCAGCGGCGCAATCTGCACGGTGCCCTCCTCGAGGAACTTCTGAAGCTTGACCGGCGGGATCATGTCGTTGAGCGCATCGTAGAGCGGCTGCAGGTAGGGGTCGAGCTTCTCCTTCATGTCGCCCGGCAGGAAGCCCAGCTTCTCGCCCGCCTCGACGGCCGGGCGCGTGAGGATGATCCGCCGCACGTGCCGTTCCTTGAGGGCGCGGACGGCCAGCGCAATGGCCGTATAGGTCTTGCCCGAGCCTGCGGGGCCCACGGCGAAGAGCAGGTCGTTCCTGTCGTAGAGCCGGACCAGCCGCTGCTGGTTCACGGTCCGTGCGCGGACGATGTTGCCATTATTGCCGTAGACGATCACATCCTTGTCCACCGGCCCGTCATCGGGCATCACACCGCCCGAGAAGCACTGGTCGATGACCTGCGACGAAACATGTCCGTATTTGAGGTAATAGGCCACCAGCCCCTCCATGTGGGCGGCGAAACGCCGCGTATCGGCCTCGGCTCCGAGCACCTTGAGCGACGAGCCCCGGGCGACGATCTTCAATGTCGGATGCAGCGCCCGGATCTGCTCCAGATAGGCATCCTGGGGGCCGTACAGTTCGCGCGGATCGACCCCCTCGATCAGCACCTCCTTCGAAACACTCTCCGTCATAGGCTAAAACAGATATCCGACACTGAGCGCCACGTTGTACGAACGGAGCTTGTCGAGCTGGCGGCCGTCGGGCAGCACGACCTCATGCTTGGCCCGGAACTGGCCGTTGTAGCGCACGTCGATGAGCAGGTGACGCAGGAGTACCACGCCGGCACCCACCGTATAGGACATCGTCGGGCGCACGCGGCCGAAGTCGAGCAGGTCACCGCCGTCCTTGCGCTTGCAGTCGTTCATGACCGTGAAGACGGGGCCGGCATAGATCCGGACCGGATTGAGCAGCCGAAGCGACACGAGCACCGGCACGTCGATCGAATTCGACTTGAGGTTCAGCTCCCCGCTCCCCTCGGGACGGATGCGGAGGCCCTGGCGCACGTAGAGGATCTGCGGCTCAATGGCAAAGGCGCCGAGGTTCACCGCCGTGACGATACCCGCCTGCCAGCCGCATTTGTTGCGGATCTCCGTCGCCTTCATGTTGGTCGTATAGTCGGGGACGTTGATGCCTCCGATAACGCCCCACTCCACCCGGGTGCGGGGACGCTGGGCCATGGCTCCCCACGCCGTGGCGGCCAACAGCAGTGTCAAAAGAATCGTTCGTTTCATCTCTTTCTTGCGTTCAAACGTGTTACATACCACGAAGCCCACAGCATGTAGCAGATGCAGGCTCCGACAAAAAACATACCCCGGTGCGGGTCTCCGGTCATGCGGATGATCGCACCGCAGACCGGTCCGGAGACCGCCCCGGCCGAGATGGCCAGGATCATCAGCCCGGCCACTTCGTTGGCCCGCTCCGGCACGGCGCGCGTCGCCACGGCATAGAAGGTGGCGAAGACACAGGCCATGGCGAAGCCCAGGATGCCGACCGCGGCATAGATCGCCGCATCGTTGCGCAGGAAGAAGAGCGCCACGCACAGCACAAGTGCGAGGGCCATGTTCCAGCCGAGGTATTTCGTATCCGTGACCCGGACCAGCGCCCATGCCCCGACGAGCGTGCCGACGATCCGGCAGGCGTAGAAGCCCGTGGTGGTAAGGATCGACGAGGGGTCGTCGATGAGCCGTACCGAGAGGTAGCCGATGCCCACATCGCCGGCGATGAAGCAGGCGACGCCCAGCGTCGAGATCAGCACGGCGGGATGACGGAGCAGCTGCAGGCACTCCTTCAGCCCGGTGCCGGCACCCTGCCGGCGGGGCGGATCGGTGACCGCCGTACACTGGAGCCAAATGCCGCCGAGGACGGTCAGCCCCGCATAGAGCGGCAGCAGCAGCCTCCACGAACCGGTCCAGGCCGTCAGCGCCGTCACGACGGGGGCCAACAGCAGCAGCGAAGTATTGCGGAAGATCTGCCCGACGGTCAGGTAACTCGTCATGCGCGACTCGGGAACGCTGGTGGCCAGCAACGGATTGACGGCCACCTGGATGGCCGTATTGCCGATGCCCAGCAGGCCGAAACCGACAAAGTACCACACCGGAGCGCATCCCGTCCCGGCCGCATAGGGGACCGTCAGTCCGACGACGGTGAAGGCATAGCCCGCCAGCGCCGTAGCCTTGCGTCCGATGCGGTTCATCACCGCGGCGATCGGCAGCGACAGCACCAGGAACCACAGGAAGACCATCGTAGGCAGGAAGCTGACCAGCTGCTGCCGGTCGGGCGGCAGTTCAGCGGCGATACGTCCCGTAATGGGGGCTACCATGTCACAGAACCCCATGATGAAAAATCCCGCCAGAACGGGACCGAGCAGCCGTTTGTCCACCTTGTCCGTACCCATAGGCTCGAGTCGTCTCTTCTCTTTAATTTTTCAAAGTTACGTTTTTTTGGCGAAAAGCAAGCGTTCGGCGCCGATTTTTTCGCTGTTTCCACCGCAACATGCGGGATGCGACAGACGCTCCGAAACCGGAACGGGAACCGGACAGCGGCGGTACGGGCACAGGCCGGGAAGGCCGGCGAAGGAGTGTTCTCCGGAAGATTTTCGGCAGCGGCTCTTGTCCGTATCCCGATTTTTCTTATCTTTGTATATTCGACAAAAACGCCACACGATGTTTCTGCTCGCACACATAGATTTCACACTGCCGCTCGAGGACCCGATCCTGAAGTTCCTGCTCATTCTGGTCATCATCCTCGCCGCGCCCCTCATCCTGAACAAACTCAAGATCCCCTACCTGCTGGGACTCATCATCGCCGGTGCGGTGATCGGCCCCCACGGGCTCAACCTCGTGCTGCGCGACAGCAGCATCATCCTCTCCGGAACGGCCGGACTCCTCTACATCATGTTCCTGTCGGGCCTCGACATGGATATGTCCGACTTCAGGCGCAACAGCTGGCGCAGCCTCATTTTCGGACTATATACCTTCTGCGTCCCGTTGGGTCTCGGCATTCTGGCCGGATACTACATCCTCGGATTCTCGATCTACTCGTCGATCCTGCTGGCGGGTCTCTTCGCCTCGCAGACGCTCATCGCCTACCCGATCGTGAACAAGCTCGGCATCGCCCGCGACAAGGCCGTGACGATCGCCGTCGGCGGCACGGTCATCACCGACACGCTCGCCCTGCTGCTGCTCACCGTGATCGTCGGGATGGCCACCGGCAACGTGGACGACACGTTCTGGTGGAGGCTCGGCATTTCGGTGCTGGTCTGCATCCTCATCATCGTCGTGCTCTTTCCGATCATCGCCCACTGGTTCTTCAAGCTGTGCAGCGACAACGTCTCGCAATACATCTTCGTGCTGGCAATGGTCTTTCTCGGCGCCTTCCTGGCCCAGCTGGCCGGACTGGAACCGATCATCGGGGCATTTCTCTCGGGCCTTGCGCTCAACCGGCTCATCCCCAAGACATCACCGCTGATGAACCGCATCGAGTTCGTCGGCAACGCCATCTTCATTCCCTTCTTCCTGATCGGCGTGGGCATGCTCATCGACTACCGTGCCTTCTTCCGCGACTGGGAGAGCCTCGAGGTGGCGGCCGTCATGATCGCCCTGATCACCGTGGCGAAATTCATCGCCGCCTGGCTCACGCAGAAGAGCTTCCGGCTGTCGAAGGACCAGCGCACGGTCATCTTCGGACTGAGCAGCGCCCACGTGGCCGCCACGCTCGCCGCCGTCATGGTGGGCTACAACGTCATCCTGGGCCATACGCCCGACGGCGAGCCGATCCGTCTGCTGAGCGAGAGCGTGCTCAACGGCACGATCCTGATGATCCTGGCCACATGCATCGTCTCGACCTTCGCCACGCAGCGCGGTGCCCACAACATCGCCGTGAAAAACGCGCTGCAGACGAACGACGAGGAGAAATCGCGCCCCGAGGAGCACATCCTCATCCCCGTAGCCAACGAACAGTCGGTAGACGAACTCGTCGGCCTCAGTGCCACGATCAAGCGCGCCAAGGAGCCGAACGGGCTCTATGCGCTGCACGCCATCGATAACCGGGTGGACGATCCCAACATGGAGAAGCGGGCCCGCAAGCTCCTCGACGGGGCGGCAAAGACCGCCGCCGCCGGCGACCTCTACCTGCAGCAGCTGCTCCGCTACGACGTGAACATCGCAAATGCCATCGTCAGCACGGTGCGCGAACGGAACATCACCGACATCGTACTGGGCATGCACCAGCGAACCCCCGGCTCCACGGCGCTGCCCGCCATTCCCGGAATCCCGGGCATTCCCGGCACGTCGGGGCCCGGCATCGGAAAGATGGTGACCGACGTGCTGTCGCAGAGCAACGTCACCACCTTCATCTACAGCCCGGCCCAGCCGCTCTCGACCATCAAGCGCCACCTGGTCATCGTCCCGCCCGGCGCCGAGAAGGAGGCCGGATTCCAGATGTGGCTGCAGCGCATCCGCCAGCTGGCCCGCAATACCGGGGCGAAGGTGGCCTTCTTCGCCTCCGACGCCACGCTCCAGCACATCCGCCCGCGCCGCGAACGGAAAGCCCCGGCCAACATCGGCTTCGTCCCCTTCGACCGCTGGGACGACCTTCCGTCGCTCGAGCACGACCTGCGCGACGACGACTGTCTGTGGTTCGTCATGAGCCGCCGCGACCGGGTATCGTACCACCCGGCGATGAGCCGCATCCCGGGCTACCTCGAGCAGGTGTTCGCCGGCTACAGCGCCGTGCTGGTCTACCCCGTACAGGCCGGCGCCACGGACCGCTACCTCTGATGCACAGAGGTCCGGATGTGCGGGGATTTCGGCAAATTGCGCGAAAAATTTTTCAGCCTCGCGGATTTGCGTTATCTTTGCGGGACGGCACTATGCCCTAACATTTAAAACAGACTGGTACAGACATGAGCCTCGTAGCAATCGTAGGACGCCCGAACGTCGGCAAATCGACCCTCTTCAACCGCCTGGTCGGCGAACGGAAGGCGATCGTGGACTCCACGGCCGGAACCACCCGAGACCGCCATTACGGCAAGACGGACTGGAACGGCAAGGAGTTCTCCGTGATCGACACGGGCGGATACACCGTCAATTCCGACGACATTTTCGAAGACGAAATCCGCCGGCAGGTGATGCTGGCCATCGACGAGGCGGACGTCATCCTCTTCCTGGTGGAGGTCTCCACGGGAATCACCGACCTCGACATGCTGATGGCCGACATCCTGCGCCGCACCACGAAGAAGGTGATCCTCGTCTGCAACAAGGTGGACAACAACGACCAGATCTTCTCCTCGCACGAGTTCTACGCCCTCGGGCTGGGCGACCCCTTCTGCATCAGCTCGATGACCGGCAGCGGAACGGGCGACCTGATGGACGCCATCCTCGAGGCGCTGCCCGCCGACACGACGGCCGAAGAGGAGGAGGACCTGCCCCGCATCACGGTTGTGGGACGCCCCAACGTCGGCAAGTCGTCGCTCACGAACGCCCTGCTGGGCGAGGAGCGCAACATCGTCACCTCGATCGCCGGAACCACGCGCGACTCGATCCATACGCGCTACAACAAGTTCGGCATGGACTTCTACCTGGTCGATACGGCCGGCATGCGCAAGAAGGGCAAGACGATGGAGGACCTGGAGTTCTACTCGGTGATGCGGTCGATCCGCGCCATCGAGAACTCGGATGTCTGCGTGCTGATGTTGGACGCTACGAGGGGTATCGAGAGCCAGGATATGAATATCTTCTCGCTGGTGCAGAAGAATAAGAAGGGATTGGTGGTTTGTGTGAATAAGTGGGACTTGATCGAAGATAAGAGCCAGAAGGTGATCGACTCGTACACGACCGCTATCCGCGAGCGTCTGGCTCCGTTTACCGACTTCCCGATCTTGTTTATCTCCGCTCTGACGAAACAACGTATCCTGAAGGTGCTGGAGACCGCCAAGGAGGTTTACGAGAATCGCTCCAAGCGTGTCCCTACGGCCAAGCTGAACGAGGTGATGCTTCCGATCATCGAGAATTATCCTCCCCCAGCATGGAAGGGTAAGTATATCAAGATCAAATATATCACCCAGCTCCCGGCGGGCAGCGTGCCTTCTTTCGTGTTCTTCTGTAACTTGCCGCAATGGATCAAGGACCCGTACAAACGTTTCCTTGAGAACAAGATACGCGAGAACTGGGATTTTACCGGTACGCCGATTAATATATTTATCCGGGAAAAGTAAATACATAGTTACATATATGAGAGACGCTTGGCCATCCTTCGTGGAGGTCAGGCGTTTTTTATGCTGTGTATTTGGATTAATTGTGTATATTTGGGGCATTATCGAATTAAAAACAAAATAACTATGACGAAAGTGAAAGACATCTTTTCCAAAGCAGGGAGAAACCGTTGTCCCGCACGTTTTTCCGGTTCGGATAAATGGAACCCGAACCGTCCCGCTCAATTTACCCAAGAGGAGTTTTTGGAGCATCTCCATGAGATAGAGAAAGGGCCGTTTACGCCGTTGGATATAGCGAATCGTGAGTTTGAGGAATGGAAGGTGGAGTTCCTGAGAAACCAAAAGCCGGATGTACCGAAACATTATCTTGGATTCTCATTTGATCGTTTATCGGATCACTGATTGCCGGATAGAGGTGCTGGACATTATCCATGCCGCTTCCAGCATGAACCGTATCAAGCGTACGAGAAGGATAAAGATAGAATAAAGCGAATGGCCGTCTTTCCTTATGGGGGAGGCGGCCATTTATCTTAGAATAGGTCGGAATGCGTTCCGGTATCGGTGAAAAGCAAGATTAGCTCCGTGTCGTCTTGGCTCCATATCAGCAGCCAGTCTCCTTGGATATGGCATTCCCACAATCCGGCATATTTGCCGATAAGTCATAGCTCTAGCATTTTTTGCTTGAATGCCTCAAAGTTCTCGTATTTGTGTATCCTTCCTGCCTTCACGTCCTCCAAGGCCTCGTCCAATCCGGATTTCTTCTGTGCCTTCACCTTGCCTTCCAGCGAGGTGATGAATTTCTTCAAGATGTCGGCGTATTTCTCGGGGATGGTTACCTCGAATGTCTTTAATGATGTCGTTGTCTCCATATCGCTCTGTTTTAGGAATTTCCTTCGCAAATATACGGAATAAAAAGAGAAGGGGAATTGTTTTCCTTCTCTTTTTATTTCCCGCTTCCGCGTCGGGGGGGAGGGACGTGACGGTTAGATCTCGTCCGGGCTCTCGGAGTCTCCGCCGGGCGTAGGCTCGGGTGTAGGTTTCTTGGCGGAGGCCATGCGCTGGTTGTAGGCGGCGGTGGTCTCGGCGATCAGTTGGTTGAGGGCGGCGATGAAGGCGGTCGCTTTCTCGGACGGCTTCGCTACGCTATGGGACTGGGCCAGCAGGGTGAGATCGTCATAATACATGTCGATCCGCTTGCGCAGGTTGGCGCCGCTTTCCTTTTTGGAGGTGGTCCGGTTTTGGACGCGTTGCTGCGACAGGCGGTCGTAGGCGTTATTCTCTTTCTCCAGTTCGGCGAGGTAAGCGTCGAGGCCGAGCGTGGTGACGTACGGCTTGTTCTCGTCCTTGCGCAAATCCAGCAAGAGGCCCTTTATCTTGGCGGTCTCCTGCGCCATGGGGAGGCGGGCGATGCCGTTATAGGGTTTGATGATCTTGTATAGATACTTGCCTGCGTCACGCTCGGCCTCCAACGGGAGGGTACCGGCCCGTGAGATGCGGGTGATGATATAGATGGCGAGATTGTCGCGGTTGGTATCGTGCAAAGCCATTTGCTCGGTCTCCTGCGAGGTACGGCTCTCATCCACCACGTCGGCCATGGCGAGGAGGTCTGCCTCGTAGGTCTCGAGGAATTCTTTGGTGAGGCCCAGCTCGGGGATGCCGTCGCTGCCGGTCAGCAGGGAGATCTCGTCGGGTGACTCGGAATCGCCGCCACCGCTGTTTCCGTTGGCTAGGTCGAGGACGTGGTTCATGAAGGAGAGGTACTCGGCGTTGTTGAAAAGAGAGAGAGGAAGTGTCTTGATTTTTGTGTAAGTACTCATGGTAAATTTGATTTAGAGTTTAAAAACTTCTCTAAGTTAGGGATATTTACTGAATAAGGGCTTCTTAGGTCTAAAAAATGGGAATTGAATGGAGCGAATAATCATTTTAGGCCTAAAAAATGACTTTTCAAGGGTGATAATAGGCTTTTTAGGCCTAAGAAATGGTTTCGCGGCCTTGAAAGTCCCTTCCTATGCCAAGGAAATCACTTTTCACGGTTGAAAAACTATCTTTTAGCCCTAAGAAGTCATTTTTCACCCTTCGAGGGCATTTCTTAGGGCTAAGAGACATTAAGAATCTGATTGTTTTGCGAATGTTTTAAAAAAACACGATCTTCGTGATGTATTGGAAAAATAACGTAGAAGCGTTTCGATATTATCTTGCATTGAAATCTGGACAATTTCAACCCAACAAGATAATGAGAAAGTAGCTCCTGCGCTTGTGCTTGTTATATACTTATCCTAAAGGTGAATTATATGCAATCATAAAGCGTGGGACTATTGTCTTATTATTGTTGGGTGGGCAGTCCAGAGCCTCAATGCAGTGATAAGCGATGGTTCTCACGCTTCTTTTATTTGTTAACCATCTGACCGGAGGGGACACGGGAGGAAAAAACTGTGAGTATGGAAACATTATTAGGATTATCCGCTAATGTGAATTGGGGGTATAA
>ERZ857984.1383-NODE-1383-length-19860-cov-5.483110_pt1 | contig 19860 bp, 15 predicted proteins | sample MGYA00519914_ERZ857984 | MGnify/ENA primary metagenome ERZ857984 (study PRJEB31778, sample SAMEA3449417) | human gut metagenome | biome: human gut; feature: human-associated habitat; material: faeces | place: United Kingdom | collected 2010/2012 ... | reverse complement strand
AACGATGAAACTTGTAAAATGGCTGAACCATGAGGCGGGGATCGGCGTAGTGATGGTCCTGCACGATTTAAGTCATGCGCTGGAGATCAGTGACCGGATCATAGTTTTGAAAAATGGCTGTAAGTATGGTGAAGGTCGTCCGCAGGATATTATCACACCTAAAATGATGCGTGAGGTTTACGACGTAGATTGTGATGTAGTGCAGATTCCTGGGCGTAAGAAGCCTTTAATTATGTTTAAAGAAATAAGTTGATAAAAGGAGTTTTTTATGGCGATGGATGGAAAAGAGCTGGTTGAAAAACTTGCTAAATTGAGTCAGGTACAAAGCATTAAAGATATACCACAGCTTACTCATGCTTTGTTCCCGGGGACACACTGTCCTCTGATGGGTGCGGCTATGGCTGTTGGTGGCATCAAGGACAGCCTGATCGTTGTGGTTGGTACGGATGAATGCACTTATTACACTAAAAGTATGACCATACATTCTGAAAAATTTGGGGGCATTGGCGGCCGTTGTGTTTCAGTCGTTTTGGATGACCATGATGTAACCTTTGGCAGTGCGGAAAAGGTACAGGAAGCTTTTAAAGAAATAATTGAAGAATATAAGAAAAAAGATAATAGAATAAAATATATTGAACATAGCGAAAATAAAAGTTTACTTCAAGCAAGAAAAACGGGAAATATAGCATCTACGGGAAAATATATTATGTATGTCGATAGCGATGATGAAATTGAAATTAACGCTTGCGAAGAAATATATAAAATAGTTTCTAAAGAAGATTATGATATTATCAATTTTGGAACTAAAGTAATTTCAAATGATAAAACTAAATTTATTAGTTGGGCTTTATCGACAAATAGATTTAATATTAATTCAGAGTTTCTATTAAACGAAGTCATTAATCAAAGAATATCTCACAATATGTGGAATAAAGTTTTTCACAGAAGAATAATAGATAAACTTATTGAAAATATTTCGGATATACAAATTATGAACGCTGAAGATATGCTTCAATGTTTAATCGCTTTTTATTTTGCCAAATCTTATAAAGTAATTCAAAAACCTTTATATATTTATTATGCCGATATTGGAGTAAGCAATAAAAATACGAATGAAATTGATATAACTAAATACGATTATTTATGCAGAAGCACGAAAATTGCACTTGACGAATTTTATAATTTTTTGGTAAAAGTAAAATCAAATATAACTTATGGATTTTTATTTTCTAAAATTTATTATAATCAATATAATTATCTATTTGAAAAAATAAAAAATAACAATGAAGAATATATAAAAATAATTGAAAAATATTTTGATAAATCTATTATTAATCAATATTTGCATTTGCAAAAATATAACGAAATAGAAAATAATAATTTAGAAGAATTGAATTATAAACTCTCTCCATATTTCTTTTATATAATTTTTATAGATTACAAAATAATAATTAAATTATTCGGCATTAGAATTGTTATAAAAAATAAAGAATGTTTCAACAAAATAATTGTAATAAGTTTGAGTAATTTTTTGAGGCGATTATTTTCTATAAATACAAAAAAGATTGAAGGGAAGAAAATTACTTTTTTAAACTTGTTAGGATTGAAATTTAAATTTTAAATAAATTAAGGTAGGATTAAAATGAGTATCATTGATAAAATATTTAATTATAGCGAAGATTACAGATATAAAACTTGGAAAATATTTGGAATAAAATTTTCGGTAGTTAAAAAATATAATTCTAAAAAAATTAATATTTACGAAGAGATAAAAAAGCATGATATTATTTCTTTCGATATATTCGACACTTTACTAATTCGTCCTTATATAAAGCCTACCGATTTATTTTTGCATATTGAAAAATTATACAAAATTAAAGGATTTCATAAAAATCGAATAATGGCGGAAAAATTGGCAAGAGGAAAATATATAGATTATGAGGATATAACATTAAACCAAATCTATGAAGAGATTGACGATAAATATAAACTATTCAAAGAAATTGAAATAGAATTAGAAGAGAGAATATTAACGATACATAAAGAAAATAAAGAAATATACGATTACGCTTTGAGCTTGGGTAAAAAAATTATAATTGTATCCGACATGTATTTGCCTAAAGAAGTTATAGAAAAAATACTTATAAAAAATAATTATACGAATTATTATAAATTATATTTGTCTTCCGATTTAATGCTTACGAAAGCTTCCGCTAATTTATATAAATACATTATAAACGATTTAAGAGTAAAACCTTCAACTATAATGCATTTAGGAGATAATTATCATTCGGATTTTGAAAATGCAAGATTATACGGAATAGATGCATTTTTTATAGAAAAGATAATTGATATTTTTTTGAAAAGTAATATAAGAGCTGAAAAATTATTGCATAAAGATAAAAATAATATCGGCGTCTCAATTATGTTTGGATTATCCGCTTTAAGTTGTTTTAATAAAAATGATAAAAATAAAGAAAATAATTATAGGCGTAATTTTGGATTTATATACGGAGGTCCAGCCGTATTTTCTTATATGAATTGGCTTAAAAAACAAATTATAAAAGAAAATATTAAAGAAGTTCTTTTTGTGGCAAGAGACGGATATAGTTTGAAAAAAGTATTTGATATAATAAAACCAGAATATATAAAAACGCATTACATATACGCCCCAAGAATTATTTATTATCTTATAGCTTTAGATTTTAAATATTATAATTTAGGAGATTCTGTAAAATCGGTTTTGGAATATTATAAAGATAAAGACGAATATTTACAAAAACATACTCCAAAAATAACTTCCGCTACTCAAGGTTATAAATTTATTTTAGATAATATTGAAATATATAAAAATCTTGCAAAACAAGAATATCAAAATTATAAAGAATATATAGAAAAATTTAATATTGATAAAGATAATATTGGAATAGTAGATACGGGAAGTTTATTTAAGACTTCTCAAAAAATAATCAGTTTATTTTTAGGCAAGGAAAATGTTATTGGTTATTATTGGAGATTATTTGAAAATATAGTATATCAATCGAATCAATATAAAGCTAAATCTTTTGAGAAAGAAGTAAAGAGTAAAATTTTAGATTGGAATTTGACTGAATTTTTAATTACTTCGCCCGAGCCTCCGATAAAAAATATAGAAAACTTAAAACCCGTTTATTCAATTCCGAGTAAATATGAAGAAAAACGGATGGAAATATACGAATATATTTCGGAGGGAATCGTAGAGTTTTCTAAAATCGCTAAAAATTGTTTTTGGGAATTAGAAACATTTATTGGAAATGAAGAAGTTACAAATTGGTTAAATATTTTGATTGATAACCCGAGCGATAATGATAAAAAATATTTTAAATCTTTGAGAGCGTATGAAGACGCTAATCATAAAGATAAAGCGGTTTATATAATTCAAAGATGGTTTATTAAAAACAAAGGAAGAAAATATTATTTGTTTTCATTTATTCCATTTTTAAGAAAAGATAGATTTGCAGGCGGCGAGATAAAATATTATCTTTTTTCGTTTATTCCAATTCTGAAAATTAAAATTATAGAAAATATGAGGAAGTATTATTTATTTATGATATTTAATATTTGGACAATTAAATAATTTATTTAAGGAGAAAAATCATGAAGAATAAATATATTAATTTTGTATTATGTTTAGATAAAAATTTTATTGTTCCTATAACCGTAGCCATAACTTCAATTTTAACTAATATTAATAAATCGAGAATAGCAAGATTTTTCTTACTTACGACAGATTTTAGCGACAATGAGATTAATACGATTTTAAAATTAAAAAATAAATATAATTTTAAACTTATAAATATTGATATAAAAAATAATATAAATATTTTTGATAAAATAGATATTACAAAAAACAAAATACCTTATGTGTATTTAGCCGCTTATTACAGATTATTAATGTTTAAGATATTGCCCGAATATGTTGATAAATGTTTTTATATAGACGGCGATATGATTATTGATACTGATTTATCAATTACATACGATAATTTAACCGAAGAAAAACTTGCTTCCGTAATCGTTGAACCTTTGGCTATGCAACATAGAAAAAGTATATTATCTCATTGTTATAAAATTGATGATTTTAAAAATTTTAAAAATGACGCTTTGGAATATCCTTATTTTAATACGGATTTATTTTTAGTAAATATAAAACTTGCAAACGAACTTAATATATTTGAAAAAATGTTTGATTTTTTAAATAGATTTCCAAATCCGCCTTATGCAGACCATGATATTTTAAATGTCGTAATTGGACAAAAATATTCTAACTTAATAAATTACTTAGAGCCATCGTATAATGTTTTTTGCGATATAGATTATGAACAACCTTTTAACGATGCTTTTTATAACGAAGAAATAATAAAAGCATCTTTCAAAAATCCAAAAGTTTATCATTATGCGGGAGCTAATAAACCCTGGATTAATACGAAAGTAGCCAATTATTACGATATATGGTGGAAATATTTAAAATTATCGCCGTATAGAAAAATGAAAAATCCTAAAGATAAATATAAAATGGCAAATATAAAAAATAAAATATCTAAAATTTTGAGTTTCATTTTTTCTAAAAAGTCTGAAGGAATATACAATATAATAACAATATTTGGAATTAAAATAACTCTTAAAAACAAATTTACTATAAAAATTAACGATATTAATAACAGAATTAATAGAGAATTAGAAAATATAAATTTTCAACTATTCAGAATAACTCCAAAAGCGAATATAGATTTTGTAGAAATAAATTTTACGGAACATTGCAATTTAAATTGTCAATGTTGCTCTCATTTTTCAAATTTAGCCGAACAAGAATTTACAGATATTGAAATATTTGAAAGAGACATTAAAAGACTATCCGAATTATCCAACGGCGAAGTTAATATAATTCATTTAATTGGAGGCGAACCTTTATTAAATCCAAATTGCGAAAGATTTTTTGAACTAACAAGAAAATATTTTGATAAAACCGAAATAAAATTAATCACAAACGGCATTTTATTATTAAAACAGAATGATAGTTTTTGGCAATCAATGAAAAATAATAATATTACTTTAGTTCCTACAAAATATCCGATAAAAATAGATTGGGATAAAATAAAAGAAATTTGTAAAGACATGAATATAAAATTAATTTTTTTTAACGGCGAGGATATTGTTAAAACAAGTTTTTATAGTCCGCTTAATTTGGAAGGGACAGAAAATCCAGAATGGAATTTTAGAAATTGCTTTTTAGCAAATAATTGTTTAATATTAGAAAATGGCAGATTATATACATGTTCTTATATTCCAAATATAAGACATTTCAATAAATTTTTTAATAAAAATATTCCAATAAGCGTTAATGATTATATAGATATACATAAAGCAAGAAATTATCAAGAAATTCTTCAATTTTTAGCGAAACCTATACCTTTCTTTAAATATTGCGATGTAAAGAATAGAAAACATGGCATAACATGGAAGACTTCAACAAAAGGCATTGAGGAATATATTAATAATTCTTTATAAAAAATAAATTAGTTTACGATAACGGAGATATTTAAACTATAAAACTATATTTACCAAGAGAAATAAAATATGATATTAATTTTAAATATATTTCTTTTTGCTGGGATATAGAAAGTATTGGTTGGTAATTAAATGTTATGCAGAGTTATAGAATTGAGAAGATTAATTATGAGTAAAATATATTAATAGCAATAAAATTTATAAATTGCAATCTTTTTTTAATTCTTCTATAAACTTTTCTAAATTGCATACTTTAGTTTTAATAAAATTAATTTTTGAAGAATTTCGTATAATTGGTTCATTTAGTAAATCATAAATAAATTTTGTTTTTCTTAAAAATTTTTTATCATTTGTAATGAAGTAGTCACAATAAATTGCAAAAAAGCAATGGTAAAAATCCCCAGTAATTCTTTTAAATGGAATTCTTGTAGGGTCTTTTATATCGTCATTCTTTTCTATTGTATCTATTAGGTCAAAAATATTAGATGCTATTGCTAATAAATTACCATTCCAAAATTTGAGAGTATTCTCATTTATAATTTTTTTAAATTTATCTAAATGTAGTTGTCTGTTTTTCAAATCATTCCTATATTTTTTATATAAATTATCATCTTTAATAATTTTGAGGCATTCATTAATTCCAATTATTAAATTAGCTCTATCTATGCTATTTGTTATGTGTAATGTTTTTTCTATATATTGATCTAAATTGTCGTAAATTTTATTATTTAATATTTTTGATTTACTTTTATTAATTGTATTAACATTGGATATTGGATAGCTGTATTGAGGTAATATCTTATTTTTATGAGTAAGATAATGTATATAATTATTATCAACAATCCTTTCTATATTTTTTAGTTCGTTTTTTAATTGATTTTCATCAGCAGATAAAAAGTCATATATATGCCCAAAAGAATAATAATATTTAAATCCATGTTCTTTTGACTTTAATATAATATTATTACCATTCTCATCATCTTTTAAATCAATAAATATATTAAGGTCTAAATAGACTTTCTTGTTATTATATTTTTGATTTTTCATAATAATTTCCTCTCTAAATATATAACATTATTTTATATTATAGCAACTGCAATATAAAATGTCAACCAATAATTTTACACTTGGCAATGCTAATAATGAAAGTATTTTACATATTTTTAATAATATAAAAATGAAAAAATTAAGAAAGAAATTATTAAAAAATATAGTAAAAATAAATCCATGTAATGAATGTAATTTCGCTATTGATTATAAGCCTGATTTTATGAGTAAATAGTTTGTGTCATTTTATAATTTTTTTCAAATATCGATAATTTAAGTATAAAAAATAAAAATGTCATATTTGCGCGGGGGTAAGTCTTATGGCAAAAACAATAAAAAATATATCAAATAATTTTCATGAAATTAATAACAAAGCATGGAATAGTTTAACTTCTATTTATTATAGAGATATGGATTATGATAAAACCTTTGTATATTCAAAAATTCTATGTTATGATAATGAATATTATAAAAGCGAAGCGATTAAATTTCTTTTAGCTTTGGAAAATATAAACTATGAAAGAGCGATACAATATTTAAATAATAATGTTAGAAGATAATTAAGTAATATTTACACTATAAAATCGCTTCCGAAAGATATAATTAATGATAATTGGATGGAATTAAATTATTTGTATAATAAGGTTTTGGTTGAGTGTGATTTGGAGATGGTGTAGGTATTTGATAAGTTGCTTATAGAAGAAAATTAAAGAAGATATTATATTTTTAATTATTTAATATTCAAAATATGTAAAAACTATACCATAATAATATAGATTAAAAAATTATTTTTAATCTATATTTTTGATAACTTTAATAATATTTGCAAATATCTGCTGGCTTCAATATGTCAATCACCAAATTCTTTAAAATCGCATCTTAAAGGATTAAAAAGAAAAGAAAGGATGAGAGTATTTGTAAAGAAGGTGAGACACTTATGAATATCATAATCTTTATAGTTCCAGTGGATATGTTATAGAAAAATATAATTGGGATTCAAATAGTAAATACAAGATTAGCGATTGGATAGAGGATGCTATCAGTAGAGCATGTAGTATTTGAATATTTTTATAAAAAGCAACATATAATATTTATTTTTTATCGGAATTTACAGAACGAATATTAAAATATTTTTGACAACAAATAATTTTTGATATAATATTATTTTATATTTTAATTAATTAAATGTATAAGCAAAAAATGAAAAATATAATTAAAAAAATTGCATTAACTATAATATATATTTTATTATTAACTTCGTTTATATTAGGTTTAATATTTATTCCTAAAGTTTATAAATTATATAAATTCTCAAAAGAATATATTAATAAACCTTTTTCAAAAGAAGAATTACAAAAAAATGAAAGCAGAGTATTAAAAATTTACGATAGAAATAATATTTTGCTTGCAAATATTTTTCCAGAATACGGCGGATTTTATAAAGAAGTTAAATATTCCGATTTGCCTCAAAATTTAATTGAAGCCGTAATAAGCGCCGAAGATAAAAATTTTTTTAAGCATAAAGGAATAGATTATAAAGCGATTTTAAGAGCCTTTATTTCAAATCTTTTAAATAGAAAAATTGTTTCGGGCGGAAGCACGATAACTCAACAACTTTCAAAAAGCATTATTCATAGAGAAAGAAATTATATAAACAAATTTTACGAAGCTCTCGATTCAATCAGATTAGAAAAGAATATGACTAAAGAAGAAATATTAACAGAATACCTTAACAGAATTTTTTTTGGTAATAATTGCTACGGAATAGGAGCGGCTGCGGAATTATATTTTAAAAAAGAAGTTAAAGATTTAAATATAAACGAATCCGTTATTCTTGCATCTATAATAAAATCGGGGACAAAATTTAATCCTTATAAATATAAGGAAAGATTGCATTTAAGAAAAATATATGTTCTTGGTCAAATGAAAAATAATAATTATATCAAAGAAGAAGAATATAATAATTATATAAACGAAAATATAACGATTTATACAAACAGAGAAAAGAATATTTTAAAAGCTCCGCATTTTGTAATGTATATAAAAGATTCGATAGGTAAATTAAAATATTCAAATATAACGGAAGTAAAAACTACTTTGGATTATAAAATGCAAAAAGAAGCTTCGTTAGTTATAAGCAATGCGAGTCAATCTCTTCATAGTTTTAATGTTAGAAATATTTCCTGCGTGATATTAAACGCCAAAACGGGAGAAGTTCTTTCAATGATAGGCTCTATGGATTATTTTGACAAGGAGACGGACGGCTCTGTAAACGGCGCTATAGCTTTAAGACAACCTGGAAGCGCTTTAAAACCTTTTTTATACGCTTATTTATTTGATAAAGGAGAATCGCCCGCTTCTGTAATCGGAGATATTAAAACTTATATAAACTCGCCAGGAGGAGATTATATTCCAGAAAATTTTGACAGAAAATATAGAGGACCTGTTACAATAAGAGACGCTCTTGCAAACTCTCTTAATATACCCGCGGTTAGATGGCTTTCAAAATATAGTCTTAAAGATTTTCAAAATATTTTATTAAAATCGGGTTTAATAAGTATTGATAAAAATCCCGATTATTACGGTTATTCTTTAGTTCTTGGAAGCGCTGAAGTTCGGCTTATAGATTTGGCTTCGGCTTATACTATATTTCCAAATTCGGGAATATTTATAAATCATTATTCTGCAGTTTCATTAAAAAAAGAAAACGGAGATATATTTTATTTTCCTAAAAAATCCTACACTCATAAAAGAGTAATTTCTGAAGAAAGCGCATATTTAATAAATAAAATATTATCCGACAGAAATGCAAGAATGGGTTCTTTCAGAAGTTATAGAGGATTGGTTTATCCTTTTTCTATAGCTATTAAAACGGGAACTTCAAAAGGCTCAAGAGACGCTTGGGCTATTGGCTATACAAAAGATTATATAGTCGGTTTATGGCTTGGAGATTTTAAGGGAAGCGAAATGATAAATATAACGGGAGGAAACGGAGCAGTCCCGATACTTTACGATTTATTTTCTATGCTTAATAAAAGTCAAAAAGAAACAAAATGGCATAAGCCTAAAGATATTATAGAAAGAGAAATTTGTTTAATTAGCGGAAAATTGAGAGGAGAATTTTGTAAAGAGACAAGATTAGAAGAGTTTTCTATTTTTAATGTTCCTAAAGAAGAATGCGATGTTCATAATTTATATATAAAAAGAAATTCGGATGGAAGTATTGATAAAAAAGTTTTTCTTAATTTGTCGAGCGAATATAACGATTGGATTAAAGAAAGACAGATAGAAAAACCAAATTCAGAATGGATAAAGGCAGAAAATACTTACGCTTATAATAATTTAAATCAAATTAATAATTTTAATAGTATAAATAATCAAAATAAAATAAATGAAAGAATTTCAATAACTTCGCCAACCGATAATTCCGTTTATAAAATAGATTCCACTTTGCCTTTGGAATATCAAAATATTTTTATTTCTTCTTATATTCCTAAAAATATTATCGAAGCTAATTTATATTGCAATGAAGAGATTATTGCAAATATTGAAGAATTAAAAAACGGCTCTGTGATTTGGAATCTCAAAAAAGGAGATTATACTTTTTATATTAAAGCGATTAATTTTGAAGGAAACGAATTAAAAAGCCCGAATATCAATATTTTTATACAATGAAATTTTAATAAAGCTTATCATAAAATTAAATTTTATTCCGATAATTTTTAAGTATAAATGTAAATTGGAGTTTATTTTAAAAATGAAAAAAAGAATTATAGCTACAATATTAATATTTGCAATTTCATTAAATATAGAAGCTTATTATAATTCGACTAAATATATAAAAGTTGTCGATGTTCAAGGAAATGTAAAACTTGAAGTAGATGTAAAAGGTTCGACTGAAATTCAAGCGTCAAAAAAAATGATTCAAAAACCTGCAAGATTGGGAGATTTATTATTTACGAGAGATACTATAATCACGGAAGCGTCTTCTTTAACTGCATATTTGCAAGACAGAATTTTATTGAAAATCGAAGAAAACTCCTCAATATATTTAGACAATACTTTTGATAAAAACGGAAATATTGTATTTAGTTTGCATAAAGGCGAGATTTTAATCGTAGCGCCTATGAGTTATAAACCCGAATACATTACAATTTATACGCCCGACAATAGCACTATAAATATATCTGGAGCCGCTATAGTTTCTTATAATGCAGGAATAACAAAAGTTCAATTCTTGCATGGATATGGAAAATTAAATAATACGGTTGTAGGACAGTTTAGAGAGGTTAATCTAAAAGACGGAACTACAAAAGATATAGTTATGTCGTCTTATTTAAGAAATAGAATAAATGAAATATTAAGAATGCAATATATAGAGAGAGTGGCGCAAGCTAATGTTTACAAAAATATTGCAAAATTAAGCGACTTTACGGTATTTAATGTAAAACAAATAATAGCTCCTATAGAATATGATTTTAAATTAGAGAGATAGTTAAAATTTTACAATTATTTTTAATCGGATTTTATATTATTACCAAGCTCGCAAATAAATATTGCCGATATTACTAAAATTCCGCCTAATACAAAATTAAAAGTAAGTTTATCGTTCATAAATATAACCCCGCATAAAGCTCCTAAAAAAGCCTCTAAATTTAATAAAATGCTTGTTTTATTTACCGAAACATATTTTTGAGAAACGGTTTGAAGCAAATAAGCGAGTCCCGAACCGCCGATAGCCAAATATAAAAAAGATATTATATCGCCTCTTGAAAGAATTTCTATATTTAACGAAGTTTTTGTAATAAGAGCGAAAGATAAAGATATTATGCCCGCTATTATTAATTGCCAAATCGCCATTAATATTCCGTTTACATATTCTATTATAGCGTCTATCAAAATTAAATGAATCGCAAAAACTACCGCGCATAAAATTGCAAATAAATCTCCAATTTTAACTTCGTTTAATCCGTTTGCTAAAGTGAGAAAATATAAACCGATTATTGTTATTATCGCGGCTACAAACGAAGATATATGCGGACGCTTTTTATAAATAATCCAAGCTAAAAAAGGAACGAATATAACATTTGAACCCGTAAAAAAAGCGACTTTTGAAGCGGTTATAAATTGCGCTCCCATAGTTTGAAAAAAGAAACCAAAAAATAAAGCTACTCCAACGGGAAGCGAAAGCAATATATCTTTTAATTTTGTCATTTTAAAATATCTAAAAAATATTATAGCGAGGAATAATCCGCCGATTAAATTTCTAAAACCGACTAAATAAAAAGGCGGAACTTTTTCAACAACGACTTTTACGGCTACAAAACTGTATCCCCAAATTAAAGCCGTTAAAAAAATTCCTAATGTCCCCAACTTTTCTAAAGTTTTTTTATTTTTTTTATTAATCATTTGATTTGATTTTTAATCTATTTTGATTTCTTTTGAATCAATTTAAGTATCTCTTTATCGCCTTTTTCTTTTGCAACTTTATATACTTTTTCACGCCCTTTTTCATCATAATAGTTTAATAATATATCGCAAACTTCTATATGTCCGTATTCCGAAGCCAAATATAAAGCGCTAAATCCGTTTACGGTTTTGTCTTCTATTTGATTTAAAGCGCCGTTATCGAGCAAATATTGAACTATATTAGCTTTGCCATTGTCTGCAGCTATAATTAAGGCTGTTTCTTTATTATTGCTTTTTTTATTTATAATATTCGGAGATAATTTTAATATATATTGAACGATATCCAAATAACCTTTTGCGCATGCAAACATAAAAGCGTTCCATCCGTTAACATCTTTTTCGTCCAAAACTTTTATATTATCCTGAATCAAATATTTAACCGATTTCAAATTATCGTATATAATCGCCCACATTAAAGGAGTTATATTATTTGAACTTTTATTTGTTAAAGAATATCCTCTACTTCTTAATAATTCTATAATATCGATATTTCCCATTATTATAGCATGAACCATAGCGCTTCTTCCTATGCTGTCCACCGCTTTAATATCCGCTTTTTTATCTAAAAGTTTTTCCGCTATTTCAACCTTCCCTTGAAAAGCCGCATACATTAAAGGCGTTCTATAATCGTCATCCGCTTTATTTATATCGGCTTTATAATTTATTAAAATATCTATTAATTCGTTATTTGAAATTTCGATTGCATAAATTAATGGCGTTTTGCCTTCGTCAGAAACTCCGTTAGGCGAGATGCCGTTCATTAATAAATATTCTACGATATGTTTATGTCCCGCGGATGCTGCCATTGCCATTGCTTTTGGAGCTTCTTTTTTTGAATCTGCAAAGAAATATCTTACAATATCTAAAAATCCATTATGAGCCGCAGAAACAAAAGCGCTTGAAAAAACATTTTCTTTTTTATTTCCTAATCTTTGATGAATATAATGAACTAAAGATAAATTGCCGCTTATAGCCGCTATCGTTAAAGAATATCTTGGAATTTTCAAATTTCCTTTATTAATTATATATTCCACTATATCGATATTTCCGCTTGCAATTGCATAAGATAAAACGCTCTCTTCATACATATCTTCATCATCAAGATTAGCTCCGTTGTCTATTAAAAATTTTACGGCTTCAAAATCGGATTTCTGACAAGCATACATAAGAGGCGTCATACTTATATCGGTTTTAACATTTACATTCGCTTTATTTTCAATAAGCAATTTTATTATATTAAAATAATCTTCCGAACATGCATAATGCAAAGCCGTTTCGCAGTTTACATTGCTTATATTTACATCCGCTCCTCTTTCAATCAATAATTTCGCTATATCAAAATGTCCGCTCGCCGAAGCGTTCATTAAAGGAGTTATAAATAATTTGTCTTGTTTATTAATATCCGCTCCCGCGTCTAAAAGTATTTTTACTATTTCAATATGCCCTAATTTAGCCGCATGAGTTAAAGGAGTAAGTCCCAATACATTAGGCAAATTAATATCTATATTTTTATTTTTTAGTAATATTTTAACTACAGACGCTTTATTATGAGCAGCCGCTTCATGAAGTTCGATTTCTATTTCTCTCATTATTATTCCCTTTTATTAGATTGTTAAAATTACATTATATAATTTTTATTATATAGTATTTATTATAAAACTTCAAATTTTTAAGCGTTAAAAATTATGTTAAATTTATATTTTTTAAATAAATTCTATATTTAATCTTAAAGAAGAAAATATATAGAAGCTATAGAGCAATAAATCGCAGTTCCCGCTATATCGCAAATTGAAGTTAAAACGGGCGCTCCGCTTATCGCAGGGTCGATTTTAAATTTAGTTAAAATAAAAGGCAGAGTAATTCCTATTATGCTTCCTATAAAAACTATACTAAACATTGACATAGCGACTATAGAAGCAATCTCAAGCCCTCCTCTAATTATTCCTAAAATATAACCGCCCAAAGCCATGCTTAATCCTAATATTGACGCGACAATCATTTCTTTTGAAAGCATATAAAACCAATCTTTTAATGTTACATCACCTACCGCTAAAGAACGAATTACTAAAGTCGCAGATTGACTTCCCGCATTTCCGCCGCTTCCTATTAATAAAGGCAGAAATACTACTAATATTATATGTTTTTGTATAGTCGTTTGAAAAGCGCTAATTATTCCGCCCGAAAATAAATTTACAAAAACCAAAGCTAAAAGCCATAATATTCTTTTTTTATATATTACGGTTATAGGCGTGATTTTTAAATTATCGTCAAATTGATTTATTCCCGCCATTTTGTGAAAATCTTCGCTATATTCTTCTTGAGCAACATCAAATATATCGTCTATAGTTACAATTCCAATCATAGAATGCCTATCGTTTACCACAGCCAAAGAATGCAAATTATATTTCTTTATTATATCAACGGCTTCTTCTCTATCTTCGTAAGCGGATATATAAGGGCAATTATTCATTATATCGGATATTAAAGTATTTTTATCCGTAAAGAATAATTTTCTTATCGCTATCGAACCTATTAAAGTTTTTTTAGAATCTAAAACATATATAGTAGTATAAGTTTCGGATTCTTCAATATTGCTTCTCACATATTCAAAAGCTTCTTCAACAGTCCAATCGGGTTTTATCGCTATATATTCTGGCGTCATCATTCTTCCAACGCTTCCTTCGGGATAAGCCAAAAGCCAAGAAGCAATTTCTCTCTCTTCGCTTCCTAATAATTTTAATATTTTTTGAGACATCTCTTCGGGAATAGATTCTAAAAAATATGTTCTATCGTCTGGACTTATATTTTCAAGCAATTCTGCAATATCGCTTTCGCTCATATTTTCTATTATTTTCTGCTGGTCTATAGCCGTTAATTCTGGAAAAACTTTAGTATAATATTCTTTTGGAAGAATGCTAAATATTTTATATTTGTATTCTGATTTTAACGATGTTATTAAATCGGCGGTTTCAACTTCCTGCCATAATATCAATGTGTCTCTTATATCGTCCCACTGTTCTTCTTCTATCAAATCTTCTATTTCTGGCTTCAAAAGTTCTTTAAGCATATTTCACCAACCAAACTATTTTTTGAAGTATATATTAAAGTTTTGTATAAAGCAATACATTTATTTAATTTATTATTGCTTTTTATTTAAAAATAATTCAAAATAAATAAAATGAAAAAAGTAAAAGATTTCTACTACAAAAAAGCAAAAGAAGAAAATTATAAAGCGCGAAGCGTATTCAAACTTGAAGAAGCGCAAAATAAATTTAAGTTTATAAAATCTTCCGATAGAGTTTTGGATATAGGATGCTCGCCAGGTTCTTTCAGTCAATATATGCTTAATAAAATATTAAAAAGCGGTTTTGTTGTGGGAGTGGATATTATTCCAAATTCTTTTTCTCATCAAAGATTTACTTTTATACTTGGCGATATTAAAGAAATGGATTTAGAAACTTTTAATAATATAGAATTCGATGTCGTTATAAGCGATGCTATGCCAAATACTACTTCCGATAAAGAAACAAATCATTTTCGCTCAATAGCTTTAGCAAAATCTATATTTTCTCTTACAAAAGAAGTTCTTAAAAATGAAGGAAATTTTTTTATAAAAGTTTTTGACGGAAAAGATTTGTCCGATTTTAAAAACGAAATTAAAAAATATTTTAAATCGGTTGAAATATTTAAACCTAAAAGTTCTAGAGACGAAAGCAGAGAAATATTTTTAATCGCAAAATATTTTAATAAATCGATTGATACAAAATGATTTTTTATATATAATATTTTTAATTTGAATAATAAGGATAAATTATGAAAAGAGAATTCGCATTGGTTTTAGAAACCTATGATAATAATATAGCAAAAGTAGAATTGCAAAGAAGTTCAAGTTGCGAAGGTTGTTCAATTTGTTCTTCGGGCAAACCTATTGTTTTACGAGCTTTAAATAATATAAACGCGGAAAAAGGCGATAACGTTGTAATAGAAGTCGAAGAATTAAAAAAAGGATTAAATTTTTTAGTTTATGCCGTTCCTTTAATTTGTCTTATAATCGGATATGTTATCGGAAATTATTTTTCAAAATTAATATCGATAAAACAAAATTTAGGACCAGCATTTTCTTTCGCTTTATTTTTTATTTACATTATTTTTGGAACTTTAAAATTAAAAAAGAATAATAAAATAATAGCGAATATAATTTGCAAAAACGAAGTTATATCAGATAATGAAAAATAAAACTATAATCACGGCATTAACCGTTATAATAGCTTCTTTAATAACTTATTTTTTTGTGTCTATAAAAAAAGAATATCCGCAACTTTATAATATAGGAAACGATGTTGTATCTTCTGTTAATAAAGTTAATGGATTAAAAATTATTCCTAAAATTGAAAATTTAGAAAACGAAAAAATAAAAATTTTAACTTTTAATAAAGTTTCAAATTCAATTTCTAACGCCGTAAAATATGCAAATTATTTATGGAAAAACGAAGGCTATTATATAATAACGAATAATAATTTCGGAAAAGAAAATGGAAGAGTAGAGCTTGCAAAAAATTCTTCAGAAAATGGAAAAATATTAAAAGTAAATGTAAATTGTTATACAAACGATTCTTTTTCCGTTGTTATAAGTCTTATAAACGGAAGCCTTTTATTAAAAAATAATATAAGCAATAATTAAATATCGCTCATACTAAAATTTAGCCAATATCCTAATTCTACAAATAACTTTTTTTCTTCTTCCTCAAAATGAATATTTCCGCTTTTATATTTTTCAAGTATTTTATAAAAAATATTTTCGTAAGTGTTTCTGTCTATCGGCATATCGTTATTTGATAAAAATTGTATATCGCTTAAAAGTTCAAATATTATTTTAGGATTTCCCGTTTCATATAATTGATTCAAAGCGTTTTTAATATTGTCGCCTATCAAACTTGATATTCCGCTATTTGAAACAAACATTCCCGCATGCCTTGCATTTTTTAAACCTTCGGAAACTTCATCGTAAGCGTCTCTTCCTCTTTCAAGAATTTTTTCTCTTAAAATCGGAGAAGCCATAGCGCCCATAAGTCGCCTATAATCGTAATCGGGAGTTATTCCGTTTGAATTAAAATATTCAAATAATTCTTTATACTCGGGATAAATATCATGCATTAATTTATCTAATTTTTTTATGTCGTCTTTAAATATCTCGTTTGCAAATTTATCTCTAACATCGGAAGTTAAATCTTTTAAAGATAAAGTATAAACTTGAGAATTGTCAATCTCTTCGTAAATTTGAGAGATTTGAATTTGATTTTTTAATTCGTAATTTTCTTTAATTGTTTTTGCCTTAAAATATATGTCGGAATCTATATTATCTATCAATATTCCCTCGATATAATTTTTTTCTTTTTTTGTAGCTCTAACTATATGTTTAAATATATTTAAATTATCTTCTTTATAATCTGACGCGATTAAATTAAATATAAAATGATTTATTATATATAATTTATAAAACGAATCTTCTTTTTCTTCTTTCTCGTAAAAATATCTCGCTGTTAGATGCTCGGGTTTATTGCTTATTGATTTTTCTAAAGTCTCTAAAAATTCTTTATGAGCTTCTTCTACGAATTTTGCATTTTTATTTTTTACAAGCATTCTTGCATAATGAAAAGACTGTTCGGCATATTGCATATTTTTAACGGGTTCTAATCTCGAAACATCTTCAAAAAACCATCCGCAAGAAGTATAAGAAAATAAAGAATATTTATAAGATTCCATTAAAAATATAAATTCTTTAAACGAAATATATTTATTGCATATCTCATACAAATCTTTAGCGTCCGAATCGTTATATATCGCTCTAACATATTCTTCTCTTAAAGAATTTCTCGTATCGTTAGTGAAATCTAAAAAAGTGCTAAATAATTTATCTTGCATATTTCTTAAAATATCGAAAGCTTCTCTTAAAGGTTGCCTCCAAGATAAATCGCATCCGTCCCAACCTCCGCAACCGCAGGCGCTTCTCCATCTTTCAACTCCATGCGAACAACTCCATGAAGTTCCGCGTCCTCCCTCGCCTTCATGCAATATAACCTCTTCGGTTGGCGGAAACATATTCAAATAATGCTCGTAATTTGTAGGAATAATATTATCTCGATGAATATTTTCTTTAAAATACCATGAAAGACACATATCGGCAAAAGCTTCATGATGTCCGTAGCTCTCTCCGTCTGTAGCTATATTTACTAAATTTCTATTTCCATAAGCGTTTCTTATTCTCTCGGCGAATTTATCGGCAGACCTTAATAAATGCTGAAAAGCTATATCGTTTGAAATATAAGGGTCGTAAAAAAACACGGCTATTTTTTTTCCATTATGTCCGAATAACCAATAAGGTTTTGAAGTGTCGATTTGTCCGCCCGAAACATCTATTAAAGTTGAATTTTTTACATAATGCGCTTGATAAGGCGACAAGATAGTAAATTTAACTCCGCAGTCGTATAAAGCGTCAACGACATCTAAATTAATAGCAGTTTCCGAAAGCCACATTCCGTTTGATTTTCTTTTAAAATATTTTTCAAAATTATATAAGCCCCATTTTATCTCTACTCTCATATCTTCTTTTTTAGCCAAAGGCAAAATAATATGATTGTAAACTTGAGCTATAGCGTTTCCAAAACCTAATCTTTCTATGCTTTTTTTGTCGGCTTCGACTATTCTCTCAAGCAAATCGTTTCTTGTTTTTGCAATATAATCTATAAGAGTCGGACCGAAATTAAAACTCATAAACTGATAATTATTCGACATATCGGCTATTTTTCCGCCCAAATCAAGTATTCGCGAATAAGCGTTTGGGCTATAGCATTCTTTAGTTATTCTTTCATTCCAATCATGCGAAGGAGATGCGCTCGCTTCTTTAGGAATTTCTCCCAAAAAAGGATTCTCTCTCGGCGGTTGATAAAAATGTCCATGTAAAATTAAGTATCTCATGTTTGATATTATATTATAAAATTATTTAATTTGCAAGAACATAGATATACAAAACGCCTTGTATAAAAATCATAAAAAATGTATTGTTTATAAAGTTTAAATAAAAAAGACATCGCAATAAAATACGATGCCTTTTCACATTTCTTATCTTATCAATATAAACTAATCTTTATTTCCATCTTGCCGTTTTGCTTCCATCATCTTTTAAAGTTAATCCAATAGTTAAACCTGAATTCGTTAAACGAGAAACCTCGCTTGATAATGCATAACCGCTTTTAACTTTTTTAAATTTCAAAGTGAAAGTGCAAGTTTTCTTGTCAGCGCTAATTGTCGGAGGAGTAGAATTATAATCCATATCGGAGAAAACAGAACTTCCAAAATATTCTTTAAATTGCGTAGTTTCGGCTATAGCGTATGCTAATGAAAATATTTTACTGCTTGCGGTTATCTCTATACTTGAGTTTAAAAATGTTGTCGTTCCAGTTGAAGAAAAATTAGGCGTAGAAGAAGAAAAAGTTGCGGTTGCAAAACTAAATGTAGTTGGAATACCGTTACCCTCAAAAACTATTTCGCCATTATTTTTACCTCCATAAATACCATCTGAATTTTTTACATTTTTCATCATATTTACTATATCCGTTTTGGTTATAATTTGAGCTTTGATTAAATTTACTTTAACATCAAGATTCTTTGTGTCTTCAGAAATATAATCCGTGAATTTAAATGTTATCGTGTATTGATATTTTTGTTTAGCTGTTAAACTTGCACTTGATATTTTGTTTAAACCAGAATACGACAAAGTTAATTCTTTAGTCGATTCGG
>ERZ857984.1382-NODE-1382-length-19861-cov-4.697364_pt1 | contig 19861 bp, 17 predicted proteins | sample MGYA00519914_ERZ857984 | MGnify/ENA primary metagenome ERZ857984 (study PRJEB31778, sample SAMEA3449417) | human gut metagenome | biome: human gut; feature: human-associated habitat; material: faeces | place: United Kingdom | collected 2010/2012 ... | reverse complement strand
GCGTCAGGCATATATATTTGAAATTTCCCGAATAGCATTATGCCTTTTCTCTCCTTTTTATGCCCCACGTCGGCAAAGCCGACGTGGGGCATTGGAGGAGAACGGCGCACAATAAATAAGTTTCGTTTTACACGAATCCTCAACGCCCGCTATGCGGGCGTTGGGCATAAAAGGGAACGCGGCACGCATCAAAAAAGTGCTGTTTTTTACACAAATGTCCTACGCCCGCTATGCGGGCGTAGGACATAAAAAGTAAGAAATGCTTTTAAAGCCGACATTCAACCGATTCAACGCCATTCCCTTTCTACGCCTTACGCCGGCAAAGCCGGCGTAAGGCGTAGAGAAGAGATAAGCAAAAAGCCTAAAGAAATAAAGAAGCCAACAAAGTCACCCGCCGCCTAATCCCTTCGGCTTTTAGCTCCCCTTCAATGCCCCACGCCGGCAAAGCCGGCGTCGGGCATTCAGCCTGTCGAACAAGGGGTTGCGGGATTTCACCTATGCTTCGCTTACGGGCGCTCGCCCTTCAAAATCCTCTTTTCCAGAACTTTTTGAGGATTTTCAGGGGACTTTTTCCAAAAAGTTCCCTGAATGGGGTTTGGCGCAAAGCCCCAATAGAACTTTTTGACAGTCCGGCATATTGCTTTTCAGTCTGTTTTTTGCTATAATGAGGAGTAGAAAAACGGACGTTTCAGCATATTCGAGGACACAAAACGGAGCGATTGCATAAAGAGGATATTTGTCAAAACGCTCTTCTTCCTTGCGCAAAGGGAAGGCAACCGGCAGCGTTCCGGAATCTGCGGGAGCCGCGACGACGAAGCGCTTTCCAGCAGTCTGAAACCCGCGCAGACACAGCGTACTGCCGGCCGAAAGCGGATTTTATCCCGCAAAACGTCAAGGAGACAAGTCCTTACGAAATGTCTCCCTGACGGCAAGCGCTTTCCTTTTTATTTCTCGCCTGCACGAATGCGGTCGAAAAGTTCCTTATACGCACGGTAGTATTCCACCGAATCGGGATGACCGCAGTAGGCGATGGTGCCGGGGCGGTTCATCATCCCCATGTACTGATAAACGAGGATTTCATCGCAGTAGGGCGAGACGGAAGCAAGCTGGCGTTCGAGACGGTCGATGTTTGACGGAACAAGCGCGCTGCGGTAGACGTCGCCTTCAAAATCGAACAGTTCCATATCCGCCCAGAGCGCGGCGCGGCCGGCCTTATCGTGCGCCCTGCGCAGCGCCTCATAATAAGCGGCGGTGTCTTCGGGCTGCGATTTATGGACGCCGACCTCATCCTGATACGCGATATAATCGGCGTCGATGGTCTCCAGTTGTTTGACGTATTCATCGTCCGCAGCAAGATGGTTGGTGCCGTAGGGTGCGACGAGGATGCGCAAATCCTTGCCGAGACTGCGTCCAAACGCTGAATAGCGGTTGATATAATCAATGAAATCCGGGTCAATGTGGTGCTCGATCCCGCTTTCATCCGGGTAATACCAGCCGAAGAAGCTGTCGTAACGGCCGAAGCGGGCGTACAGCTCCTCCATCGACCGGAATGCGCGCTTCTCAACGTCACGGCTGGTCATATTCTCATGCGTATGCGTCCACGGTCCGTAATAGCCGACCGAGACGAACACCTTCATCCCGCACTTCGACGCCTCATCCATCAGCGCGGCGATGGGGTCGGCGCAGCCGAAGTTTTTTGCAAACGGATAGATGTCGGTCTTGAAATAAGCCTCGGCATAGTCCTCATAGACGAGACTGGTGCAAAGGAGCACGATATATTTCATATCGAGCGATTTCATCTCGCGTACCTTTTCGCGCCACTGTTCCTCTGAGAAGGCGCGGCAGACGGGGTTCCAATACTTCCCCTCCGGCGGGTTGTGGTGCTGGAATTCAAACCAGCTACCGCTGAACGTTTTGAGCATGTCGGTCTCCCTTTCTTATTTCCCTTTGTGAATATACCCTACTATATAACAAAAATAACAAAAAAGCAAGAGTTTCCTGCGGAAATGAGCTTGAAAAAGGAGTCGTTTATGAAAAAAGCATTTTGCCTGCTGCTGGCAATCCTGCTGGCGGCGCCGCTGTGGACGCTTCCCGGAACGGCTGCCGGTGAAAAGCCGGTCATTACGGCGCCGGCCGACGGGAACGTACTGGCGGCGGGTGACGTAACAATCCACTGGACAGCGGTATCCGGCGCGGACTACTACACGGTCAACATCCGCTACATTGAAAATGGGGAGAACGGGCCGCTCGCGGCGAATGCCGTACCCGTGGACGGAACGTCCTACACACTGCCCGAAGAGACGACGGCCGCGTTGGGGAACGGCGCATACCGCATCTGTGTCGCATCGGTCCACGGGACAGAAGTGCGCTATTCGGACACGGTAACGTTCCGGCTTGCGGATGGAAACGAGCCGCTGCTCGGCAAAAAGGCGGTCTTTTTCGGGGACAGTCTGACGGCTTCGTTCGGCTGGTGCCGGCAGCTTGCGCTGCGCTTTGGGCTGGAAGCCGTCAACGCGGGCGTAGGCGGCGAGACGTCGGAGATGGCACGGGCGCGGTTCGAAGCCGACGTGCTGGCGCAGTCGCCCGATTACGTGTTCATCTGCTTCGGGATGAACGACCAGGTGCACGCCGACCACAGGAACCCGCGGGTATCGGTCGAACGCTTTGCGGAGAACATCACCTATTTTGTCACCGAAGCGCAGCGGGCCGATGCAGAGGTAATTCTGATTACGCCAAATTGCGTGGAAGAGTCAGGCTATTATACCAACCCGGTCCATCCGGAAAGCGACTACACGGCTTACGGCGGGGTCAATGCCTATCTCAACCGTTACTGCGCCAAGGTGCGCGAAATCGCCTCCGCATATGGAACAGGGCTTGTCGACCTATTCGCGGAATTCTGGGGCAGGGACCTTACCCTGCTGCTCGAGCCGGCAGGCCTCCATCCGATTCAGGCAGGCTACAACCTCTATGCAGACTGCGCAGGCGCTTATTTACAGGCGCGGTATGTAGAAGACAACGTGGTGGCGACGACGGTGCGGTTCGTATCGATCACAGGCAGAGTCGAACCGGAGCTGTGTCTGCTGACGGCGCCGGGGGCAAGAGTCTGGCTTACCGCTCCAAACGGAACCGGCGGCACAGTCCATACGATGCAGACGACGAAACTCCTGCGCATTCTGCTTGCGGCAGCGAGCGGCGACGTCAATCTGGACGGCGCAACGACGGTGGCGGACTATCTGCTGCTCAAGCGGCACTTTGTGCTTTCTCAAACGCTCGGGCCGGAAAGCCAACGCAACGGCGACGTCAACGGAGACGGAAGGCTGACACCGGCGGACTACCTGGGACTCAAGCGTATGCTGCTCGGCTGAAAGCAAAAAAGAGGGGCGGACTTATGTCCGCCCCGTTTTGCTTAATCAGCTATTTTGTAAAAGTATCGATGGTCGCATCAATCGCCGCCTGGAAGGAATCCCGCTTTGATTCATAAGAAGAGATGATATCCGAGCTTGTCTGCCCGATCATACCGGTGTAGAACTGCAGCATGCCCGCCGTCGGTCCTGCCCAGTCATAAACGGCGCCGAGATCAAAGGTACGGTTTTGGAACAGGAGGTCGAGCATCCGCTCATCCTCGGGGTCTTCCATCCGCTTGAGCTTGAGCGTCTTATCATAATACTCGTACGTACACATTTCCTGCCCATAATAGGCCATGGCTTCGAGCAGGTAGCAGGTCGCATCCAACTTCTCTACATTAGAGGTCGGAATCGAGAAGAAGGTCGCCCAGTACACGGTACAGGAGGTTGCATACTCTTCCTGGTTCTCGTCCAGCTTCGGCATCGGCAGGATACCAAAACGGACATCCGAATTGTTCATCGCTTCGCCGTCCAGAACGGTGATGGCGCCGGGCATAAAGGCAGCATTGCCATTTGTAAAGATCTGCGATTCATTTTCATACATATCCGCCCAATTCCCGAACAGGTCGGCCACGCCGACACAGGACTTGTCATACAGCATCTCGCTGATGGTCTGCCAGGCACTGACGTTGCGCTCATCAAGAATACGCATAATGGGCAGGTCATCCTCATCCTTGGTGATCATCGCCTGCTCGGCGCCCCACATAAAGGCCAAGCCGTCATACGCCTGCGCGACCATACCCCAGATATCGCCGTCGCCCGGCTCATAGGACATCGTATCGCCGGAGCTGACCTTGGTGGCTACCGATTTGCACATTTCGTAAAGCGCATCAACGGTCCACGTCCCCGCGTCGACCAGCTCCACGGGGCTGGTGAGACCATAGTCTTCCAGAAGGTCCTTGTTGTAGTACAGCGCCCAGGTCGCCGCGTTGTCGGAAACAACCGCCTCGCCTGTGATGTAATAGAGCTTGTTGGCAATCGCAAGATCTTCAATTGCCGACTGATCCCAGTAATCGGCGTTGAGATCGATATAGCCGTTGTCAATGTCGTAATAATTCCAGAAATACTCCTGTGTGCCGAGCTTGGTCAAGTACGTAATACCGTCGGCCACAAGGTCATATTCGCTCAAGCCGGCAATGATCTGCTGTTCGATCTCATTAGTCGGCGCACCAATGCCGCCTTCCGTAAAATGAACCTGCGTCGTCAGACCGTATTCCTCCTCCAGCAGATTGGTACGCTCCTGAAACGCGGTACTGACATTATCGCTCTCAATCTCGGTTTCCTGAGCAGGCGTGCCGAACTCATAGAGCGCGTAATCGCGTGCGTTATGGGTAAGGATATTAATCGTTACCCCCCCCCAGTCCTGTTTTTCGAGCCGGAAACCTTCCGTTTCGGTACTCGTAGTACCGGAAGCCTCAGCGCTCGAGGTTTCCCCGGTCTCCGTATCGCAGGCCGCAGCGAGCGTCGCAAGCATCAGCACGGCAAGCAGCAGACAGAGAATCTTCGCTGTTTTCTTCATAAAAACGATGTACCCCTTTCTGAATTCATTTCCGAGAGCATTTTGACCCACTCTCTGTTATATTTGAATGAAAATAGTATAGCACAGCGAAAAAGATTTGTCAACAGAATTTTGACTGTCCGCGCCGCTTTCCGCTGCGGAAGCCGCCGAATCTTCAGGCGCCTGGCGAAACGTTGTCCCAAGCCTGCCGGATGGATTCCGCCGCATCTTCCAGCGCCGCCTGAAAGGCATCCTTTTGACTCTCATAGGCCGGAAGAAGGTCGGCGGTGGAACTGCCGAGCAGACTTGTATAAAAGCCTCCCAACCCGAACTTGACCTCATCCGGTAAATAAAGTGCACCGAGATCATAGGCGCGGCGGGAAAGCACGGACGCAAGCATACGCATATTCCTCTCCGCTTCGGACGGTGAAGCGTCTGCCAGTTCATCCAGATAGACATCACTGCACATTTCCTTGCCATAGCATGCCATCGCTTCCAGCAGACAGCAGGCGGCTGCAGGTTCCGGATTCGTGCCGGGAACGGCAAAGAAGGTTGTCCGATACGCGTCGACCGGGGAAATGTAATCCGCCTGCCGCTCGTCCAGCTTAGGCAACGGCAGAAGGCCGAGCGAAAAAGAAACACAATCCGGCATCCCGGTCTCAAGAAGCGAGAGCGGCCCGGGCATAAAAAGTGCGCTTCCTTCCGTAAAGAACGTATACATATTCTCCACAACGGCGCTCGGCTTGCCGTAATTCTCTGCCACGCCGATGCAGCTTTTATCTGTCAGCATCGCGGCAATTTTCTGCCATGCAGCGACGTTCCGCGCATCGTCGAGACGAAGAACGGGTCGATCGGATGCGTCCTTTTCGGTCTTCGTCTGTTCCGCGGCATACATCAGGGCGCTGCCAGTCCAAGCGGGGCAGACCATGCCCCAGATATCGCCGTCTTCCGGTTCAAAAGACATATAGAACCCGTCGCTGACCCAAGTCGCAGTCTGTCTGCACATCTCATACAGCGCGTCGACCGTCCAATTCCCCTCTTCAACCAGCTCGACAGGATCGGCGAGTTCGTTTTTCTCCAGAAGATCACGGTTACAGTACAGTACAACCGTAGCAGCGTCATCGGAAGCAACCGCATCGCCGGTCAGAACCGTTAACCGCCCGTCATAAGTCAGCGCCCGGACGGCGTCCTAATCCCAATAATCCGCACCGAGGTCGAGACAGCCTTCCCCGATCTCATAAAAATCCTGCAAAACACCCGCCATATTGGGCTGAAGCAGAAAGAACAGCCCATCCGCAACAAGTTGATAATCATCAAGGCCGGCAAGGTGCTGCTGCAGGATGGTATCCGCCGCCTCGCCAATCCCTTCTGTCAGCGTCACTTCGGCAACCAGGCCGTATTCCCGTTCGATCCGTTCGGCGCGCTGCCGAAACGCCGTGCTGATCGCATCGGCATGCGACTCATCTTTCAATCCCGAGACACCGTATTCATACAGCGAATGCCCGCCGCAGCTTGCGGCAAGGATATCAACAGTCATACCGCACCAATCCCGGTATATATCGGGAAAACCGCCTTCCGCCGCTTCAGATACGGCCGGGCTTTCCGAAATCGTGCTTTCGGCAACATCGGAAACGGTTTCTTCCAAAACGCCGGAAACGCACTCTGCGCCTATGGAAACGACCGCCGCGCCGCCGGAACCGGCAGATTCGGATTCCCTTGCCTGTTCAACGGTATCGCAGGCAGCGAGCAGGGACACCGCAAAGACAAACGCCAAAAGCAGCGAAACGGAACGCAGGATCTTTTTCATGCGGCAACACTTCTCCTTTCCAAACTGCAAAGCATGCAAAGCTTCTCGAAAGCATTTTGAGCCTTCGATGTTTTGTCCCAAACACAGGATAACACAAATCGGCTTTTTTGTCAATCATGCTTCTCGGAGCAGCGCCTTTTCAAGAACGGGATAAATGGCGCGCGCCATCATAAACTGACCGAGGTCGTTCGGGTGGAGTGCGTCGACGGCGTAGAGGTCGCGCATCTGCAGGGGGAAGAACAGCTCGCTGTCGACAAACTCGACATGGGTGTCGCCCTCCTCGACGGCGCGGCGCACCGTTTCGCGGATAACATCCTTGCGCGCCTTATCGTTCTCGCGTTCGGCGTGATAATAGGGATGCGTAACAATAAGGATCGGCAGTTCGGGATGAGCGGAGCGAACGGTTTTATAAAACGGATAATGCGTCTTTTCAAGCGATTCAAGCGAAGTGGAATTATAATCGTAATCCATCACAAACGCGCTCATCTCCCGCGTGGCGAGATATTCGGCAATGGACTGTTCTCCCATCGCGGAGCCGGAGAAGCCGAGATTCAGGCAGTCGGCATCCAGCAGACGGCAGAGGATATGCGAATACATATTGGCGGGCCGCGACACACAGCCGCCCTGCGTGATGGAGCTGCCGTAGAAAGCGATCGGCTTTTCAACCGCACGAGGCAGCGGCAGGCCGAGAAGCGCATTCTCCGGCAGGCCGATGACGAAGCTGTTGACGCCGCCGTAAAGCGGAAGGTTGATTGTGACCTCCTGCATGCCGGAGGGCAGGGCAATGGTCTGTTCGTTATAAACGGGACTGTCGGCAAAGGTCTGCATCATTGCACCGAGGTAAGTGCGCTTGGTGCCGGTGCCGGTATAAAGATCAATGCCGTAAGCGCCGCGGTCGGTAAAATGATGCATACCGGCGATGGCGCCGCGCAGGGAGATGCGCACGGTCATCTTCTCCGCGTCGGTGCGGAAGCGGATCTGCGCGCCGGCGGTGCATTCGGCAAGCGAGGCGTTGGCCGGAGAATAAGACGTCCGCTTGGAGGCATCGAGCCGGTAATACTCGTTGCCGTTCTCCTTTGGATGACGGATGCCCGAAATGCGGAACTGCGGTGCAAGCGCGTCGAGAAAAATCAGCCCATCCTTTTTTTCACGGACGAATTCGGGATCGACGTCTGAGGCGGGGACAAAGACGCCGTCCGTAATGCGGAGGGGAGATTCGCGTTCTTCCCCGAAAAGAAATCGGTCGGTACACATCTGTTTCTGCTCCTTTTATTTTTTCAATGCCTCAGGCATCCGAGCCACAGTCCGGTGCCTGCTTTTTTATTTTAGCACCCGAGACGGCCTTTTGCAAGGGAAAACGGTTGAAATCCTATTTTTTATGTGTTATAATCATAGTAATATGTTTATCAGGAGGATTGTGCATGGCTTTCCTGTTGGATACACTTTTGAAAAACGCCGTTTTACTGCTGCCGGACGGAACCGTTTGCAAGGACGCGGAGGTCGGCATACGCGGCGGCGAAATCGTCAGCATCGCGGACAAGGGAAAAAGCGGCGAGACAGCGGATACAGTCGACTGCGGCGGCAATCTGCTCACGCCCGGCTTCTACAATGCGCACGCGCACTCACCGATGACGATTCTGCGCGGCTACGGGGAAAATCTGCCGCTGATGCGTTGGCTGACCGAGCGTATTTTCCCCGCCGAGGACAAGCTGACGGCGGACGACGTCTATTACGGCACGCTGCTGGCCTGTATGGAGATGGCGCGCGGCGGGACGGTTTCGGCGTCGGACATGTACTTTTTCACGATGGCGATGGGTGAAGCCTTTTCCGACGCGGGAATGAAGGTCAATCTCTCCCCCGCCCTCACCTGCAGTGACGACAGCCGGTTCGACGAGCTGCCGATCTGCAAAACGATGGGCGAGCTTTCCGAGCGGTTCGCCGGCCATCCGCTGGTCCACGTCGAGCTTTCGATCCACGCGGAATACACGACGACCGAAAAAAGCGTCCGCGGCGCGGCGGACTATGCACGCGAGCATGGCCTGCGTCTGCATCTGCACCTGTCCGAGACCGAGAGCGAGCACAACGAATGCATTGCCCGCAATGGCGTGACGCCGGCGCAGTATTTTGAGAACTGCGGCGTGTTTTCTCTGCCTGTATCGGCTGCACACTGCGTCTGGTGCACACCTGAGGACTTTGCGCTGATGGCACGGAGGGGCGTAACGGCGGTGTCCTGCCCGACCTCGAATCTGAAGCTGGCTTCGGGTATCATCGATTCGGCGGCCCTGATGGCGGCCGGCGTGCATCTTGCGCTGGGGACGGACGGGGCAGCCTCGAACAACGGACTGTCGATGCTGGAGACGATGAAGCTGTTTTCACTGCTTGCCAAATACCGCAACCGCGACGCGGCGTTCATCACCCCGCAGCAGGTGTTTGACGCGGCAACAGTCGGCGGCGCACGGGCACAGGGACGCGGCGACTGCGGGACAATTGCAGTCGGGAGCCGCGCCGATTTGGTGCTGTGGGACCTGTCCGCGCCGACAATGATCCCTTGCTTTGACCCCGTAACCGCGCTTGTTTACGCGGCCGATCCGGGGCAGGTGAAAATGACGATGGTCGACGGCCGTGTGGTCTACAGAAACGGCGAATACAAAACCATCGACAGCGAGCGCGTACGCTACGAAATGGCCCGCGCTTCGCGCGAACTATGGTAATTCAACCGAAAGGCCAAACGCCTTATCAACGAAAGGAAACCAAAATGAACGAATATGACATTGCAGCGGCATATATTAAAGAACGGATCGCCGTTTCGCTCGGCGATTTCCGCCCCGAGCTGGCCATCATCTTAGGCAGCGGGCTGGGCGGGCTGGCCGACGAAGTGGAAACGCCGGTGGTGATTCCCTACGGCGACATTCCCGGCTTTTCGGTTTCAACGGCGCCCAACCACCGCGGACGGCTGGTCGTCGGTCTGCTTGGCGGACGGCGGGTAATCTGTATGCAGGGACGGCTGCACTACTACGAGGGGCACAGCATGCAGCGCATCATCTTTCCGGTACGCGTATTCGCGCGGCTCGGCGTCGGCAAGCTGATCGTGACCAACGCGGCGGGCGGTATCAACCGTGATTTTACAGTCGGCGACATTATGCTCATCGACGATCACATCAATCTACAGGGGACAAACCCGCTCATCGGTCCGAACGACGACAGCTTCGGCGAGCGGTTCTGCGACATGACCTTCGTTTACGACCCCGAGATGAAGGAAGCGGCGCTGCGCGCGGCCGAAAAGGCCGGCGTTCCGCTGCGGCGGGGCGTGTACATCGCGGTGACGGGGCCTTCCTATGAGACGCCGGCGGAGATACGCGCTTTCCGCGCACTGGGCGCGGACGCGGTGGGGATGTCTACGGTGCCGGAGGTCATCGCAGCCTCGCATGCGGGTATGAAGGTGCTGGGCTTTTCGCTGATCACAAACATGGCGGCAGGCATCCTCAAGGTACGGCTGTCGGGCGACGAGGTCATCGCCGTTGGCGAGCGGCAGTCGAAGGTACTCGTCGGGCTGGTGCGTGCGGTCGTTGAAGCACTATGAACGCCTGTCATGAAGATCTGACGCTGTGGCTGGACGAGGACAGCGACGAGCTGATCATCCTCGACCAGACGAAACTGCCGGGCAAAGAAGAGACGGTCTCCATCTCGACCGCACGGGCGCTGTATGACGCCATCCGCACGCTTCAGGTGCGTGGCGCACCGGCCATCGGCGTGGCGGCGGCTTTAGGACTGTACGCCTGCGCCGTCCGGTTTGAGGACGAAACGCCGGAGGGATTTTTGTACTCCCTGCGCAAAACAAAAGCGTTCATTGCCTCCGCGCGGCCGACAGCGCAGAACCTGTTCTGGGCGCTGGAACGGATCGAGAAAGCTGCGGACGGCGGCACGATTCAGGAAATGCTGACACACATGCGGACCGAAGCGTCAGCGATTTTTGAAGAGGACATCGCGATTTGCCGCGCCATAGGCGAGCACGGCCTCTCACTTCTCAAGGATGGCGACACACTGCTGACCCACTGCAATGCGGGACGGCTGGCAGCGGTAAAATACGGCACCGCGCTCGCCCCGGTCTACGCAGGAATGGAGCGCGGGATGCACTTTCAGGTTTACGCCGACGAGACGCGGCCGCTTTTGCAGGGTGCGCGGCTGACCTGCTACGAGCTGCACAGGGCCGGCGCGGACGTTACGCTGCTCTGCGACGGGATGGCGGCGCGTCTGATGCAGGAAGGAAAAATCGACGCGGTGATCGTCGGATGCGACCGTGTGGCGCGCAATTACGATTTTGCCAACAAGACCGGCACGCTGTCGCTGGCCGTCAACGCCAAATTTTTCGGGGTGCCGTTCTACGTGGCTGCGCCGAGTCCGACGTTCGACGCCGGCTGCGCGACCGGCGAAGACATCGTCATCGAACAGAGGCCGGGAGAAGAAATAACCGAAGGTTTCTTTTCCGCACGGACGGCGCCGGAGGGAATCGGCGTCTATAACCCGGCGTTTGACGTCATCCCGCACACACTGGTAAGCGCATTCATTACGGAAAAAGGAGTGATACGCCTTGGATAAAAGCGAAAGGAGCGAAAATCTCGTCAAAAGCGAGCTGCTGCGCGCCTGCAAGCTGTTGTACCGTCAGAAACTGGTCTACGCAACGGCGGGCAACGTGAGCCATAGATGCGGCGACAGTATTTTCATCACGGCGACGGGTACGTCGCTTGGGTACGTCACGCCCGATTCGCTCGTGCGGCTGGATATGGACGGCAACGTGCTCGAAGGCGGACGCCCCTCGTCTGAATATCGGATGCATCTGGCCATCTACAACAAATTCCCGAAAATCAAAGCGGTGGTGCACACCCACCCGACAGCGGCAACGACGCTGGCGTGCCTACAGACGCCGATCAAAACGACGCTGCTGGCCGAAGCGGAGCTGTTCCTCGGCGAAGTCGCCTGTGCACCCTACGCCGATCCGGGCACGGCGGAGCTTGCCGAAAAAATGATTTACTACGTGCACGGGAGCAATGCCTGTCTGCTGGAAAGCCACGGACTGGTCACGTGGGGCGCAACGATGAAAGAGGCGCTTTACCGAACGGAGCTCGCCGAATTCACAGCGAAAATCAACATCAACGCCAAAAGCCTCGGCTACTGATTCTGCACAAAACAAATGAAACAGCCACGATCCGCAAAACGGACGGCGGCGGAACGGAGCAAAATGCCTATGCTGCACAGAGCGCTGCTTTTTGTCAATCCCCTTTCCGGCAAGGGAAAATCCAAAAAATGCCTGCTGGACGTGGTCCGCGTTTTCACGGAGGCGGGCTATTCGGTGCGGGTCTATCCGACCTCGCCCTCCCGTGAAGCGAACATCCGCTTCATCCAGAAGAACGCGAAATACAATTCGATCATTGTCGCCATAGGCGGCGACGGCACGCTCAACGAGCTCATCAACGGCGTGATGCTCTCACGCATCGGCGCTAAAATCGGCTTTATCCCACTCGGGTCGACCAACGACGTGGCAGCCTCTCTGGGACTTCCGCAGGACCCGGTACAGGCGGCGCGCTGCATTGTCTCGGGGAAGCTGATTCCCTACGACGTAGGGCAGTTCAACGGCGAGTACTTTGGCTATATTGCGGGGACGGGTGCGTTTACGGAAGTATCCTACGCGACGAGCCGCAGTCTCAAAAATGCGCTCGGGCATCTGGCGTACGTGCTGGAGGGAGTCAAAAACATCTCGGCCATCCAGCCGCTCTGGCTGAAAATTCAAACGCCGGAACGAACGCTTGCGGGGAAATACCTTCTCTGCACCGTGTCCAATTCGACATCGGTAGGCGGTATTTTCCGCTTCAAGCGCGACCTGGTATCGTTCAACGACGGGCTGTTCGAGCTGGTACTGATCAAAGCGCCCGGAGATCTCATCGAACTGGGCGTATTGGCGGCAGACCTGCTGGTTTCAAACGAAAAAACACCGCTGATGCAGATCCTGCACGTGTCCGAGGCAATTATCACCTCGCCAACGCCGCTCGGCTGGACGCTGGACGGCGAAAACGGCGGCAAGCATCGTCAGGTATATGTCAAAAATCACGCAGGAGCCGTCAAAATTGTGAAAAGTAACGGCAAAACACTTGACAGCATTCGATAAATATGTATAATGGATATGTTGCATATTCCTAATTTTTACCCTTTTGGGGATAATGGATCAGGGGGACAAGCCCGAGTCCAAGCACCGGCCGTTTTTCGGACGCCCGCGGGCGGCGAATATGCCGCGCAGGGTCGGCTTGTCCACAATTTTGGAGGTTAGAGCTTATGAATTACACCCGTGCGGTGAGCGTATCCCGCTTTATACTGGTGATTCTCTGCATCGCTCTCGTGCTCTCGATCGCCCTCTGCGGGATCGATTCCTGGGGGCTGGGCGGCATTTTTGAACCCGGTACCATCCGGCTGGGGCTGGACCTGTCGGGCGGTTCGATCATCACCTACAGCGCCGATACCGAGGACACCGGCGAAACGCTGCAAAAGGGCATGAACGGTATCCTCGAATCGATGCGCACCCGGTTGGACGCGCAGGGATTGACCGAGGCAAACGTTTACCTCGTCGGTGACAATATGATTACGCTGGAAATCCCGAGCATCACCGACCCGAACAAGGCTGTCGAACAGTTCGGCGCAGCCGCCGTGCTTACGTTCCGGGATGCGGACGGCAATATCTTCCTCGAGGGCAAGGACGTGGTACAGGCGGAGGCCGGATACTACAACAACGAGAACGGCGTTGCGCAATGGATCGTCTCGCTGGAGCTGACCGACGAGGGCGCCGAAAAATTTGCTGCGGCGACCAAGCAGGCCGCAATCGACCAGACCTCAATCTACACCTATATGGACGACGAAATCATCTCCACCGCAACGGTCGGCTCCGAATACGCTTCGGAGGGCATTACGGGCGGTCAGGCATCGATCTCCGGCAATTTTGACAGAGAATCGGCAAGCGCGCTGGCAGGAAACATCAATGCAGGCGCTTTGCAGTACAATCTGAATCTTGAGGAGCTGCGCGCCGTCGGTCCGACGCTGGGCGAAAAGTCGCTGGAAACCAGCCTGAAAGCAGGCGCCATCGGTCTGCTGCTCGTCGTCGTGTTTATGATTGTCTATTACCGTGTGCCGGGCGTCATGGCGTCCATTGCGCTATGTGCTTATACGGGACTGTTTATGCTCATTCTGGCCCTTACGCAGGCCAACCTCACGCTGCCCGGTATTGCGGGCATCATCCTGTCCATCGGTATGGCCGTGGATGCGAACGTCATTATTTTCGAGCGCATCAAAGAAGAGCTGCGCAACGGGAAAAGCACGAAATCCGCGATCAAATCCGGTTTCCATCGTGCATTTGCCGCGATCCTCGACTCCAATGTGACAACCTTTATCGCCGCCGGCGTGCTTTACGTACTTGGAAGCGGTTCAATCAAAGGCTTTGCTTTTACGCTGGGGCTGGGCGTAATCCTCTCTATGTTCACAGCGCTGGTGCTGACCAAATATCTGATGAACCTTTCCGCCGATATGAATATCAACGGACTGAAGCTGTACGGTGTCAGAGAAAGGAAGGCGGAATAAGTGAAAAACTTCAACGTAGTCAAAAATCAAAAGATTGCCTTCATCATCGTTGCGGTCGTTCTGGTCGTGGGAATTGCTTCGTTTCTGATCCGGGGCTTTAATATCGACATCGATTTTTCCGGCGGCACGGAAATCCAGGTCAACCTCGGCCGCGAGGTCACGCAGGACATCTGCGACGAGATCAACGAGATCATCGCCTCACACGAGCAGCTCGGTCAAAATTATGTTTCATCGACGACGCAGTCGGGCGCGGACGCAAATGTTGCCATCATCCGCACCGGCTCAAGCGAGTTGACCAATGAACAGCAGGATGCGCTCATCAGCGCGCTGGAATCGCAATACGGCTTTAACCGCGAAGAAGTTGACCTGCAAATCACCTCCGTCTCCCCCTCGATCGGCTCGGGTCTGAAAAAGACGGCGCTGCTGTCGGTCCTGATTGCGACGGCGCTGATGCTTGTTTATATTTCCTTCCGCTTCAAGGTGGCGTCAGGTATCGCAGCGGTGCTCTGCCTTGTGCATGATTTGTTTGTAATGCTGACGGCCTGTTCTCTGCTGCAGATTCCGATCAATGCCAACATCATTGCGGCTTTCCTGACAATTCTCGGATATTCCATCAACGCTACGATCGTCGTTTTCGACCGTGCACGCGAGAATCTCAAGCGTTCCGGCGATGAGAAAAGCTTCGGCGAGATTATGGATGTCAGCGTGCGGCAAACGCTTTCCCGTTCCATCAACACAACGCTGACGACGTTGTTCCCCATCGGCATGATCTATATTATGGGTGTTGACTCAATCCGAAATTTTGCGCTGCCGCTGATTGTCGGCATCGTGGCAGGTCTGTTCTCCTCGGTGTGCCTGTCCGGACCGTTGTGGGTTATGCTGGATAAGGCTTTTGGAAAGAAAAAAGACAAGAGCAAGGACGGCAGGAAAGCCGATAAGCGCCTCTCGTCCGCCGAGTAAAAAAGGATACGGAAGAGAAAGGGCTGGATTTTTCAGCCCTTTCCTTGCCTGTAAGGGTGTTATAAAATGACCGACATCAATAAAATCCGCAACTTTTCAATCATCGCGCATATCGACCATGGCAAATCCACGCTGGCCGACCGGCTGCTCGAGCTGACCGAAACGGTTTCGGCCCGCGAGATGTCCGAACAGCTTTTGGACAATATGGATTTGGAGCGTGAGCGCGGCATCACGATCAAGGCTCGCGCGGTGCGTTTTCTCTACAAGGCCGACGACGGGCAGACCTATGTAATGAATCTGATCGACACACCCGGGCATGTCGATTTCAGCTACGAGGTATCCCGCTCGCTGAAGGCCTGCGAGGGCGCGCTGCTGATCGTCGACGCGACGCAGGGGATTCAGGCGCAGACCCTGGCGAACGCATATCTGGCCATTGACAATGATCTGGAAATCCTGCCCGTCATCAACAAAATCGATCTTCCCAGCGCCGATGTCGGGATGGCGCGGCATGAGATTGAGGACATTCTGGGCATTCCGGCAGACGACGCGCCGGCCGTCTCCGCCAAGCTGGGTACGAACATCCGCGCAGTGCTTGAGCAGGTCGTGCATGGCGTTCCTGCGCCGAAGGGAGACGTTTCCGCGCCGCTCAAGGCACTGGTTTTCGATTCCTATTACGACCCGTACAAGGGCGTCATCGTGTACATTCGCTTATATGACGGAAAGCTCGCGCCGGGCGACCGCGTGCGGATGATGCATACGGGCGCCGAATTTGAGGTGGTGGAAACGGGCACGATGTCTCCCCTCTCACTCGACAGGCGCGACGCGCTCACGGCCGGCGAGGTCGGCTACTTCACCGCCAGCATCAAGTCTATCGCGGACACCGAGGTCGGCGACACGGTGACGGACGCACTCCGTCCGGCCGACGCGCCGCTGCCCGGCTTCAAAAAAGCGCTGCCGATGGTGTTTTCGGGTATTTATCCGGCGGACGGCGCGCGCTACGGCGACCTGAAGGACGCGCTGGAGAAATTGCAGCTCAACGACGCTTCGCTTCTCTTCGAGCCGGAGACGAGCACGGCGCTGGGCTTCGGATTCCGCTGCGGGTTTCTCGGGCTTCTGCATATGGAAGTAATCGAGGAACGGCTGGAGCGTGAGTTCAATCTCGACCTGATCACAACGGCGCCGAGCGTCATTTACCGCATCACGAAAAAGAACGGCGAAACCGTCTACATCGACAACCCGACCAATTATCCCGCACCCGATGAGATCGAAACGGCAGCCGAGCCGATCGTGCGCGCGACGATCCTCACGCCGAGCGAATACGTCGGCGCGGTGATGGATCTGTGCCAAGAACGGCGCGGCAATTTTCTGGATATGAAATACATCGACACCGATCGTGCGGAGCTGCACTACGATATGCCGCTTAACGAAATCGTCTACGATTTTTTCGACTGCCTGAAATCGCGCACCAAGGGCTATGCCTCGCTCGACTACGAGCAGAAGGGCTACGAGCCGTCGAAGCTGGTCAAGCTGGATGTGCTGCTCAACGGCGAAGTGGTGGACGCGCTCTCCTTCATCATCCACGCGGACAAGGTCCAGGGGCGCGCGCGCAAGATCGTGGAAAAGCTGAAGGAAAATATCCCGCGGCAGCTCTTCGAGATTCCCGTACAGGCGGCCATCGGCGGCAAAATCATCGCACGGGAGACGGTCAAGGCGCTGCGCAAGGACGTACTCGCCAAGTGCTACGGCGGCGACATCACGCGGAAAAAGAAGCTGCTGGAAAAGCAGAAGGAAGGCAAAAAGCGCATGCGCACGCTCGGCACGGTCGAGGTGCCGCAGGAGGCGTTTATGGCCGTCCTCAAGCTGGACAACGAATGACGCGCACGGCCTATCTGCACGTTCCCTTCTGCCGTTCGAAGTGCCGTTATTGCGATTTCTACTCCCGTCCCTGCGGGAACGAAGATCAGCTTGAAGCCTACACCCGCGCGCTGCTGCGGCAGATCGGGACGGCGGAGCGGTCGGCGCTGTCGAGCATTTATTTCGGCGGCGGCACACCTGCCATCCTCGGGACGCGCAGACTGGCGGCGCTGCTGGAGGCGCTCACGGCACGCTTTTCGGTTGAAGCGGACGCCGAAATCACGCTGGAAATCAACCCAAATTCACTTGGATGCGCCGATCTTTCCGCGCTGCGGAGGGCGGGGTTCAACCGGCTATCGATCGGCCTGCAGTCTGCGCTGCCGAAGGGGCTTGCGGTGCTGGGGCGGACGCACACGGCGGACGACTTCCTCCGCTGCACAGACGGCGCGCGGCGGGCCGGTTTTTCCAACCTGTCGGCGGATATGATTTTCGCTGTCCCCGGGCTGTCGGTTAAGGAAAACGCGTTGACTGCCGTATTTTTAGCCGACTGCGGGCCGGAGCATATCTCGGCCTACGAGCTGTCCTACGAAGCGGGCACGCCGCTGACGCGCGCGCTGGAGGCCGGAACGATTTCCGCCCACGGCGACGAGGCAGCGGGAGAGATGTACACGCAGATCTGCGCGCTGCTGCGCGGACAGGGCTATGAACATTACGAAATCAGCAATTTCGCAAAGCCGGGCTTTGCCTCGCGCCACAATCTGCACTACTGGGCCTGCGGCGAATACTATGCGTTCGGCGCGGCAGCGCACGGTTATCTGAACGGCAGGCGGTTCTCGGTCGTCCGCGACACGGATGCTTACATCGCGCGCACACGCGGAGAGGTTTACGATGAATCCTGCGACGACTTCCCCGCCGGTCGAATTTCCGACGAAGAAGCGGAAGAGGAGCGCATCTTCCTCGGGCTGCGGACGGCGGAGGGGATCCTGCTGACGCCGGCACTGGAAGCGAAACTGGAGTCGCAGGCAGCCTTCTTCACACGCTGCGAGGAAGCGGGGCTTTTAGCGCGGAACGGCGGGCGTCTGCGGCTGACCGAAGAGGGCTGGCGGGTATCCGACAGCATAATCACCAAATTGATCTGATCATTTTTATGCTTGGTGCACAAAAAACACCGGACAATTTTGCTATTGCGGAATGCACAAGTCGGGTGTATACTGAAAACGTAGCAAGGGAGCTTAACCGATTGCCATGAATCTGATTCGAAAGCTGTGGAACTTTGCCTTTCACACGCGGGACGGACTGTATCTCGTCTTCGGCGTGCTGACGACGCTGGTTTCGATCGCCGTGTTTGCCGTATGCGACCTTCTCTTCGGGGAGGAGCGGCTGATCCTGAACACGGTGCTCAAGAACGTCGCGGGGATTCTGTTCGCCTATTTCACGAACCGGACCATTGTTTTCAAGAGTCAGAACAAGACGGCCGCCGCGAAAACCGCTGAGTTTATTCAGTTTACCGTCACACGCACGGCGACGCTGTTTCTGGACATGGCGATCGTATGGCTGCTTTGCGACAAGCTGGCGGTTATGCGCGCAACCATCGCCTCCTGCATCGCCTCGGCGGTGGTGATCGTGCTTAACTACTTTGCGTCCCGATTCCTCGTGTTTGCCCGGAAGCGCGACGGGCGGGAAAAAAGCGAGAAAGAAAGTTAATCTATGCCATCTGAAAAATCGTCTGCAAAGGCGATTTTTTTGTCCTCCCGGGCGTTCAGCGAAAAAGTGGAACGCTATTTCGCCGAATATCTGCCCGAGAGCAAGGAGATCGCCGACGTGGAGAGTCTCTGCTGCTATCTGGGCGTCTCGCGGCGCCGGCTCTTCGAGCTGGCAAAGGAGAAGCGCTACGCCGACATCGTGGAAAACGCGCTCTGCCGCATTGCCGCGCAGAAGAAGCAGCTTGCGTTCTGCGGCGGGATACCGGCGACGGTATTCAGCTTTGATTTCAAGAACAACCACGGGTATTCCGACAAGCCGGAACAAACCGCCTCCGACACCACCATCGTCCTCGAGGGGAAGGCGAAGGAGTGGTCGGAGTAATGAAAAAAATTGTTTTTACGCCGAATGCCAAGCAGGAGGCGTTTTTTCATGCGCAGACACGGTATGTAGCCTACGGAGGCGCGCGGGGCGGGGGCAAAAGCTGGGCGATGCGTATGAAGCTGATCCTGCTGGCGCTGCGCTACGAGGGGATATCGATCCTGCTGCTGCGACGGACGCTTGGCGAGCTGCGCGAGAACCACATCCTGCCGATGACCAAGATTCTGGACGGCATAGCCGTCTACAAGGAGAGCACGAAGGATTTCCTGTTCCCCAACGGTTCGCGCATCAAGCTCGGCTACTGCGATTCGGAGAGCGATGTGCTGCAATATCAGGGGCAGGCATACGAGGTCATCGGGATGGAGGAGGCAACGCACTTCACCTATTACCAATACCTCTGCCTGACCGAGTGCAACCGCATCAGCGGCGCGATGCGCGAGCCGTTCACCCCGCGGATGTATTTCACCTGCAATCCGGGCGGCGTAGGCAACGACTGGGTGAAGCGTCTGTTCGTCGACCGCATCTACACGGAAAACGAAAAGGCGGAGGATTACACCTTCATCAAAAGTCTGGTGTACGACAACGCCTACCTGATGGAACACGACCCACAATACGTCCGGGCGCTGGAAGCGCTGCCCG
>ERZ857984.1381-NODE-1381-length-19872-cov-5.831609_pt1 | contig 19872 bp, 19 predicted proteins | sample MGYA00519914_ERZ857984 | MGnify/ENA primary metagenome ERZ857984 (study PRJEB31778, sample SAMEA3449417) | human gut metagenome | biome: human gut; feature: human-associated habitat; material: faeces | place: United Kingdom | collected 2010/2012 ... | reverse complement strand
TTGTCAGCAGCCCCCGTTTCGTGGTCTGCGTGTAGTTCCTTGTAAACTGACCTAACGTACCCCATATATATTTCGTAATAACAGCTATAGGGAATGTAAAATATTGCTGCTATAACAATCATTTTACACACACTTTTTATTCGCTTGAACAACTGTACCTGTGAAGCTTTTGCCGCAAAAAAGCCAGCGCTGGCAAAAAAGAAGGGCACCGCTATGCGCGAAAGCGCTTCCATAATTTTTCCGAACATCCCGGGAAATTGGCAATGCAGAAAAACCACTAAAATACAACTAATTCCTTTAAGATTGTCAATAAACCAATTTCTCCTATGCATCAGATATACCTCGTGAAATAACTGGTACAGCAAAATAAATTCCATCGCCCTCATAAAACTTCATAATTTCTGTGTTCGGGTATAGGGCGTGCCATTCATTATATTGCTTTGTATCCGATGTAGTGTAAATACATTCTTTCAAAAACTGTTTCTCTTCAAATAGCAAGATATATTCGCGCTCTGTTTCTATTGTTTTTTCGGGAAACTTCACTGGGGAAATATAGGCTGTTATTTTCATACCATTTTTCCCAGATAAAACAGCCAGCTTTCTGCAATCTTCCCCATCCAATTCCGGTGCCGTAACAATAAGCGTATGCCCTTCAAGCATTTGTGCTAATTCCATATCTGTTAAGATACTTTCCGCCGCTACATTTTCATTCATCATTTCATGTTTCTGAATTACTAACTTGGACAAATCAACCCCTTGCAGACAAACAAACACTAATATTATTACAACAATTGTGCGCGCATTCCGTATAAGGCCTATCAAAAAGTATAATGCCCCCGTTAATACAACATACCACGTAAAATAGAACATCCTGGAAGATGCGCGAAAAATCCCGCAAAGTGTGATTAGCCAATCAGGCATCGGAATTACTATTTGCCATTGATTTACTGTAATTACATTTGTGATTGCAAAACCTGTCATAAAAAGAATTGCTATGAAAACGAATGCATTCCTTTTTGCAAAATCCGCTAATATGTACCTGTTCAGTAGCGCAGCTATAAGCACGAACATAAACAAGCCTAAAATTCCGGCACCGAAATAATTAAAGCCGTCATAATTTCCATTTCTCTGAGGTAAAACCGGCAGCAACGTGGACCAAGTATATGCGCCGCAACTCAAGGGATTAAATGGAGCGTTTAGATTCATTGAAAAAAAGCCATAGCCGTATCTGGATGGGGATATTCCGCTCCCTAACACTCCTATCAAATTCCCTAAAATCAAAACTGGAAATCCGCATTTTCCTGCTTCAAATATCCCCCTACTCCAGTTCCCCACCCCTTTCCAATGTTTTATTCTTAAAAACTCTATTATTGCCAGCAAAGTAAACATCATCGTGATTGGAAGGAAATAGGGATGTATCATGATTGCTAGGCAATTTTGCAGAATTAAACCTCCGGGTAAATTGCCCTTCTCTTTCTGTTTTAATGATTCTCTGTAATTCAAATAATGTAACATTGAGAATAAGATTAAAAAATGCGAGGCAAGAGCAGTGTGTCTAAAAGCTCGTTCAATCATAACAGGTGAGAAAGTAAACAGCAGCACACAGCCCGTTTGAATTATTAACGATACCTTTTTGCGCTCCAATAGCAGCGCTGCTCCTATTCCTTGCAGTATAAAACACAGCAAAATGTATATTCCAAAATACTGAAATGTGGCTGGCAAAAAGTCACGAAATAATTTAAAAAGTATTGCAACAATGGGTATCGAGTCCGTATAGCTAACCAATGAACCTGTGGTTCCTAAATTGTTCATTTCTCCAAGTGGCAGTTTCCATGGAGCCTCGCGAAAGTTCACCCATCCTGCATAATGCTGCACAATATCCGATCCATCATAACCTTGCATGATCCATGCATCATTTTGAACATTTAATGAACCCACACCATAAAGAACCAAGAAGCTTATTACTCCGCAAAAAGTCCCAATGATAGTGCTGTAGCATTTCTTCTTTTTTATGCCAAACATTAATACTCCTTTCTACATAACCTTCTCACCGGCGCATGTATATGTTCCAAATCATATACAATGTATAGAAAATTGTCACACATGATAAGGGAACAGCCATGAACATATTTAATAAAGGAGTCAGTGAATGGTGCACCCAGGCATGTCCGCTGGCTAAAAAAAGCCAGCTTGCAGGCGCCAGATAGGCGATAGCTGTGGTTGCCGCAATTGCTATCACCTTTTGTACTTCCTTGGGCCTGTGTTTGTAGTGAAGTATCAACACTGCCAGCACCACACAAAATATAGTAACAAGTATTACAGTAAATGTTCCAACTTTTATTCCCGCTATTTCAATGCAAGCAAATTCATTGGAAAAATATCGGGCCACTGTTTGAATTCGTGTAAAGCTCTCTTGCGCTTCTGAGATTCCATCCCCTTCTATATGAACCAAACCAATTCTTGTTCCCACAATTATCCTCAATTTTTGGGCAACATCCCCCCCCCCCCATTAGACACATCATAATAATTACATAATTGCAAAATCCACACCGCCAAGGCAATAAAAAAACCGATCAACTCACTAATTCCAATTTTAAAGGCCGTACTCAATACTTTCCATCGTTCCCTGGTTGTTTCAACGCTGAAAAATGCAAATACCAATGGCAACTCACTCATTACCATTACTGTGGTTGTATATTCAAATCCACATGCGCATTTAATAATAATTGCTAAAGCAATTGCACAATAAAAAAGTTTATTGTTTTTGAAATCGCTAGTATATGTTCGTTTAGCCGTCAGCAAAACTACCGCGATAGGAAGCAGCCATGTGAACACTGCCCAATAATAACTATTAGCCGCCCGCACTGCATAAGGAGAACCCATATAAGCTGAAATGAAAATAAACCCAGCCAGTGGATGAATTTCGGTCGCTAATTTCCACGCAATAACCAGTAGTAACAGCCAGAACAAAAACGATAGCAACATACTCAAAATTGCTTCTCGAATATTTCCTGAAATGCCAACCACTTTCAGCGTTAAATTGATAATTCCCAAAAAACTGCCTTGCAGCCCACTTTGATCAAGATACGGTTGATACGTTAGCTGTGTAATATCCGCGTCTGTTTGAAAAAGCACATAATTTTGTGGATCTCCCCACTCCTGTGTATAAACTCCCAAAAATCCTGATGTTGTTTGCCCCTCTGCAATTTGCATCATGCGTCCGGCCACCAGAACATTTGAATAGGGATCAAATTCCGACAGCTCGTATCCCTTAAACAAAATACATAGCACCAATGCTGCTATCCCTAAAACGCTCCATTTCATAGCGGCGTGTTTTTTGGTGGGTACCCCCATTGCTATAACCTCTTTAAATTAAATGTTTTTATCATAAAACACATTATCGCTTTTGTTTAGGTGCAACTATAAATGTCGCCATCCCTGCGCGCTTTTCTGCATTTATTTGTTTCATTTTCTTTTTAAGCAGGCGAATTTTTTTGGTACCTAAAATCTGTTTTAAACTTTTGGAATGGTCATCAATTGCATATCCGCATCGTATCTTCTCGCTGAGCAATAGCGGCCACTCCGATTCAATATTATAAAGTTGTACAAGCTCTAAGCCAGCCCGCTCAAACAACAGCTTTAAGCTTTTTTTAGTATGTAAAAACAAATGTACTGGGGCATCGCTCCCAGCCCAATCAGAACCATATTTTTCCCAATCATAAGAGTCACATACAGGCAAAATTATTATTCCTTTTCCTGTTTCCTTTAATTTCCGAGCCATTGCAGTGAGATCTTTTTGCGGGTCTGGAACATGTTCCAGTGAATGAATCATCCACATTTGATCCCATTCACCTTCCAAATGCTCTATATCTGTTTTTCTTAAAGCACCGCCAAGCGATGTTTTGCAGTCTTTCTCCAAATAAGGATCTATGCCCAATACATTCTTATACTGCATAGCACAAAGTTGATTTACAAAATCACCATTGCCACAACCTATATCTACAATTCTCATCTCTTTTTGTGGTGCGCCAATTTTCCTGAATCTGTGTTTTGTTTCTTTTAACCATTTCCAGTGATATATCTGGAATAATGGCGTGCCAACTACAACATTTTTTATGCCGGCGCGTATTCTGTGATAGAGATCCTTGTGGATCCCCCCCCCCCCATATTAATCGATTTGAAACTATAGTATATAGCGTTGTCATAATAATCCCCCAGGTTTTCAGGAATCTCCCGGATTTGCAAACACCCGCATTCTGAGCATTTTACATACTCAAATGTTTCTTGTAAGTCCTTGCGCACATTTTTCAAAAGATATACTGTGTTTTCACAAGCTCCGCCGCAAATTTTACAAACCATTTATTTTCATTCCTCTTTTCTTATTGTTTATAAATACGCTTTCCAATGTTGAATAAAATATTTGATTTCGCTCCGCCAGGTAATTTTTGCAGCCGGAGGGTTCTTTCTGGCTGTGCCTAACGGCGGAGCGGGAGAATCATCCCATCCACGTATCGAAAAATCCACTGCAATCGCATGTTTTTCAAATACCCGTTCAACACCTCTTGTCCACTTTCCGCGGTGAACACCGCCACCACTAGAAAAGTCGTAGTCGAACACCCACGGCTTTGGTTTTTCTGCAGCGTAAAATCGCCAGGGATATAAATCAGAACGGCAGCTGGCGTTCCATTCAAATTCCCACGGATCTTCACAAGCTCGCATCAGTTTTAAAAGCATAGACGTCCGCCACAGGCCTGCCTGGCAATTCACTTTATATCGTCCGCCACAAGGCCGTCGTTCAAACCCTGGGAACTCTTTATCACAAATGTCTTCCCAAAGTGATGGAACAAATGAAAAATTAGCAATATCTTTATTTTGATCCATCCATAAAATGCATTCCTCCACCTTTTGCTCATTTACAGGCGCTTTCAGGAAAAAATCATCCAGCAACAATAATATATATGGGCTATCAATCTTTTGTAAGACCTGCTTAATGCGTTTGCTCCATGGCATGTTTTTACGCCCTTTAGGATGTATTGTTTGAACCGGGAACTCTTTATTACAGTATTCTTTCGATTCTGTGCTTAGCCAAATGGGGAACTTCCTCGTTGGCCAATAAACGTTCAAAAGCGTAAAAAAGGGATCCCACAAATCGCTATACGCATCGCAGCTGCATACGAGAACTGTGCATTTCCCCTTAAAATCATTCATAATTGCCCATCCTTTTACACCGAAAGCACTATCCACTCGTTTTGATAAATATCGCAGGGAATAGGTGCATTATACCAATGATCTGGTGCAATCACCATCTTATTGCGATTGTGCGATAAATACTGCACCCACCAACTGAAACTGCTGTTTGATAAAATAAAATGTTTACACTTGCTCATTATTCTTAGTTTTTCGTAATCCGGGTTGTTTCCCTCTTCCAACACTGTGTCCTCCCCTAACCCTAACATTTCTTTCGCAGCTTTTACATCGTCTGAAAATAGAAACACCTGACCATTTTCACATTTTTGTTTCGCGATTGAAATTGCTTTTTTAAAATAATCAGCTGTACATACATCATGAACTTTATTGCCTATATAATCGCCCATACGAACAGTTAGGCAGATCGATTCGCTTTCTTCAATTCGGCGCACGATTTCAAAATTCTGAGGTAATAATGGTTCAGATGGAGTTAACTCCGCTAACAATTTTGGACGAATTTTCGAAAAATATTTTTCGCTTTGGAAAAAGCCGTCTGCAATAATGTGGCAAGGCATTTTTTCGGGCAGTGGTATATAGCCGTCTTCGCATAGAAAAAAACCGTATTTATTTAAAATAGGCTGTCGCTTTTGCGTAAATTCAAAAAACTCTTGAGGATGTTTATATTGAATGCCTGAGCAACGAGTACGATCAAACATATAATATTTAATTTTTCTTTTAATTAAAGGAAGTCGTACCGGACAAAAGCACAAATTGCCTACCAGTTTGAAATTTTGCAAACGATTGCTAATAATATATTTTTCATTGTCAAAAATCAATCTGCAAGGTTGATCCGCAAAATATTTTTCTTGCATTTGCCGTATTGTTGCATAAACAAATAATTGATTTCCTAGGTTCCCTCTTAAATAACTTGTAATCGAGGCTTTGCAGTTCATTTTTTCAGCACCTTTCTTAACAACTGAGCAGCCATTGCACACAGCTCTTTGAAATAGCGGTCTCTGTGCCAAGCTAAATAAGTCCCTCCTGAAAAAACGGCTATTATGCAAACGCATAGGATTATTATATTGGAGAAACAATATTGATTGTTTATAATATGTCCCTGAATTGCCAACAAAACTGCTACTTGTATGGCCGTTACGGCCATACCATACAGTGTCCTGATAAAATATCGTTTTGCCCCGCATTGATAAAGGGTAGGGAACACTTTCAACGGCGTTAAAATATAGTAGGCTAACTCCGCGATTACGGTCCCTAAATATACGCCAGGCAAGCCGATTAGCTTTATAGCAATTAGGCTTGCAGCCAAATTAACAGCCCCTTCCACAAAAGCCAATTTGGCCACCACATCCAATCGTCCATTTGCAGTAGGCAAAATATTCAACGCATAGGTATGTTGAACAATTGCCGCCGCCGAAACCATTAAAACCGTGCTTAGATAATCGACCTTCCACGTTGGGCCAAATACCCATACAACAATAGGCGTTGTCAAAACTAATAATCCGCATACCGCGCCGCTAATTAATAGCTGGTTTGCCAATAAGAAACGATAAAATATATCCAGTTGCTTTTCTTTCGATTCTGTCGCCACCACATCGCCCATACTGGCATGTGCCGATGTTTGCACTTGAGAAATTATATTGAATATATATGTTTTTAGGGTAACATAATTGGTTATACGCCCTAGCGTTCCTATGCTAAGCGCAGCTGATATTATGATTGAATCCGTTTGAGTAACACTGATTTGCGCAAACTTATTAATTAACCCCGCTTTTATATTTCTTTTGATCGCGCGGCGATCCTCCTGTGTCAATTCTCCCTCCTGTAATTGGCGTACAACAGGAAACTTTTTTGTAATATACCAGTTTGTTACTAATTGTTGCAGCACTACCACTAAGGTCCCAGTCAACACATAGATTGTATAGCTATGCGTTAGCACAACCGCCCCCAACTTGAGAACCAGCGTAATCACACTTCCCCACATGCGGATAGAGACCAGCTTATACTGCTTTTGGCAGGCTGACACATAGCACACTTTATAAGTACATAAATAGCTCACGAGAATTTCAGCTAACGATAAAAAATAGTAGAATTGCAGTTGTAATTCAGTAAACTGTTGGCTTTCTTTTACCACATAACGTAAAAAAGGCGAAAAGCACAACCCCAACACCAGAATGCTTATCATAATAGCACGCATGATTTTTTTGAAGGTGGCAAGCAACACACAAATATAGCCCTGGTTGTTTTGAGCAATAGGCTTATACAAGCAAAATGTAAAACTATTTGCGATCCCCAAATCCGCAAAAGAAAGGACGCTCAGAACCGAGGCAAAAAGGCTGCTTAATCCCAGATAGTCTGCCCCCAACACCTTGTTGAACACATAACGGCTTATTAAGCCTAGCCCAATAGTTAAAAGGCTGGCGCCAATCTGCCATACAACATTTTTTCCGGTGTTTTCCGTTCTCGACAATCCTATTTCCTCCACTTATCTGAAATCCATTCCCAAATATCCACGCTATAAACTGCCAACCCAGCAAAACCGCACATTGCAAGCCACATTGCAAATCGAACGCTTTTTCCTGCTCTAATGCTTTTGCTCCCATGAATATGTGCAAGCGCTAGTTTAAGAGATCTGCTGCGCTCCTTTCGATTCCCGGTCGCCGTTAGGCATTGCATCGCGCAGCTCTTCCACAAAATATCACAATGCGTAGCTGAAATCGTTCGTTTCTGATTTTGTGCTGTGCGGATCAATAGTTGCGTAAAGCAAGCGTAGTTCGGCACTAGTTGGGGCGAAAATGAATGAGTAAGCGAATTTTGATTATACCTGCAATAATACCCATAACTATTTCCAACATCCACTATTTTATGGCACAGTGGTAAATATACAAGGTTCAAAACAAGGTCCTCGCCCATCGAATAGCGAACCGGCGCTTTTCCATAAGCTTTTAATAGCAAATCTCTTTTCCACAGTTTATCCCAACGACCGTTACTCCACTTTTTGTATAAGCTTTCTTTGCCTTCCCAGTACGGTTGCAAAATTTCAGCTTCAATATCACACTGGTCATATTCTTTATCTGCGATAGGATGCAACTTTTCAAAGCTCCCATTTTCCAACTGCATAAAAATACCGCCACGGGCACAATCTGCGCCATACTTTTGCAATGCCTCATAAAGGTATTCAAACCACGTTGGGGCGATCCAATCGTCGCTATCCACAAACCCAATTACATTAGCGTTGGCTTTTAATAAGCCATTGTAAATGGCGCAGTTCGGCCCTTGGTTTGTTTGATGTATCACTTTGATGCGAGAATCTTTTACAGCCCACTCATCACACAAACTCGGGCAATTATCTGGGCTTCCATCATCCACTAAAATCAACTCAAAATTTGGGAAGGTTTGCTTCACTATGCTTTTTATGCACTGTTCCAAAAAAGCTTCCGTTTTATAAACCGGTACAACGATAGAAAGCTGTGGTAAACCGATTATAGTTTCAGGCTTCAACTTATCTTTCTCCTCATCATCTGTGTTTATGCCGTGCCCATGCTCTGATAACATATAGCACGCCACAACCCTTTAACACGATCCATGCACGCTTTCTCACCGCCCAATAGATAAGCCAGTCGAACGAAAGGGGAAACATCTTTTTGGGGGGCGAGGCCAAATACTTTTCCCAGAAACAGTCGCCGTAAAGTTGTCCAAGCAACTGAATTTTTGAATCTTGGTTTGGTTTTCTCCATTCGTTTCGCACCGCCAACACAAAACTAACCGCAACATATCTTTCAATGGCCTCTTCTATATAATGTGCTGCCTGCGCTGGTTTCGGCAATTGTTCCAGCAATGTAACCTGCTTCTTTAAATTTTTCAAATAGTCTGGCCAATAGCCTTGAATCATGGAATTGCTTCTTTGCCGGTAATAATACAAATAAGATTGTGCCAAAACGCAAATACAAGTGGCCCGAAGCATGCATGCATAAGAAATCACCATATCCTCACCAATTGTTACGGTGGGATCGGTTTCTTGATAAACAGCAAGAAGCAGTTCACGCTTGAAAATTTTATTCCATACCGCAGGCGGAATGCACCCCTTCGATTGAGCCGTACGGTCATAAAAAAACTGTGGATAAAACTCTTCTTCCAACCGTGCTCCTGAAAATGTGCCATCAAGTTTTAGAGGCTCCGGCAATTCCGTATGGCCTTCATTCCAATAAAGAATTCCTGAGCAGCAAACCACTTGAGCATTTTTTGCCACAGCAGTTTCCCATAAAACTTCATACATTTCTGGTTTCACAAAGTCGTCGCCATCCACAAAGCCTATGTAGTCTGCTTTGGCCAGTTGAACACCGCTGATCCGTGCGCGCAACAAGCCTTGGTTTTTTTGGTGGATCACCTGTACCCGCATATCCATGCTGGCATATTCCTCACAAATACTTCCGCAGCCATCTGGAGAACCATCCTCCACTAGAATAATCTCAATTTCCTCCAGCGTTTGCGCCAAAAGGCTTTCGACGCATTGACGCAAGTAACGCTCTACCTTGTATATAGGCACAATGATACTTACCTTTGGCACAAAAGACATCTGCCATGCTCCTTATAGTTTTTTTAATATTTTCATTAAAATATCTGCATTTTTTTTGCTATTACACTTTTCTTGCCAAAGCTTTTTCACCGCATTTTGCATATCTGCTTTTTGTTCAAACGAAAGTTTATAAAACCGAACAATTTGATCGGCAACTTCCTGGGGAGATGGATCAGGCGTAAGTAAAAAGCCTGTGACCCCATTCTGGATCAATTCAGAATTCCCCCCCACCGCCGTACCGATCGCGGGGATACCTATCGAAAACGCCTCTTGGATGGATACAGGCAACCCTTCACTTGACGATGTTGTTATAAACAGCTGCGGTTCAACCCGATTATAAATTTCTTCTAATTTATTGTTGGCAATTCGCCCCCAAAACTTCCATTGGATATTTGATTTTGTATGGAGCAGCCGTGTTGTGTATTCGATCGTGGAATTGTATAATTCGCCGCCTCCAATATGATTCCATGTCACCTGGATTTCCTCGGGTAACACAGCCAGGGCCTCCGCGATCAACGCAACGCGCTTAAGGGGAATTATATTTGAACAGCTAATAATGGCCAATCGGTTTTTGTCCGGGGTACCCCAACGATCCACTTGCAGTGCGCGGGTTCCCAAATAAGCTGCCGTGCATTTATGCAGCTCCACCATCGGCCAGTGCTCACAAAAATATTCGCGTCCCGCGTCACACACAAAAAACAACCGGTCGCATCTTTGTGCCACAAACCCGCGCATCACTTGCCAAGCCATCTCCGTGCGTTCAATGTACAAATCGTAACCATGCAAACGCGTCACCACTTTTAACCGCGGAAACTTTTTTTTAAGTCTCAGCGCGGTAATCGTTGCTTGCGTGCACCAATAAGTATAAATAATTTCTATGTTTTCCTCTTCAACGATTTCATGCATCTGCGCTTCCAGCTGCTCGGCCCGCAAACTATAGGAAAGTATCTTACCGAACCGAATCATCCTGGTTTTGGCACTGCCGGTTTTGCAGGCAGCCCTAATATCGCTTCGAACTTCCGGCCGTATAAACTGGCGGAGCAGTGAAAACGGCTGAATCCCAGCAAATTCATAGCGATATAGAGGAACCTTCTCTGGAGCCGGATAAAGCAACCCGTCGCTTTTCCCATATGCCAAAACGGTCGTTTTAAAGCAGCTCTGTAATTGGTCGAACTCTTCTCCCAAAAAGCTGCGCTCACTTTCTCCAAAGGGAAATCCTTGAGTGACCAAAAGCACTCCTTTTTGTTCAGACATTCCTGCTCCTTTTCCATCTAAGCGAAAAATTTCAAAATCCGGTTTGAAACATCAAAAACATTTTGTTGCGTGATATACGGATCCATCGGCAGGCTGAGCACTGTCTGGCACAGCTGCTCGGCTGCAGGGCAGCTTGCTTTTGCGCTTTCAGTCCCTTCAAAAGCTGTTTGCTGGTGCATGGGTTTCGGATAATACACCATGGTGGGGATCCCTTGTTCTTTAAGCCTGGCCTGCAGCGCGTCCCGGTCAATGCCTTCGGGCAGCTGCACGGTATATTGGGCCCAGCTGCTGGTAAAACCCTCTGGGCAGTAGGGCAAAATCAGGCCGCTATCGGCCAGTGCTTCATCATACCATCGGGCCACTTGCTCCACTGCCGCCAGTTCGTATTCTTGAAATGCTTTCAATTTGACCTGCAAAATAGCGGCCTGCAGGGTATCCAGGCGGCTGTTAACGCCAATGCGTATATTGTCGTATTTCATGCTGCCTTTGCCATGAATCGCATAGCTGCGCATGATGGCCGCCCAATCATCGTTGTTGGTGAAAATCGCGCCTCCATCGCCATAACAGCCCAGCGGTTTTGCCGGGAAAAAGCTGGTGGTCACCGCATCGCCAAAACTGCACGCCCGGCGGCCTTCAATGGCTCCGCCAAAACCTTGGGCACCATCTTCCAGCAATAAAAGGCTATGCTTTTTGCAGATGGCCTCTAATTTTGGATAATCGGCTGGCAAGCCGAACAAATCCACCGCTATCACCGCTTTAAGCGCATGTTTTCCTTTTTTCTCTGCCTGCAAAATCGCTTCTTCAAGTTTGGCGGGATCCAGATTAAATGTCTGTGGATTTACATCCACAAAAATGGGGGTTGCACCCTCGAACGCCACCGTTTCGCCGCTGGCAAAAAACGTGAAATCGGGCACAAACACCGCATCGCCGGGGCCAATATCCCAAGCCATCAGCACCAGGCTAAGAGCATCGGTACCATTGGCACAAGTAATACAATGCTTTACGCCCACATACTCCGCCAGTTGTTGCTCCAGCTCGGCCACTTGGCGCCCGGAAATGTAATTGGCCTCGCCCAGCACCTGTTGGATTGCAGCATCCATCTGCGGCTTGAGTACCTCATATTGCTTTTGAAGGTCACGAAATCGCATAATTTTCACCTGTCAACTACATTTTGTTTTTTCAGCCGCCCAATTGCCTTATTCTTTCTTCGGCTTCAGCGCGAATTATGTCTGGGTTGAAGACTTTTCGAATGCGATAATATAGCTTAGGGGTTCCACCATATTCTCTGAACGAATGGTTGATTCGCTGAATCATACTTCCTTCAAAATCGAATTTCAATCCGCGTTCAGATGCAATCTGAATGCATTTTTTCACAAGAGCGGTATAGGTTTGCATCGAAGCGTGTTCGGGTATGTTCCCCCCCAGCAGCAAATATTCTGATTTTTCATCTTTTGCCAAAAAAGCCAAGCTCAGTATCGTTCCGTCCCCTGAACAAGCCGCTATAATATCCCCTGCATTTTCTTCCGCACATACTTCCCACAGTTTTTGCCACTGTTTAAAAGTGAAAGGGCACTGAAGCCCTTGTCTTTTGAAGATTTTTTCATGTTCTTCATAGAATATATCCCATGGGACACTCCTAAAACACGCAATATTTCGCTCGCCTTTACGTATTTTATTTTTATAATTGGAAGAAAAATTGTCTATTATCCGCTGCATATCAGAAGTGTCTTCAATCACATAAGTTACTCGAGGAATAACAGCAAAGTCTTCCCAAAAAAATGGAAGAAAGTTTGAAAACTCATAATGATACTGTTGTTCATAAACATCCATATTTAATGAAACTATGAATTTGACAGCTGCCTTAATAATTTCTTCTTCATATTCTTGGCGTTTACAAATTTTTTGCTCTGGAGGATAATAAATTATTAAACCATTGTTTTGGGTAAGTAATGCCTTTGTAATATACCAATATTTATCACGCCGCTCAGTATAATAGGGCAATGCTGCTAAGATGTTTTCACCTTTTTCATATAGCCATACACCCCAGTTATCAGGGCCGCAAATCGCATCCAGCCACCATGGTTTAGAAAAAATCGGTACATATGTTTGCTGGCAAAACAGCTTATACTTTTCCTTGGCTATCTGATTCATATTTTTCTCCAAACATATATTTCATTGTTTCTGCCGAGCTTTTGTACACCAAAATAGATTTTGCTGGAAGAACCGTTTCCCCCTTAGAAAGGTTTTTAGTAACGATGGCTCCCGCGCCAATAAAGACCTCTTTCCCTATTACACAATTGTTGATGATTTCAGCTGCTCCACCAAAAAAGCAATTATTTCCCGTAGTCACAGCTCCACAAAAATGAACTCCTGGTGCAATAAAATTAAATTCTCCAATATTAGTGTGATGCGCTATGATGCAGCCTGCCTCAATAAAGCAGCCTTTCCCAATTTTTGCAAAAGGCATAATAGTTGCCCCTGGGTAAATATTACACCCTTCTCCGATTTCCTCTGTGTATATATGTGCAGCTTTACTCACAAACGAGAAAATGGTATATCCGCGTTTCTTGCACTCGTCGAATTTTTCTTTTCTATTGTAAACCATATTCTTATATCCAAAGGAAAGACAAACCTCGTATTCCCCGGGAGGGAATTTCGCAACCATTTCAGAACTAGGTGTTACCGGAAAGCCCAATAGTTCTTCCGCCTTCATATAGTCCAAATCAACTGTAAAGCCTGCGACTTCCGCTTGTTCTTCTTGTTCAATCATTTTGCACAATGCCTGTGCTTGTTGATTTGTGCCATAAATAATTATTTTTTTCTTCATAAAAGCCTTCCAATTCTACGCTTGCAAACTCTTTCAAAGGCAGCTTCACCGGCTGGCCTGTCTTTACACTTTTATAAACAGCCAGGACCATTTCCAGCGCATTCCGCCCGGCCACCGCATCCACATACGGCTTGCGGCCGGTATTAATGGCCTCAATCATGTCGGCATAAAGGCTGGTATGCCCGTTGCCATACACATTGCTGGTCTGTTCCTCCAGCCCCTTATTGGCTTTGTCCGCCTCTGTTTCGTCCGCAAACTCCCACACATCCAGGTTGTTGGTGGAAGTCCCTCCCACTTTAACCGTGCCCGTTTCGCCAAACAGATACAGCGTTTCCTCCAGATTTTTCGGGTAGACATTGGTGGTGCCCTCAATGGTGCCAATGGCGCCGTTTCTAAACTTCACCACCGCCATGCCAACATCTTCCACCTCCAAATAACCGTGGAACTGTTGGCGCGTCACACCGTATACTTCCTCCACCTCGTCCCCCATCATCCAGCGCAGCAGGTCGATTCCGTGAATGCACTGGTTCATCAGGCAGCCGCCGTCCTGCGCCCAGGTGCCGCGCCAGGGCGCCTGCTCATAATAAGCGCGGTTTCGGTTCCACCGCACATGCACGCTGCCGTGGCTCAGGCGGCCAAACCGCCCGGCCTCCAACGCCTGCCGTGTTTTTTGCACCGCCACATTAAAGCGGTTTTGGTGGCAGGCGCAAACCGCCACGCCCCTTTCCCTGCTGCGCCGCACAATTTCATCTGCATCCGCCATACTCATGGCCATGGGTTTTTCAATGATCACATGGATGCCGGCGTCAATACATTCCAGTGCAATCTGCGCGTGCAGGCCGCTTTCTGTTGCAATCGCTATCAGCTCAAGCTCCGCGTGTTCAGCAAGCATCACTTTATAGTCCGTATAGCGTGCAATACTTGTGTCTTTTTCCAGCCCATACTTTGCAAGTAACGCTTCAATGTTCTCCGGCACAATGTCACAGGCCGCCACCAACTCCAACTGGTTATTCATAACCGCTTTTATATGGTTGGCTGCTATGCGGCCACAACCGATCAGGGCATATTTCATTGTTATAACACCTCGATGTTATTCCGCGGTTCAATATTGCTCATCGCATTTTTGGTATCGAAAATGGCCTGTGCATTCGCCTGAACCATCCCATAATCCACATTGGTATGCGCGCAGGTCACCACCACCAGGTCGTATTGGCGCACCACCTCTGCGGTGAGGGCCGGAATGCTCTTGCCGCTTTCGCCGTACATGTTTTTGAATTCCGGCACCCAGGGATCGTAATAATCCACCTCGGCCCCTACTTTTTTAAGCTCTTTGATCACCCGGATCGCCGGGCTTTCCCGATAATCATCAATATCCTGTTTATAAGAAACGCCAAGCGCCAAAATCTTAGCGCCGTTGATTGCCTTTTTATGCTGGTTCAAAATGTGCATGGCACGCTGCATGCAATATTCCGGCTGGCTGTCGTTGATCACCATGCTGTTTTCGATCAAAGTGGTGTGAAAACCATACTCCCGCGCCTTCCAGGTAAGGTAATACGGGTCCAAGGGAATGCAGTGCCCACCCAAGCCAGGGCCCGGGTAAAAAGCCTGAAAGCCATAGGGCTTGGTCTTGGCGGCATCCACCACTTCCCAAATGGAGATCCCCATTTTGTTGCACAGCCGGGCCAGCTCGTTCACCAAACCAATATTGATGTTGCGGTATGTATTTTCCAGGATCTTCTCCATCTCCGCCACCGCCGGGCTGGAAACCTCTTTCACGTCCCCCTCCAACACCGCGCGATACATCGCGGCAATCACTTCTGTGGCGTCTTTGCCGATCGCGCCCACCACCTTCGGGGTATTCTTGGTTTTATAAATCAAATTGCCTGGGTCGACCCGTTCCGGGCTGAAGCCCAAATAAAAATCTTCGCCGCATTTCAATCCGCTACCGTTTTCCAAAAGGGGCTTGAGCAGCTCTTCCGTTGTGCCCGGATATGTCGTGGATTCCAGCACCACCATGCTGCCCTTTTTAAGATATTTAGCCACCTGCATGGCAGAATCGCGCACAAAGCGAATGTCCGGCTCCTGATGCTCATCCAAAGGGGTAGGCACACAGATCGCCACAAAATCAGCCTGCGCAATCTGTGCGAAATCAGTGGTGGCGCTGAGCATTTTTTGCTCCACCAGTTCTTTCAAGTCGCTGTCCACCACGTCTCCGATATAGTTGTGGCCAGCGTTGACCATTTCTACCTTCTCTGCCTGCACATCAAAGCCGATGGTTTTAAACCCGGCTTTCGCTTTTTCCACCGCCAACGGCAGCCCCACGTAGCCAAGACCCACCACGCCCACAATAATGGATTTTTCCTGAATTCTTTTCAGTAATATCTGTTTCATTGTCCAATTACCCTCTGCATTAATTTATTCCTTGTTGTTTTTGATCCAGTGTATTACCGGTTCAAGCGCCTTTTCCCATCCAATATTTCTCTCGGCATAAGCGCGTATCTGCGAAGACAATTCCTGTTTTGTTTGGCGCTGTATCAAATTTTTATAAAACATTAGAATCTCCTCCATATCAACCGGTGTGTTGTTTGCCGGAATTTGAAGGCAGAAGTTTACTGGTTCATTCATGAAAATATCAATTTCTCCCGCATAAAAAAAAGGAATTCCCTTTGCTAAATATTCTCTGCTTTTTAGCTCCGATGAAATCGAAACGTTTTTTCTGAATCCCCCTAAACTAGCCACCGCTATGTCACATTTATCATACAGCTTGTCCATTTCTTGCCGGTTGAGCAAGCCGCAAAACGTCACCATGTTATTAAGGCCGCTTTCTTTGGTCTGCTTTTTCAGTTCTTTAATCTCGCTCCCATCTCCAGCCAAATAGACATGGATATTACCTGGAACACCCGCTTTTTGATAATTCTCCAGCCCAGCCAGCAAACGATCAGCACCGTGCCAATATTCAAATCTTGCCATGCAGCATATATTTATTGTGCTGTCGGGATTTTGCTTTTTTATAGTAACCTTTTCTAAATCCATTCCGTTGAAAATTTGTAATGTAGGAATACCAAAGAGTCTGCTCCAATCGCCCAATACCGCCATTCGGTCAACATATGCCTTTAATCGCTTGCGGCAAAATCTATCCTCCCAGAGCAGCGGCCATCTGTGCCAATATTCAGAAAATTCCTTATCATACGGATAGGTGGGGATTTCGATTATGATGGAACACACTGGATTCAGCTTGCGCATTCTTTTTAGAAAATTCAAAAAGTGAAACGTAAAGGCAAACGGCTTGCGAATATATAAGTAGTCGGCGGATTTCATCTCTTCTGTAATCCGCCAATCCATACCGTCACCTAAAAAAATCAAACGGCGTTTAATTTTCTCCCACTTTGACAGCATCCTCGGATGAATACAATGGCAGGTACAATTTAGTCCCTGGGCATTAAATGCCTTAATTTGACCTTGGATCTTTATATCCACGCCACTCTTGTATTCTTCGTGCAAATGACCATTTGACTCGGTGATGTATACCCCATTCATCTGAATAAAAGCTCCTTCTCTTTGCGGAAAATCAACTTTGGTAAAAAGCTTCGATTTGGTCAATATAAGTGGCCATATTGGTATATGGCTGCGCCCGTTTTCGGACCCGCGTTGTCAGCAAATTGTATTCATTTGAAGGAAGCTGCAATATTTTTAGCACTGCAGCCGTCAATTCTTCCGCAGTATTTCCAATCGCCCCCACCGAGTCGTCAATCAGGTCCACCATACCGCTGACAGCAGTGCTCACCCATGGCTTGCCCAAAACCATTGCCTCCATAGCTACCATGGGAAAGCCCTCCCAAACCGAAGACATAACCATCAGTTTACAGGCCGCTATATAAGGGAAGGGGTTGTTTTGAAATCCCACCAACGAAACATTTTGCTGCAGGCCCAGCGCTTGGATCTCACGTTCCACCTGGGTTCTTAACTCGCCATCCCCCACCATAACCGCCTTAACCCCTGGCAGCTGGGCTTTTACGCCGGCCACCACCCGCAGAAACAGAAGGGGATTTTTAGCCTCTGACAATCGTCCGCAAAACCCAATGTGAGCTGCTTGGGTGCCCGGGCCCCGCTGCGCTTTTTGCCGGATTGCATCCGCATCGATGCAATTGGCCAGCGTGGCAAATTTGGAACGGATCCACCGTGAAAACACAAAATTTTGAGGGATGGTGGGTGCAACACAAATCAACTTTCGGGCGCGAAGCCCAGTGTATAGCAAAGCAAAGCTGTTTCTGCCCTTATACTTCAGCCACGGGCAATCGCTGTGCAGATGTCCCACCATGCGGGTACCTAATAATGCCGCATAAAAACTCGCGCGATAATCCATTGCATGCACTACCTCTGGCCGGAACTCGCGCAAAACACCTCTGATTTCCTTTAATGAAAACTCTTTCAGCCCCAAAAACGCCACACCCCTGGCCTCTGCCGCTTCTTGAATTGGGCCAAACACTCCACAATAAGCCACTGTATAGCCTCTTTTTTGCATCTCTTGGGCGATCTGCAGCGTCACATTTTCGCCCCCGGAAAAGGCGCTTGTGGGGGTAAGATATAAAATGTTCATTGGGCTTGTGATCTCCTCCCTTGTACACCGCAGTCAGTAAACCTCCGCTTTATAAAAAAGAAGCCAGGCGGTGCGTCGGTGGCTCAAAGCCCGGCGCAAATAAAAGGCCAAACACCCCGCCGACGCCACTGAATGTATCCCATCCCATAGCCGTTGTCTTTTAACGTCGGGAATGTCCTAAAGCTTTTTCTTGATAAAACGCGCCCAACATTTGCGCCGCATACGAAATCTCAAATTCAAGCTGCACGACCGCTTGCCCACGTTTCTTCTCTAAAAGGGCAGGGATCCACGGTCCGCACGCGTCCAGCGGCAGGCAAAAGCACTGACCGGCCAGCAGCAATTCGCTGGTAACTTGTTCCGACACCACACAAGGCAGCCCATTGACCTGGGCCTCTACCAACACCACAGGCAGGCCCTCGTAAAAGCTTGGCAAACAGAACACATCCATGGCCGAATACAGTTTGTCCACGTCTGTGCGCACCCCGGTGAAAACCACTTGATTTTCTGTTTTCAGGCTCTGTACCTTTTGGCGCAGCTCTCGTTCCAACTCGCCTTCGCCCACCATCAATAAACGGGCATTGCTTTTTTGTTTCAGTAACTCCGCAAAAATCTCCAATAAAAACGCTTGGTTTTTCGCATAAGTAAACCGCCCCACATGCCCCACCACAAAGGCATCCTGTGGAATCCCCAACTCCATGCGCAGGCGAATGCGGGCTTCCGGATCGTACTCAAATCGTTTTGTATCAATTGCATTGGGCATTACATACACTTTGCCCTTCTCAAAGCAGCGGTTGCCATACATCCACCGCCCCGCCTGCTCCCCGCAGGCAAAGTAATCCGTGGCAAATACCCTTGCAAAGGGCCGCAATATGTACTTGAGCAACGTCTTTTTTCCCTCACCCCAATGGGCGGTGGAATGGTTATGGCAGATGCGCACCGGCACCTTTGCCCGCCACGCGGCAAACAGCGGAAATATTGACATTGTACTCAGATGTGCATGAACTATCTTATAGCCGCGTTGGCAAAATACTGCATATAGCGCTTTATAATATGCAATGGGCCGGGCATATGACGGAACGGGGTAAATCCCGGCTCCCAACTTCTCCAATTCTGCCTTTTGCGGCAATGTACTATCCTCAGCAAAATAGAAATCGAATTGTATCTTTGCGCGATCAACGTTCCGGTAGTAGTTCATGACCACAGCCTCAATTCCGCCGCTGTCCATACGGTTTAGTACCTGAGCTACATGAATCGGTTCACCCATTTGGCGTTTCCCCTCTTTTAGGCTCTGTCGCAATCTTCTCGCTGTTTACCATTCCGCCCAATGCCGTTTTAAATAAAATCTTGAAATCCAGCCCCAGGCTCCAGTTTTCGATATACCAGATGTCATACTTCACCCGCGCCTCAATGCTGGTA
>ERZ857984.1378-NODE-1378-length-19875-cov-6.748537_pt1 | contig 19875 bp, 16 predicted proteins | sample MGYA00519914_ERZ857984 | MGnify/ENA primary metagenome ERZ857984 (study PRJEB31778, sample SAMEA3449417) | human gut metagenome | biome: human gut; feature: human-associated habitat; material: faeces | place: United Kingdom | collected 2010/2012 ... | reverse complement strand
GCTTTTCCATCCTCTACTACCAGGACGTGGATTCCCTCATCTATTGGGCAAACCAGGCGGCGTACCGCTGGAAGCTCCGGGGGATGTGTATGTGGTCTTTGGGGCAGGAGGATATGCGGCTGTGGGAATGGCTGCCGAAGCAAACAGAATAACTTACGGGAACTGGCGACTGTCCTGCGGGGCGGCCGCTTTTTTCATACACAAAACCATTTCAAGAAACGGAGGTATCAACATGAAGGAACTTTGGAACACGGCGCAGGTGATCTTTGCCGCCATCGGCGGATGGCTGGGCTACTTCCTGGGCGGCTGCGACGGGCTGCTCATCGCCCTGGTAGTGTTCGTGGCGGTGGATTATGTCACGGGCGTGATGTGCGCCATCTCGGACAAGAAGCTCTCCAGTGAGGTGGGCTTTAAGGGCATCTGCCGGAAGGTGCTGATCTTCCTGCTGGTGGGGATCGCCAACATCCTGGATGTACAGGTGATTGGCACAGGCAGCGTCCTTCGCACGGCGGTCATCTTCTTTTACCTCTCCAACGAGGGCGTGAGCCTTCTGGAGAATGCGGCGCACTTGGGACTCCCTGTGCCGGAGAAGATGAAGGACATCCTGGCACAGCTCCATGACCGGGCGGAAAAGGAGGAAAATTAAATGGCTTACACAAACAGTTCACTGGTATCTTACACGAAACTCAGCCCCAATCACTCTGGGCTGCGAACACACAGCATCGACCGCATTACGCCCCACTGCGTGGTGGGGCAATGCTCGGTGGAGACGCTGGGAAATATCTTCCTGCCGACTTCCAGGCAGGCAAGCTGTAACTACGGCATCGGCGTGGACGGCCGTGTGGGAATGTATGTGGAGGAGAAAAACCGTTCCTGGTGTTCCTCCTCCAGCGCCAACGACCAGCGGGCGGTCACCATCGAGTGCGCGTCCGATACCACAGAGCCGTATGCCTTTAAGGATGTGGTCTACCAGACGCTCATTAAGCTCTGCGCGGATATCTGCAAGCGCAACGGCAAGAAAAAGCTCCTCTGGCTGGGTGATAAGGATAAGACACTCAGTTATGAGCCGAAGTCTGATGAGATGGTGCTGACTGTCCATCGCTGGTTTGCCAACAAGTCCTGTCCGGGCAGTTGGATGTATGCCCGGATGGGTGATCTTGCCGCAAAGGTCACAGCACAGCTTGGCGGCGGGGCATCCGAGGGCACCGAGACTGAGTATCCTGAAAAGCTGACAGAGGGCTATTACCGTGTCCGTAAGGCATGGTCTGACAGTAAATCGCAGAAAGGCGCATACAAGATCCTCTCTAATGCCAAGAAGTGCGCTGATGCCAATCCGGGATATAGCGTGTTCGATAATAACGGTGTAAACATCTACACACCGAACACATCAACGAAGGCGGCACCGGATGTGCCGTTTACCGTCAAGGTCAGCATCTCCGATCTGAACATCCGCAAAGGGCCGGGGACGGACTATGCCAAAACCGGGAAGTTTACCGGCAAAGGCGTGTTTACCATCGTGGAGGTCCAGTCCGGCCAGGGGGCCTCTGCTGGCTGGGGACGGCTGAAGTCCGGCGCCGGCTGGATTTCTCTGGACTATGCAGTAAAAACCGAATAAGGAAACAAGAAAACCCGTGTGCAATCGGCTCTCTATGGTCGGCTGCGCACGGGTCTTTTTTTATCCGCTGAAATCCCCGGCTTCTGTCCTTTCAGAGGTAGAAAGTTACAGATTGGAGGGACAGCGGTGACGAATGAACAGAGAATGATCGTATCCGCTCTCCGGGCGCAGGGCATGGGCTATGGCGCAATCGCCCGGAAAGTCGGGATCTCAGAAAATACAGTAAAATCCTTCTGCCGCAGGAACGCACAGAAAGAGGATAAGCCGGTCACTGGTGCGGGTGAGCATCGGTGCCTGTGCTGTGGGGCGCCGGTCGCCCAGCAAGCTGGCCGGAAAGAAAAGAAGTTCTGCTCTGACAAGTGCAGAAACAAGTGGTGGAATGCCCATCTCGATCAAGTTGACCGCAGGGCGATCCGGGAGGTCATCTGTGCAAACTGCGGCAGGACCTTTTCGGTTTACGGGCGCACCGAGAGAAAGTACTGCAGCCATGCCTGCTACATCCAGCATCGGTTTGGAGGTGGCGGCGGTGAGTAAGGAACAGCTGACAAACGAAAAACTCTACCAAGCGACCATGAGCATGGTCAGGCGGATGCTCGAAAAGGGGCTGATCAGCGAGGAAGAGTACCGTCAGATCGATACAATGTTTCTGGAAAAATACCGTCCTGTTTTCGGCACATTATTCTCCGAAATCCGTTGACTTTACGTGCCTTTAGAGTGATGTATAGAAGCGGAAAGGAGGGCAATTTTATGCCGAATTTAAGGAAAATCGAAGCGGCCGTTCCCACCATTCGGGAAAAGAAAAAGGTGGCCGCGTATGCCAGGGTGTCCATGCAGTCGGAACGGATGCTGCACTCCCTTTCCGCACAGGTGAGCTATTACAGTGGGCTAATCCAGAAGAACCCGGATTGGGAATACGCCGGCGTTTATGCAGATGATTTTATTTCCGGTACCAATACAGTCAAGCGTGATGAGTTCAAGCGTATGCTCGCCGACTGCGAAGCTGGCAAAATCGACATCATTCTGACAAAGAGCATCTCGCGGTTTGCCAGGAATACGGTTGACCTTCTGGAAACGGTGCGGCACTTAAAAGACCTGGGCATTGAGGTGCGTTTTGAGAAGGAGAACATCCGCTCGATGGACGGGGACGGCGAACTGATGCTGACCATCCTCGCATCCTTTGCACAGGAGGAAAGCCGCAGCATTTCCGACAATGTAAAATGGGGAACGAGAAAGCGGTTTGAAAAGGGCATTCCAAACGGCCGCTTTCAAATCTATGGCTACCGCTGGGAGGGCGACCATCTGGTCATCCAGGAGGATGAAGCGAAGATTGTTCGGCTCATCTATGATAATTACCTGAATGGCTTGTCGGCGGAAACCACGGAAAAGCAACTTGCCAAGATGGGTGTGAAGTCCTATAAAGGGCAGCACTTTGGAAATTCATCCATCCGGCAGATCCTCGGCAACATTACCTACACGGGAAATCTCCTGTTTCAGAAGGAATATGTAATAGACACCATCAGCAAGAGAAGCAAAATCAACCGTGGGGAGCTACCGCAGTATTTCGTGGAGAATACTCACGAGGCCATTATCCCGATGGAGGTCTACCAGGCGGTGCAGGAAGAAAAAGTACGCCGCCGGGAGCTTGGGGCCTTGGCGAATTGGAGCATCAATACCTCATGCTTTACTAGCAGGATCAAATGCCCTCTCTGCGGGAAGAACTACCGCAGGAGCGGCAAGCGCCAGCGTAAGAACCCGGACGAGGTATACTACATCTGGATCTGCAGGACAAAGAGTGAAAAGGGTGCAAAATCCTGCCCCGCAAAGGCGATCCCGGAAAAGGCGCTGAAGAACGCGTGCGCAGAGGTGCTTGGAACAGCCGAATTTGACGATGCCGTATTTTCAGCGCAGATTGAACAGCTTTATGTAGTTGGAGATGATACGCTGGAATTTCATTTATATGACGGCTCGGTTCTGGAAAAGAAATGGAAATCCACAGCCAAAAAGGACTGGTGGACCGAAGAACGCAGAGCCGCCTGGGGTGAGCTTCATAAGCACAAGGCAACCAATCCGAACCGGCGCAGATTTTACGAATTTACAGGGCTTATCAAGTGCGGGCAGTGCGGTGAGAGCTTCCGCTGCCAGAGCATGACCCGGAAAGACGGCACACGCATCAGAAGCTGGCACTGCGGAAGGACATGCGGGAATACAAACATCCGGGATGAGATTCTGAAAAGTATGGTCTGCGATGTCCTTGGCCTGGATGCTTTTTCCGAAGAGTCGATGGATGCGGCGCTGGAGAAAATCACCGTGAATGGTACGGCGGTACGGTTCCACCTCCGTGACGGCAGCGTTGCGGAGCGCGAATACACCCAGCCGAAGCGAAAAGGCACAAAGCACACGGAAGAATTTAAAGAACATATGCGCCAGCTCATGAAGGCCAAATGGAAGGAGGGGAAAATGCATGGCACAAAGAAAAGTGACAACCATTCCAGCCACGATCAGCCGGTACACGGCGGTGCCGATTAACAGCACAAAGAAACGCCGCGTTGCCGGATATGCCCGCGTCTCCACCGACCATGAGGACCAGGTCACCAGCTACGAGGCGCAGGTGGACTATTACACGAATTACATCAAAGGGCGGGACGATTGGGAGTTTGTCGCTATCTATACGGATGAAGGGATTTCTGCAACGAACACTCGGCGGCGCGAGGGTTTCAAGGCGATGGTGGCAGATGCTCTTGCCGGGAAGATTGACCTCATCGTAACAAAGAGCGTCAGCCGGTTTGCCAGAAATACCGTGGACAGCCTGACTACGGTGCGGATGCTCAAAGAAAAAGGCGTGGAGATTTACTTCGAGAAGGAAAATATCTGGACGCTGGATGCCAAGGGCGAACTGCTCATCACCATCATGTCGAGCCTTGCACAGGAGGAGAGCCGGAGTATTTCGGAGAACACCACCTGGGGACAGCGGAAGCGGTTCGCAGATGGCAAGGCAAGTGTGGCCTACAAGCGATTCCTGGGCTATGACCGGGGGCCGAATGGCGGCTTTGTGGTCAATCCGGAGCAGGCAAAGACCGTCAAGCTGATCTATAAGTTGTTCCTGGACGGGCTGACCTGCCACGCCATCGCAAAGGAACTGACGGAGCGGAAACTGCCGACTCCCGGCGGCAAGGCGGTCTGGAGCCAGACCACCGTCCGCAGTATCCTTACCAATGAGAAGTACAAGGGCGACGCCCTCCTACAGAAGGAGTTCACGGTGGACTTCCTACAGAAGAAGACAAAGAAAAACGAGGGCGAGGTGCCGCAGTATTATGTGGAGGGCAACCACGAGGCTATCATCGATCCGGTGACCTTCGATTATGTCCAGGCGGAGATGGCGAGACGGACAAAGGACAAGCACCGTTACAGCGGCGTGAGTATGTTCTCCTCGAAAATCAAGTGCGGTGAATGCGGGTGCTGGTACGGCTCCAAGGTCTGGCACTCCACGGACAAATACCGCCGGGTCATCTACCAGTGCAACCACAAATACAAAGGCGGAAAGCCCTGCAGCACGCCCCATGTCACAGAGGAGCAGGTCAAGGACGCTTTTGTCCGGGCGGTCAATATTCTGCTTTCGGAAAAGGCTGAGCTGGGTGCCAATGTCCGGGCGGTTATCGCCATGCTGTGTGGCAGTGCGGAACTGGAAAAGCAGCAGGCGGAACTGAAGGAAGAACTGGAGGTTGTCGTAGGGCTGGTGGAGCGGTGCGTGGCAGAGAACGCCCGGACGGCTCTCGACCAGGATGAGTATTCAGAGCGTTACAACGGGCTGGTGAGCCGATATGAAGCGGTCAAGGCACAGTTTGATGAAGTCACCCAGGCGATTGCCGATAAAAATGACAGGAAGAAGTTGCTGGAGCAGTTCCTCCGCATGGTGGAGACGCAGGAGCCGGTTACAGAATTTGATGAGCGGCTATGGTCGAGTCTGGTGGATTTTGTGACGGTATACCGTGAGAAGGACATCCGGGTGACCTTTAAAGACGGGACAGAGATATAGGGATGATAGAAAAGCAAAAATATTTATGGCGGCTTTGTACTTCCAAGCCGCCATAAATTTGTATAGAATTATTTCTTTTCGAGAACATTTTTCAGCTTCGCAAAACTCAGTTCACTAATGACATGCTAAAGTCTACAAGCGTCCTGCGCTGCAATATCATGGGGAACCCCGGCTTCAATAAGCTGTCTGGTAAAAAACTGATGTTTTTCGTAAATCTGTTCGGCAAACTGCAATCCCAGTTCTGTCAGGGATAGTGTGCCGTCGGCATTTTTTACAAGATGACCGGATTTGGATAATTCCTTGACCGCCCGGCTTACAGAAGGCTTTTTTACGCCTAACTGCTCTGCAACATCCACGCAACGGACATAACCATGACGCTGCTGCATTATCAAGACTGCCTCCAGATAGTCCTCCATTGCTGATGTCAAAGCCATTGGCACACCTCCCATCCAAAGTATTTTGGGTATTAGCTACCGTTATTTTGCCTTTACATTGGCGATCTCAATGAAAAGCTGGTCACTGCCGAAGCTGAAGGATTCAATCTTGTCGCTGTTAAATGCCGCATACTGGTGAGCTGAAGTAAACGGAACCAGCACGGCCTGATCTGCTGTAAAGGTCAGCACCTCGTTATAGATTTCCTGCACACGGTCCAAATCAGCGGTGCTGTCCAGCTCTTTAATGGTGTCCGTGCCATTTTCCATAGTAAGGGCAACCTGCCACAAAATCGGGTCGGACATCATTTCCGGGTTCATATTCGTCATGGTGAGGAACGGGTCATAGTAACCGCCGTAGGTTGTGTGGAGCGAGAAATCAAAATCGGTAGAAACCTGCGTAAACCACGTCATATTATCCGAACCGCGAGGCGTTACTTCAAACCCTACTTCACCCAATTCCTGAGCAATTACAAGCGCCGCATCGTCCATTGTTCCCTGATTGGTGATATAATCCAGCGTAACACTCAATTTTGCGCCATCTTTTTCGCGGATGCCATCGCCATCACTGTCTACCCAACCGGCGCTTTCCAGCAATTCTTTTGCTTTATCTGCATTGTAGCTGTATGTAGTGGCTTCTACATCGCAATACGGTAGAGAGGTATCCAGCAACTGTTCCGAAGCTGTTTCAAGACCGGAGAATACACTGTCGCTGATCGTTTCCTTATCAATCGCATAGGCCACCGCCTGCCGGACAGCGGCATCGTTAAACGGAGCCTCCTGTGTATTGAAGCCGATAAAACGGCTGTTGGAAATGCTGTCATCCAATACGGTGCCAATTCCATCCGCAGAGGAAAGTTCGGTATAACCAGCAAAGCTCAAACGGGATGTACCCGCAAGCAGATCCACTTCGCCATTGCGCAGAGCGAGAATTGCAGCATCGGGATCCGCGATCACTTTTACGGTAAATTCGTCCACATCAGGCTGTTCTCCCCAATAATTGGGATTGCGGACGAAAGTATAAGAGGTTCCGTCACCGTCCCCGGCATACATATAGGGGCCAGTCCCCATTGTCTGGGTCAGCAGTTCTTCTTTAGTTGTCAAATCCTCATTAAACGCATTGGGCGATACGATTCCCATTGGGTTGCACATGGCGAGGTCGTTCAAAACACCATAATAAGGAGTGGTAAGATGAATTGCCACGGTATGTTCGTCCACCACTTCAATCGACTCCGTGAGTGTTCCAATCTTACCAAAGGATGCAATATATGCTCCCAAATTGGAGAATGCCGCCTCTAAGCTGGTTTTTACTGCTTCCGCATTGAGGTCAGCACCATCCGAAAACTTCACGCCTTCTTTGAGATGGAAAGTGTAGGTCAGTCCATCATCGCTGATGTCCCACGTTTCGGCCAGCCCAGCCTTAAATTCACCATTTTCCCGAACGACGAGTGTATCGTAGCAGTTACGGGCATAGTAGGTGAAACCGTAAGTACCATTGGAAGTGGCAGGGGACATCGCTGGATAGAAGCCGGTGGAAAAATCCCAGCTTTCTGTTGTTGTGATACTTACCGGAGTAGAATCAGAACCGGAAGTATCGGGTGTTGTACTGTTGCAGGCGCAGAGACCAAGCGCCATAACGCCCGCCATCATCAGTGCAGCAAGTGATTTTAGTTTCATAAATCAAACCGTCCTTTCGTTTTTTGTATATATCACGCCTCAAGGAGCGTATATACCTATTTCAAATCAAGTGGGAAGCGCGCAAAAGCTGTTTGGTATAGGGGTTTTGAAATATCTTCAGATCCCCATTCCATTGACGGCTTTCGATCAGTTTCCCGTTTTGCATCACATGAATTTCGTCCGCAAGATAAAGCGCCGCGTCAATCTCATGGGTAATGAAAAGATAACAGCATTGTTCTTCCTCCTGAACTCTTTTTAGCAATTCCAAAATACTTTTGCGCAGAATGACATCCAAACCGCTGATGGATTCGTCAAAGACGATATAGCGCGGGGAAACAGCCAGAGCACGGGCAATCCCTACGCGCTTTTGCTGCCCGCCGGATAATTCTCCCGTTTTCTTGTTCGCTGTTTCTTTCGGCAGCCCCATACGGTCAAGCAATTCATAAACTCTGGCCTGCTCTTTATCCTTCGACAAGTCCAGCAGATTTCGGATTGGTTCGGCAATCGCCTGATAAACCGTAAAATGAGGGTCGAGAGCGCTTTTTCCGTCCTGCAATACCAGTTGGATTGCTTTTGCTGTTTCTTTCCGATTCCTTTTCCCTTTGCGGGAAATCGGTTTTCCGTCCAGCAGGATTTGACCGGACGAAGGGGATTCCAGCCCCAAAATCAACCGAGATAGGGTACTTTTCCCGCAGCCGCTTTCTCCCACCAAAGCATAGATACAGTGATCTTCCATAGACAGACTCACATCGGAAACCGCGTCAAACAGCAGCTTATCTTCGCCTCTATACTGTTTGCTTACATTTTTCACCTTCAGCATATACTCACCCCCATCCCAAGTGGATTGCTTCAATCAGTTCTCTCGTATAACCGGCTTTCGGATTCTGCAAAACCTCTATGGCGCTGCCCTGTTCCACCATCCGGCCTTTCTTCATAATCAGGACATGGCCGCCGATATGCCGGGCAACGTCAAAATCATGGGTCACAATCAAAAGGGCGCAGCCTTGCTCCTGTAGATGCAAAAATTGCTCAACTGCTTTGTCCCTGTGAATCGCGTCTAAAGCGGTAGTCGGTTCATCGGCAATCACCAGCTTTGCGTTACCGGCAATCGCAAGGGCAATGAGGCAGCGCTGGAGCATACCGCCCGAAAGCTGATACGACCTGCTGCTTAAAATCCTTTTTGTATCACTAAGCCCTGCCCGAGCCATCGCCTGTTCGTAAAGAGAAAGGGCTTCCTTTTTCTTCAAGTCTCGATGGAGGCTAAGAAATTCGGCCATTTGAACGCCAATTTTCCGTGATGGATCCAGCGCAGTCATCGGATTTTGCGGCACAAAGGCAATCTGGCTGCCATAGTACAGCGCCCGTTCTTTTTCCTTTAGCCGTAAAAGCGATCTGTTCTCAAAAAGGATTTCGCCATTCACTTGGAAAGCGCTGCTGTTAAGCAGTCCCAAAATTGCCCGGCAGGTCATCGTTTTTCCGCTTCCTGATTGGCCTAAAAGGATAACTGCACCCGCTTCCTCCAACGAAAAACTGATGTCCTTCACCAAATCCTGATATGGATTTTTAAGCGCAATGCTAAGATGTTCTACCTGTAACAGCTTTTTGCTCATAGCACATCCTCCTGCGGCTGAAGAATGTCCCTAAGCGCCTCGCCAAACAGATTGAAGCCTGCGGCGGCAATGAAAATGCAGATACCGGGGTAAATGAGCAGTTCCGGGTGGGAATACAACGCCACCTGCGCTTCCTCCAGCATTGCGCCCCATTCAGCCGTTCCGCTGGGCAGACCAAGGCCGAGAAACGAAAAGCTGGAAACCGTGAGGATGGCCGAAGCTACGCCCGTTGAAAAATACACCAAAAACTGCGGAAGGATATTGGGAATTAAATGGTGAACAATAAGCTGCCACATTCCACAGCCGGACACCCTCGCGGCGACAATGTAATCCCGCCCAAGTTCCGTTTTGGCATAGGTGCGAATAAGCTGCATAAACCGCGCCCACATGGAGATGACAACCGCCCAAATAATATTTTGCAGGCCATTTCCCAAAACGCCGATAATCGCCACTGCGATAATGAGCGTGGGGAAAGCGATAAATACCTGGCTGATTCCTGTCACAACACGGTCAAACCAGCCGCCGATACACGCTGTCATCATTCCAAGGATTAAACCAATCCCTCCCAACAGAATCAAAATGGGAAGCGCCAGCCCAAGGGATGCTCTTGCACCATAAAGCAAGCGGGATAATTCACACCGCCCAAGCTGATCGGTTCCAAGGGGATAATCGGCGCTCGGCGCTTGATATTTCATCAGTGGATTCACCTCGTCCGGCGCATGGGGAGCCAAAAGCGGTGCGAGAATTGCAACGGCGCAGATCAGCACAATCAGGCCAAGCCCGATGACCGCCTGCGGATTTCTCCATATTTTACGCAGCATCGCTTTCCTCCTTTCTCCACGGGCATAGCAAGTGGTTGAGTATTTCGCCAAACAGTTCGGCCAGAAGATACAGCGCGGCGATAATCAGCATACAAGCGCCAATCGCGTTGGCATCAGCAGCCATAATACAGTTCATCAGGTAGTTGCCCACACCTTTGATAGAAAAGACCTTTTCCACTACGGCGCTTCCAGCAATCAGATAGCTTACATACTGGCAGAACAGGGTGATGACGGGCGGCAGGGCATTGCGGAATACCTTCTTCCAGAGGATCCTGTTTACCGTCATCCCGTTGGCACGGGCAAAGCTCACATAATCACGGTGCATTTCTTCCAGCAGTGAAGCGCGAAATACCCGTACAGTCGAGCAAATCACAGGAAAAGATAAGGTAATGGATGGCAATATCAATCCCATAATCCCCGATGCAGGCGTTACGCTGAAAATCGGGATTTCCACAGCGAAGCCAATCAACAGCAAAAAACCGAGCCAGAACGGAGGAACACAAATTCCAAACAGCGAAACAATCCGCATGATATGGTCCGTCAGCTTGTTCTTTTTGGCCGCGCATAAAACGCCAAGCAGAATTGAAAACACGATAATTTCGGCTAACGACAGAAAAACTAATTGCAGCGTTTGCGGGAAGTAGGCTGCCAAATCCGCAGCCACCTCGTTTGTTGAAAAAATAGATTCCCCAAAGTCGCCGCGAAAGACACCGCCGATCCAGTTCAAATACCGAATCGGAAGCGGCTGATCCAAACCAAGTTCCGCGCGTACCTGTTCAATCACTTCCGGTGTAGGAGAGAGATTTCCACGGCGCACAAGATAAGTGGCTGGGTCTGTACTGGATAATGCAGTCAGGATAAAGCACAGGATGCTTACGCCAAAGAGCAGAACCAGCAGCCGCACGATTCGTTTTATCCAATGAGATTTCACCGTTTCCCTCCTTTCCGGTTAATCAAAGCTAACCATTGTGTCGAAGTAACTGCGGCAGGCGGCATATCGCCCGCCGCAGTGCATAAATTACTGTGCAAGTTTCCAGTTCCGCGCTTTCTGCCGGATATTCCAGAATTTTTGATAGATTCCTTTTTGTTGTATCAGTTCAGCGTGAACGCCTTTTTCTACAATTTTTCCGTTATCCACCACCAAAATCTGATCGGCATCCCGAATCGTGGACAGCCGGTGTGCAATGACAATCAGCGTCTTATTTTTTACCAAAGCGCTGATGGCCTGTTGCAAATGCACCTCGTTTTCCGGGTCAACGCTGGCGGTTGCCTCGTCAAGCAGGATAATCGGCGCGTCCTTGAGCATGGCGCGGGCGATGGAGATCCGCTGCTTTTCTCCACCGGACAGGGTGGAGCCGCCTTCGCCAATTACCGTGTCATATCCTTGTGGCAGAGCAGAGATAAAATCGTGGCAGCAGGCTTTCTTTGCCGCTTCTACCACTTGCTCATGGGTTGCGTCCGGGCAGCCAAACTTAATATTGTTCTCAATAGTATCGTGGAACAGATACACATTTTGAAATACCATGCTCATATTCTTCAAGAGGCTGTCACAGGTAAACTCTTTGACATCGTGGCCGCCTATGGTAATGCTGCCTTCCTGCACATCCCAAAACCGGGCGATCAGCCTTGTAATGGTGGTTTTGCCGCCTCCAGAGGGACCGACAATCGCAGTCATGCTGCCCTGTGGAATGGAAAAACTCACATCCTTCAAAATTGGATTGCCATTCTCATAAGCAAAGGACACATGCTCGAAGCCAATGTCAAAGGAATCCAAAGGGATGTCCCTACCGTTTTCATCAATTTTTTTTGCCTGTTTGATACGCTCTACCCGGTCAAGGGCAGCGTCCATTGTCCGAATCATTGTCGTCATCTGGCCCATAACCTCAATCGGATTGAAGATGGTAAAGGAAGCGATCAGAATAACGGCGAGATTAGCGAAAGACAGGTCGCCGCCAACAGCGAGGATTCCCGCGCACAGCATAATCATGCAGGCCGAAATACGGAACACCATCGAATAGGTCATATTGAGCGGGGTAAATACACGCTCCACCCCATAAGAGGCAGCCGCATTGCTCTCATAGGCATCTTCAATATCGCTCAGATTTTTGTCGCACATATTGAAGGATTTTACAACGGAAATACCTTGCACGTATTCCAATGTGGCCGCAACTGCTTCGGATTGGATTTTCTGCCGCTTTGCAGAGAGCGCCTTTCCTTTTTTCTGCATGTGGCTGTAGATTGGGAAGGAAAGAAGGATGCCTGCCACGAAAATCAAACCGATACGCCAGTCAAAGGCTAAAATGCAACCCGCCATGACAATCATACTCAAAACGCCGGTTGTAACCTTATCAAGAATGTGCATAGAGTAGTTCTCGAGAAAGTTCAAATCCGTTGTAACAGTCGCCGTAATGTCTCCGACACTGTTATCATGGAAAAAGCCCATCGGCACATTCCGCAGCCGGTCGCCCAATGCAATCCGTTCTCTGGCTACAAACTCAAAGCCTGCCGTACTTTGCAGCCGGTAAACCAGATATTTGAAAATCATGCGCAGGATTAAACCTCCTGCAATCAAGCCGATAACAATAACCCATGTTTGTCCTGTAATCGGTTGACCGTTCTGCAATTCTATCAGGACAAGAAAGACGGCGGCGATTGGCAGCAGGCCGAACATGGATTCCAGAAAGCCACAGATAAAGCTGCCCCAAATCCGTTTCGATAAGTTTCCGCTTAAACGCAGTACGCGCCGGATGATTTTCAGCATAATTCACTCACCTCCTGATTCATACTCCAGTCCATTGCGCTGATATGAGCTTTCCACATATCCAGATAGGTTTCGGAATGGGTTAGAAGCTGCTCATGGGTTCCCTGTGCGGTAATCTGTCCGTTTTCCAACACTAAAATCTGGTCGGCATACATAATGGTAGAGAGCCGGTGCGCAATGACAATCAGAGTTTTCCCCTTTGTCAGCTTATCAATGGAACGCTGCAATTTATCTTCATTCTCCGGGTCTGTGAAGGCGGTGGCTTCATCTAAAATCACGATAGGCGCATTTTTGAGGATTGCCCGCGCTATGGCAAGGCGCTGGCGCTCGCCACCAGAAAGCCTTGCCCCGGCGTCACCGGCATTGGTATCGTATCCTTGGGGGAAACGTGAAATAAATTCATCGCACCCGGCCTGTGCTGCCGCCCATTCCACTTCCTTATCAGTAGCCTCCGGTTTACCAATGCGGATATTATCGCGCAGACTCATATTGAACAGAAAGTTGTCCTGCGATACATAGCTGATCTTCTCTGTTAAGTCGGTAAGGGACATCTCCCGAATATCAATCCCGCCTACTAAAACTGCGCCTGCATCGACATCCCAAAACCGGGCGATCAGTTTGGCTAAGGTTGATTTACCCGAACCGGAAGGCCCCACAAAGGCAGTTACGCTTCCGGCCTTTGCTGTGAAAGAAATACCGTGAATGATCTCGCTGTCGCCATAGCCGAAATGAACATCCTTCATCTGCATGTCGGCTTTGTCTGTATGCTTCGGCTGTGCCGGTTCCGTCAATTCTTCCATATCAAGAAGCGCCTGAATACGGGGCTGCACTTCGGAAATAACGGCAAAACTTTCCCAAAACTCGGTAAAGTTTTGCAGGGAACCAACGATTGCCATAGAGAGAAGAATACAAACAATCAGTTCGGCAAGACTAACCGTACTGCCTGAAATAAGAGCCATTCCGACAGGCAAAACAAAGGCAATCGAGGATGGTAGAATCGCTTGGCTGATGCTCATAAACGGCCAACAGTGTTTATACCACTTTGTCGTGATGTCCCGCACCTTTAGAACCGCCGACTGGAACCGCCCCATTGAGGAAGCAGTCTGATTAAATGCTTTGATGACCTCCATACCATTGACATATTCCACAATGGTTGCGTTCATATTGGCATTGGACATCATGTATTCCTTCATCACTTCGCCACGACCAAACATCATGCCATAATAGATCAGGTTTCCCAAAATAGCTGAAACCAAAGCGGCCAACGCCATGCGCCAGTCAATCACCAACAAATACAGAATGACAAAGATCGGAACAAGTATGCTGGCGGTCATTTCTGGAATAGCGTGAGCCAGCGGGCCTTCCAATCGCTCCGCATCGTCGATGACAAGTTGCTTAAACTCGCCGGACGATTTCTCTTGAATCGTTCCCATAGATACCTTGGACATCTTCTTCATAATTGCAATACGGATATTTTTAATGATTTCATAGGCTACTTTGTGGGAACACAAAGTAGATTTCGCGTAAAGAGCATGTTTTAGAAGATACCCGCATAGAGCAATTACTGGCAGGAGAATTGCCCATGTAGTCGTCAAACTGTTTTCCAATGCCTTTTGCAGCAATACGGCCACAGCAATATATGGAACAACGCCAAAGGCAGAGGATAAAACAGACAGGACAACGGCAAATGATAATTGTGATTTCTTTTCTTTAGCAAAGCGAAGAATACCCTTATATGGAGATTCTCTTTTGCCACTTTCTTTCTGCATATACATTTACCCGCCTTTCCGTGTTGTTTTCCAAACATAATCAGCATAGCAAAACAACTTTCGTTTTTGTGACCGAATCCGGCAGTTCTATACCCCAATCCGACAAATCTGTTTTTGTAACGGCTTGCTTTTTCTTATGTAATATGGTATTATAGTTAGCAGTAACTAACCTTGTGTTTATGAAAGGAGTACGGCATTATGCTTTTACAATGGTCTGCGCCAGAATATGTGCCACGCTCTTTTCTCGTTTCCGGCGTTTCGGGTACGAATAAAGCAGTGAAGCAAACCGATACCAGCTTTCGGCTTACAAAACAAGTGGCCGATGGATTGGTGGATATGCAGGAAGTGTCAAAAGGATTATTTTTAGTGCAGTCTGAAATGGCGTTCAAAAAGGAAACGGAACTGTGCGAAGAGTATCCAGAGCGCAAAGTCTTTCAACTCTCTTTCTGTATGAATGGGATCTGCGAATGGGATTATCGTCAAAAACGAGGCGAGCACTACCAGCTTTCCCCTACACAGTGCAGCTTACAGTGTGGAACTTTTTCCCAATGCGTCAGCCGTTTTGGTTCTGAAGAACCTTACCGAACATTAAGCATTTCGCTGGAACAGGAGCGTTTCCTGCCTTTGGCAGAGGATTTAGAAGCTGCGCATTTAATTCGGCGGGATAACAAGATTTGTACCCACATATTTTCTACCACACCGGAAATCCGCTTGGTTTTGCAGCAGCTATTAGACTGCCCGCCAGAGCGAAAGCTACGCAAGTTGTATCTTGAAGGAAAGGTATTGGAACTTGTCTCCCTGTTCTGCGAAGAAGCGATTGGGAAGCAGAAAAATGACAAAGAGATTTCCAGAGAAGATTATCGCTGCTTGATGAAGGCCAGGGAAATTATTGACAATCATTTCCTTCACCCTTTGACAATCGCACAGATTGCGGAGCAATGCTATCTCAGTGAAACTAAATTGAAGCAGGGCTTCAAAGCCTGTTTTAATTGTACGGTCTACGAGTACATAGTGGAAAAGCGCATGGAGATGGCACATCGTTTGTTGCAAAGCGGAAAATATAAGGTGAAAGATGTGGTATGGATGGTGGGATATACCAATGCGAGCCATTTTATAGACGCTTTTAAGAAAAGGTATGGAATTACGCCCGGAGAAGTGTAAAAACAATTTATGTACCCAGCCGTCTATGCGGCTGGGCGTTCTCTTTTTAAGGTTATTAAAAATCTGGGCAGCCATAGCCCAGCACCTCATAATGTCCCACGGGGTAGCTGTTCTGCCGGACGGAATCGCCGGAGTTCCCTTCAATGGTGTAAACGCGCCCGTTCTCTACCTTCTCCACAATCCCTGTATGGTCGGAAAGCCCGTCCTGCCCGTTTTCATCGTTCCAGTCAAAGAAGATAATCATGCCGGGGGCCGGTTCGGCGGAGCCGTCCATCCATTGGCCCCTGTCCTTGAACCACTGTACGCCATTGACGCACCCTGCATATTTGGGAATTACGCCGGTATCAATATAGCCGCACTCGTTGGCGCACCAGCTCACAAAACACGCGCACCATTCCACACGGCTGGAAAAACCATACCAGCTCCAGTACGGCTCGCCGCCCACATTCCCTACCTGGGAGAGCGCCACGGAGACGATGGCCCCGTCCTCGGTGTAAATGCCGTAAAGAACGGCGCTCCACAGGCTGCGGTTTTCCTCGTCCAAAAGTTCGGCAAGCTGCTCTTTCTGTTCCTCGTCAAATCCATACTGCGCTGCCATTTCCTCGGCGGTCTTGTGACTGACGGTGATATACAGATAGGTTTGGGTGACGGTGGTTTCCGTCTCCACGATATTGCCATTGCCGTCATCAGTTTCGGTGATGACCGTTTCCGTCCTGGTTTCCGTGCGGGAAGATATTTGGTTCATCTCCCAGAAAATATCCGTGAGGATGGCTTTCTTGCTGTCGTCCATGGTGGCCACCTCCTGGGGGTTATCCGGGTCGGTGGTCGTCTTGACGGCATAGACGGCAAGCACCTCCGGCCAGACGGCGCGGGAGCCGGACATCTCCAGCACGTCATGGGACAGGTTCGCCTTTGTGGTGTCGATCTGCTGCTGGTAATCATCGTTGATCTCCTGCACCACGTTCTGCATAGTATAGCCCGAACCGCTGTCCTCGCCGGAAAAGAAAATACCGAAGCAGGAGCCGATCAAAAGCCCGATGAGGCAGATAATGACAATGACCAGCACGGCGATCCATCCTCCGGCAGCGATGGCGGCAATCAGCGCCTTGGTGGCTGCAATGATGGCTTTCACCGCCGCAATGGTAGCCTTGGCCGCAACCTTTGCAGCCGCAACCGCCGCCCTGGCCGCAGCGCGGGCCGCGTGGGCGGTGGCCTTGGCGGCTCTGGCCGTGGCCTGGGCAGTCCGCTGGGCGGCTTTGGCCGCCTGCTGTGTGGTCTTAATACTGGCTTTCGCGGTTTTTTCCGCCGTCTTGATGGATTTGCTGGCGGTTTTTACCGTCCCTTTGGCGGTAGAGGACGCCTGCTTGATGGTCTTGCGACCCCTGTCCACGGTTTTAATGCTTTTCTTTCCCCGATCCAGGGTCTTGACGGCCCCACGCTCCTGCCGGAGCGTCCTTACCGGCTCGGAGATCTTGTCCGCCGCCTGCCGGGTTTTCCTCGCCGCCTGCTTCTCGGCTTGTTTTTTCGGTTGTTCGGCTGCGGCTTTCCGCTTCTGGATATTCTCCTTGACCTTGGAAATGTTCTCCTTTGTGGTCTTTATCCCTTTGCGGCCCTGTTTATCAAACTGGTGGATCACTTCATGGGTGACGCTATCCACCCCAGAAGAAAGGCGGTCGGACGCATACTCGCCGGGGGAGCTTTCCTCCGCATACAGGCTGTGGTCGGCCTTATCCCTGGTGCGGATATACGCCTCCTTCATCCGTTCCGAGGCCACCGCCGCTTTGTCAATGGACTTAATTCCTTTTTCGGCCACTCTTGTTTTAATGCCCTTGCCCATGGGCTTCACCTCCTTCCCTGGGCGGGGCCGCCCTTATTCCTCCAGCAGCTTTGCCACAACCACCATCCGCCCGTTTGTCCGGGAATACTCGCAGGTGGAAAGAGAGATCAGCTTATCCCCATACTCTGCGCTGACGCCGGTATCATACAGCGACAATTCTCGACACTTTTCGACATAGGCATTGAACTCGTCCTCGTTCTCTGCGTCTACAAAGTGATAATACTTGAAGCTGTCGGGACTATTAGAGTAAACAAAAGTTTTGAAAACGGCGATAACTTCGTATTCCTGTACATCGGTCAGGGTATTGAAGCTAATGCGCTTATGCTGCTTCCAAAAGGCTTTATCGGTAAATTTCATCAATCCTGCGAACATAGAGCCGTCGTTCATATGATGACCGTAGATGATGATATTGTCGCTTGGCAGCTCCATATCGCAGTTTTCCTGAACATACGGACAACCGTAGTCGGTGTATGCCTTATCAAAGCCGTGCTTCAGATAGAAGTTCGGCTCCTGCGGCGACTGCATAACGGGATAGTTGATTTGCGTATCATCAATTCTTATCCACCCCACAATGTCGCTGTTCTGCTCATAGAGCTTTGCGTACTCAGGGAGCATTACCACTTCTCCCTCCGTAGTGTTGACAGCCTCGCTTATTTCGTTTTCCTCTACAAACTCTGCAAGACTGTCGTAGATTTCCTCCTGCGTATACGCTTCTTTGAAATGACTGTATATCATCACTCCGCTGAAAATCATCACAAGCAGAAAAGAGCAGATGATTGAAACATAGATATTCTTTTTCATTGCGTTTCCTTTCCGAAGCCGAGAGAGAGCTATGCGCTCTCTCCGGGCTTCGTGGTCATCAGTTTGTAGAGTTTTGTGTTCTTGGGGAACTTGTTTGCGAATGGGACGAGAGAACTTCCGACTTTCAGGAGTCCGTGTCCCGCTTCGACATTGGTGATATAGGACATCTGAAGGTCGGAGATATTCAGAAGCTCTGCCAGTTTCAGCCTATCGGTTGAAGCCTGATTGAGCATAATGATGAACTCGGAGTTAGCAAGCATCGTCCTTGCCGTATGGGACTGCAGCAGGTCTTCCACGTTCTGCGTCAGGCCTGTGCAGTAAGCTCCGTATTTTCGCACGCGTTTCCACAATTTGAAAAGGAACTGCGCCGAATACTCGTGCATGAACAGGATATAGATCTCGTCGATGAACACGAACGTCTGCTTCCCCTTCTTCCTGTTTGTGATGATACGGTTGAGGATACTGTCCAGGATCACCAGCATACCGATCGCCCGCAGCTGCTCTCCAAGCTCCAGGATGTCGTAGCATATGAGTCTGTTTTTCGTATCCACGTTCGTCTGTTTTGCAAAAGTATTGAGAGATCCTCTCGTGAAAAGTTCAAGCTCCAGTGCCAGAGAATGAGCTTCCGGCTCCGGCTGACGAAGGAGCTCGTTTCTGAAATCCTGCAGTGTCGGCGGTTCGCCTCTGTAGTCACCCTGCTTGTAGAACCTGTACACATTTTCCGTACACCTGTCGATGATGGACTGCTGCCCCTTTGCAAAACGATGTCCTGCTATGATCTGTTCGCAAAGCGACTGCAGGAACTGCGACTTTTCTATGATAGGATCTACTTCTCCATATTCTTTGCTCATATCCATGGCGTTGATGTGGTTGGGCGAGGTGGCGGACACCTCGATCACCTCGCCGCCCAGCCCCTCGATGAGCGGCCGGTATTCGGATTCCGGGTCGATGACGATGATGTCGTCCGGCACCCCGCCGTCACCATTCTCCGCCGCCAGGGCCAGCCCCACCATCTCCCGCTTGGCGGTGAAGGACTTGCCGGAGCCGGACACGCCGAGGACAAAGCCGTTGGCGTTGAGCAGTTCCCAGCGGTTGGCGAGGATGAGGTTCTTGCTGATGGTATTCTGGCCGTAGTACACGCCGCCCTGATGGCGGATCTCCTGGGCCTTGAAGGGCATGAGGACGGCCAGCGCCTCGGTGGTGAGGGTGCGGAGAGCATCGATGCGGCGCAGGCCCAGAGGCAGCGCCGTCACCAGCCCCTCTGCCTGCTGCCAGTTGAGGGTGGAGAGCTGACACAGGTGCTTGCGGGCAATGGACTGAAGGGTTTCCGTGTCGCTGTCCAGTTCCTCTTTGCTGTCC
>ERZ857984.1376-NODE-1376-length-19895-cov-3.574597_pt1 | contig 19895 bp, 23 predicted proteins | sample MGYA00519914_ERZ857984 | MGnify/ENA primary metagenome ERZ857984 (study PRJEB31778, sample SAMEA3449417) | human gut metagenome | biome: human gut; feature: human-associated habitat; material: faeces | place: United Kingdom | collected 2010/2012 ... | reverse complement strand
CGGTGGTGGCCGCCAACGACTTTGTCTGATCCGCGTCAGGGGGACGCGCGCCGCCGGTATTCGCTGGGCGGGATATGATAGTATTCCCCGAAGCTGCGGCTGAAATGAAAGGGATCGTTGTAGCCCAGCATGGAGGCGATTGCGCAAAGCGGCATGGTGGTATTGGAGAGAAGCTGCTGCGCCGTTTCCAGGCGGATGCGGGAGATGAGGCGCTTGGGGCCGTACCCCAGCGCGCGGTGGCAAAGGTTGCGCAGGGTCCGCTCCTGGATATCCAGCTCCTTGCAGACGGCGGCGACGGTGACGGTTGTAAGGTTTTCACGGATATAGTGCTCGGCGCGCAGCAGCGCTTCGGGGACCGTTCCGCTCTTGCCCACGTCCTGCCCCAGAAGCATCAGCGCCGGGAGAAACAGGCTCTGGGCGATATCCCAGCGCCCCTGCTTGGCGCTGATGAGGCTGTGCTGAAACAGGCGCTGGACGAAATCGCCCGCGCGGACGCAAAGCACGCGGTCCTCCTCCAGGCAGGACTGGGGCTGGCATAGCTCAAACCACCAGAAATGCCACGTGTCTCCCGGGCAGCCATAGCCGAAATCGCGCGTGGTGCGCATGACCAACGCCTGGTCCTGCGCCACGCGGTAGGCGCGGCCGTCGTAGCGGATCAGCCCCTCCCCCCTTGAGGGTAAAGACCAGATAGGTTTTTCCGGGCGTGATGCCCTTGTGGGGCGTCTGATACGAGCTGTCGCCCCAGATCCAGAAGATGGTGTCCAGTCCGCAGGGCGCGCCCGACGCCCCTGCCGGACCGACGCAGAAATCAAAGAACATTGAATCACGCTCCTCTTTTCCCGCTCTGTCATCATCCTACCACAGCTCACGCCCGTTTGACAAGGAGGTTCCGAAATGGAGACTGTTCAGACCCTTCCCGTTCCGCCCCTGATGCTGGGAGAGGGGCCCGTGTGGCACGCACGCCGGGAAACGCTGTATTTTGTGAATATCGACGGATGCATGATCTACGGCTGGCAGGATGGGCTGGGGCTGGTGACGCGCCTGCCCATGCCGGACCGCACGGGCTTCGTGGTCCCGTGGGGCGGGGGCCTGCTTGCGGGCGCCGGCGACGCGCTGTATCGCGTGGACCCGGACAGTGCGGAGATCACGCCCGTCCTGCGCCTTGCGCTGGATGCCGGGGTACGCTTCAACGACGGGAAATGCGACCCGGAAGGCCGGCTCTGGGCCGGCGTAATGGCCGTGGACCGCTCGCGGACGGATACGGCGGCGCTGGGAGCGCTGTACGGCATTGTGCCGGAGGGGCCGTTCCAGCGCCTCGCGCCGATGGACATTCCCAACGGCATGGCCTGGGACGCATCCGGCGCGTTCTATCACACCGACACCGCCACCGGGCGCATCCTGCGCTACCGGCGCGGCGCCGACGGCCGCATCCACGACCCGGAAACGGCGGTTACGGTGGAGGACGGCGCGCCCGACGGGATGTGCATCGACGGCCAGGGTATGCTCTGGGTGGCGCTCTGGGGCGCGGGGCGCGTGCAGCGCTATGACCCGCAGACCGGGCGCGCGCTTGCGGAATGCGTCTCGGTTCCCCAGCGCAACGCCTCGTGCTGCTGCCTGGGCGGGAGAGATGGACGGACGCTGTACATCGCCACCGCGCAGAGCGACGGGCAGGCGGAGGGGCTGTATGCCTGCCGCGTGGAGGTATCCGGCCCGTTGCCGTATGCGTGGCGGGGACAATATTAAGGAGGAAACTGCATGCAGGAACAGGCCAATCCCCTGCTGCGCGGGGAGGAAGGCGCGCTCAAGCGCGCGCTGTATAAATCCATGGAGTTTACCGGCGACGGGCTGAAGCATCTGACGATGGAGGACCGCCTGTGCATGGCGAACATGGCCATCGAGGCCGGAGCAAAAAACGGCATTTTCGAGGTGGACGACGTGACCCGCGCCTACATGGACGGCCGGGCGCAGCACGCATATACCGTGTATGCTCCCGACGCAGACGCGCCATACGAGCAGGTAATCGACGTCGACCTTTCGGCCATCCGGCCTACAGTTGCCTTCCCCCATCTGCCCGAAAACACAAAGACCATCGACGAGGCTGCGGCGCTGAACGTGAAGATCGACCAGGTGGTCATCGGCAGCTGCACCAACGGACGCTTGTCCGACATGGCCGCGGCGGCGGCCATCCTCAAGGGCAGAAAGGTGGCCCGCCGCGTGCGCGCCATCATCATTCCCGCCACGCAGCACGTCTATAAGGAGTGCATCCGGCTGGGCTATATGGACACGTTCATCGACGCGGGCTGCGTTGTGAGCACACCCACCTGCGGCCCCTGCCTGGGCGGCTACATGGGCGTTCTGGCCGAGGGCGAGCGCTGTGTTGCCACCACCAACCGCAACTTTGTTGGCCGCATGGGCCATACCGCCAGCGAAGTGTATCTCGCAAGCCCGGCCGTCGCCGCGGCAAGCGCCATTGCCGGGCACATCGCCAGCCCGGAGACAGTGTAAGGAGGAACGGCACAATGGTACAGGGCAAAGCACACAAATATCCCGACAACGTGGATACCGACGTCATCATCCCCGCGCGCTACCTGAACACGGCCGACCATAAGGAGCTGGCCGCCCACTGCATGGAGGACATTGACGCGCAGTTCAAGCACAACGTGAAGCCCGGCGACGTGATGGCGGCGGGCTGGAACTTCGGCTGCGGCTCCTCCCGGGAGCACGCGCCCATCGCCATCAAGGAGAGCGGCGTGGCCTGCGTCATCGCCAAATCCTTTGCGCGCATTTTCTACCGCAACGCCATCAACATCGGCCTGCCCATTTTCGAGTGCGATGCCGCCAGCGACGGCATCGCCGCGGGCGACGAGGTCCGCGTGGATTTCGACACCGGCCTCATCACCAACCTGACAAAAAACGAGATGTATCAGGCCCAGCCTCTGCCCCCGTTCATTCAGAACATCGTGAACAGGGGTGGGCTGCTGAACTCGCTGAAATAATGATCAATCAGGCCGCTCTTGCGCAGGGCGCGGGCGGCCCGGAACGGAGGAATACCATGCGCAAACGCATTGCAGTGATGAAGGGCGACGGCATCGGGCCGGAGATCGTAAACGAGGCGCTGAAGGTGCTGGAGACCGTAGCTTCAAAATACGGCCACCATTTCGCCTATAATTTTGTTGATATCGGCGGCGTGGCCATCGACAACCACGGCACGCCCCTGCCCCAGGCGACCATCGACGCCTGCCTTGAGGCGGACAGCGTGCTGCTGGGCGCGGTGGGCGGCCCCAAGTGGGACGGCGTGCCCGGGGATAAGCGGCCGGAAAAGGGCCTGCTGGGCATCCGCAGCGCCATGGGCCTGTTCGCCAATATGCGCCCGGCCAAGCTGTTCCCGCAGTTGGCCGGCGCGAGCCCTCTGCGCGGGGACATCGTGGCGAAAGGCATTGACTTCATGGTGGCGCGGGAATTGATCGGCGGCGTGTACTTCGGCGAGCACAAAACCGAGACCGTAAACGGCGAGCGCGTGGCCACAGACGTGATGCCCTATGCTGAGCATGAGATCGAGCGCATTCTGCGCGTGGGCTTTGAAACGGCCATGAAGCGCCGCAATAAGCTGACGGTGGTGGACAAGGCGAACGTGCTGGACACCAGCCGCCTGTGGCGCGCCGTGGCCGCGCGCGTGGCCGGGGACTACCCGCAGGTAGAGGTCAACTATATGTATGTGGACAACGCGTCCATGCAGATCGTGAAAGACCCGTCCCAGTTTGACGTGATCGTGACGGAGAACATGTTCGGCGATATTCTTTCGGACGAAGCCAGCATGATCACGGGCAGCATCGGCATGATTCCGTCCTCCAGTTTGGGCGAAGGCACGCGCGGGCTGTATGAGCCAATCCACGGCAGCGCGCCGGACATTGCCGGGCAGGACAAGGCCAACCCCATCGGCACCATCCTGTCCGCCGCGATGATGCTGAAATACTCCTTCGGCCTTGCAGAGGAAAGCGACGCCATTGAGGCCGCGGTGAACCGGGTGCTGGAAAAAGGCCTGCGCACGGGCGACATGATGAGCGAGGGCTGCACGCCTGTGGGCTGCAGGGCCATGGGCGACGCCATCTGCGCGGAAATTTGAGCGCACACGAACAAAGCATGCCGGTGTGGAGGATTCTGTTTTTTTCACCGGCGTGCTTTTGGGGAAAGTATAAAGAGCTTGGGGACAGGAACCCCGGCCGCTGCGTTATCTGGCGCAGGGCCGGGGTTTCCCGTTTTTATTGGGCCGCGCGCCGATGTACCGCGTGCCTTTTTCCCTTCTGCCCGCCGTGCCGGGCCGGGCGCAGGCCAAGCTTGCCGTATTCATAGCAGCGCCGGCACATATACTCCTGAAGCTCCTCGTAGCTCTCCACCATTGCAAGCAGGTCCGGGTCTTCATCATCCGTGCCCAGGCGCCGGGCGATGCGTTCCCGCGCATCGCCCGCCCTCTGCCAGATGCGGCTTGCTTTTGAACCGGGACGAAACTCATGCCGAACAATGTGGGAAAGCGGCACGCGGTATTCCTCCAGAATATATTCCCCGTGCATCAGATTATAAATAATTTTAAAGAAATCCATAAACCCAAACCTTTCTATCCCCATTTTAAATCCCTATATTGGTATTGTCAATACCTATTTTAGCCATTTCAGATTGTGCATATTTGCAAATCCAACCTGTACACTTAAGTTGTACAGGCGGTGAAAAAATGGGGAACAGCTATGCAGACTACCGGGATGAAGTTGGTCTGAAAATCAAATATTATCGTTTGAAAAAGGGATATACTCAAGATCAGTTGGCCAAACGAATCGGTATTGAAGGAAATCATCTGAGCAAGATCGAACGAGCCAAAGTTGGCGTCTCTTTAGACATGCTGTTTGACATTGCCAACGCATTGGGAATTGATGCGTATAAGCTTCTCATGTTTGATTAAATGGTGCTGAAATGAAATACAAATATACAGACTACCGTCTTGGCTTGGCCTCAAACATCAAGCATTATCGGTTAAAAGCCGGCTACACCCAGGAACAGCTGGCCGAAAAAGTCGGCATCGGTTCAAAACATTTGAGCCGCATTGAAACCGCGCGTGTCGGAGTATCTCTGGATATGCTGTTCAATATCGCCGATGCGCTCGGGGTTGATGCCTACAAACTGCTGATGTTCCACTAAACCGCCGCGGGCCAGCCCGCGGCGGTTTTTCCTGCATTTGGGGGAGATTTGTCTTTTCTGCGCGTTGGGATTGTGCTATAATCAGAACCGTTCTTTTTGTAAAAATGCCAAAGGAGTTCTTACAATGGGTATCATGGCACAAATCGGCATCGTGCTTGCGGTCTGCCTGGTAGGCGAGGGCATCGCGGCGCTGCTTCCCATCCCCTTCCCCGCCAGCGTCATCAGTATGGTGCTGCTGTTCCTCCTGCTTGCCGCAAAGCTGCTTCGCCCCCACCACATCAAAGAAAAATCCAATTTTCTCATCACCAACATGGCCTGTTTTTTTGTGCCCGCCGGCGTGGGTATCCTGCGCTATGCGGATGTGCTGTGGGCCAACCTGCTGCCGCTGCTGGCCATCTGCTTCATCACCACGCCGCTGGTGTACGGCGTTACGGCCTGGGCCGTGCAGCTCACCATGCGCGCCATTCAGAAAAAGGAGGCCCGTCATGATTGAGGCTGTCACCACCTCGCCGCTGTTCGGCATCGTGCTGTGCATCGGCACGTTCCAGATTGGGCGCTGGGTCCAGAAAAAAACAGGGCTGACACTGGCAAACCCGCTGGTCATCGCTATTCTGCTGTGCATCGGCGTGCTGCTTATATTCGACATTCCTTACGAGGATTTCGCCATTGGCGGCGATATCGTGAACATGATGCTCGGCCCCGCCACGGCTGTGCTCGCCTTGAACATCTACAACCAGTATGCCGTGCTCAAGCGCCACTTCGTACCCGTTTTAGTGGGCTGCACCGCGGGCAGCCTGTTCAGCCTGGCAAGTGTGCTGCTGCTGTGCCGCCTGTTCCGGCTGGACGAAGCCGTCACCGCCGCGCTGCTGCCCAAAAGCTGCACCACGCCCATCGCCGTAGGCATTGCCGAAAGCCATGGCGGCATCGCGGCCATCACCATGGTGGCCGTGCTCGTCACCGGGTTCATCGGCGCGGTGTGCGCCCCTTTGTTCGCCAAGCTGATGCACGTGACGGAGCCTGTGGCCGAGGGCCTTGCCATCGGCGCATGCAGCCATGCGCTGGGCACCACAAAGGCGGCGGAGCTGGGCGAAGTTCAGGGGGCGATGAGCGGCATCGCCATCGGCGTATGCGGGCTGATCACCGTGGTCGCGGCGCTGTTTCTGTGAGCACGGCATACCGGAGCATTCAAAAAGCGCGTGTGGGCTTCCACACGCGCTTCATTTTTATACCGTTTTATTGCCCGCAGCCCGGACCGGGCTGCACGGCGGCTGCCTATTCATACAAAACCTGCCCCGCAAACACACAGACCACCCGCTTCAGATCCGGGTGCTCCGCCATCAACTGGTGCGCTGCCGTCAGCACGGCGCCCGCGCTGGGCGAAGCCGGAATGGCGTCTGTCTCCAGCACCTCACGCGCCGTGACGTTGGCCGTATGGCTGGGCACGGCCATCACGGCATCCACGATGTACGGGTTATAGTTTTCCGGCACAAAGCCCGCGCCCAGGCCCGGGATGTTGTGCCGTCCGATGTACCCGCCGCCGATGGCCTGGCTCTCGTAAGGCTCTACGGCAACCACCTTTACATCCGGGTACCATGCCTTGATGTATTCGCCCACGCCCGTAATAGTGCCGCCGCTGCCTACGCCCGCAACAACCGCGTCCAGCGCGCCGCCCGTTGCCTTGGCGATGTTCGGGCCCGTTACACGGCGGTGAAATTCAGCGTTCAAGTCATTGTCGAAATAGTTCAGGAAATAGCCGCCCGTCTGCTCCACGGCCTCCTGCGCGCGCTGCTCCACGCCCCTGCGGCCGTAAACATAATTGGAAAGCACGATCTGCGCGCCGAACTTCGTCAGCATCTGCTGGCGCTCCAGCGGCACGGTGGCCGGCATGCAGAGCATCAGCGGGTGGCGGCTGTGGGCGCAGGCCACGGCCAGCGCCACGGCAAAGCTGCCGCTGGAACACTCGATCACCGTCTGGCCCGGCTGCAAAAGGCCTTTTTCCGTGGCCAGAGCCAGCATTCCTTCGGCCAGCGCGTCCTTTGCGGAGCCCGTCGTCCCGCCGTAGGCCAGATATGCATACAGGGAATCCGGCAGATCGTACTTCGCACAGTACCCGGAAAGCGCCACCACGGGGCGGCTGTACAGCGTTTCATAATAGCTTTTGTGGATATTCAAAACGAAACAGCTCCCTTCCCGGCGAAACCGCACACAATATCACGATTATTATACTATAAAATCCCAGTTTTGGGAATGCGTTTTCCATAAAATTTGCATTTCGCCGCCGGCATGCGCCAAGCGCACAAAAAGCTGCAAAAAAAATGGGCAAACCGCTGAAAAGGCCTTGACTTTACACCGCATGTGCGGTATAATGAACAAGCTGTGTAAAGCGGTTTGCTTTACACAATGATTTTGAGAAAAGGAGCGGCCGCGGTGGTTACAAAAAACCTCGAAATTTCGTACCTGCTTGATTTTTACGGCGACGTGCTGACGGAAAAACAGCGCGACGTGATGGAGCAGTATTACAACGACGACCTCTCCCTTTCTGAGATCGCGGACAACTTCGGCATCACCCGCCAGGGTGTACGCGACGCCATCAAGCGCGGCGAGGGTACGATCCTGGAGCTGGAGGACAAGGTCGGCTTTGCGCGGCGGTACCGCGCTGTACAGGAGGGCATTGAATCGCTGGAGCAGCTCGCCCGCGACATCAATTTCTACAACAACAACAATTACGCGATGTCCGAGGACATCCACCGCGCTGCGGACGAGATGCTGCATATCATCAACCGCATGAGCGAGGCGTGAACAGCGCTGCATAACGAACGGAAAGCGAGGCGTGCCGCCGATGGCATTTGAGAGTTTAAGCGATAAGCTGGCTTCGGTATTCAAAAAGCTGCGCGGCAAGGGCAAGCTGACCGAGCAGGACATTAAGGACGCTATGCGCGAGGTGCGCATGGCCCTGCTGGAAGCGGACGTCAACTATAAAGTTGCGAAAGATTTTATCGCCGGCGTCACCCAGCGCGCCATGGGACAGGAGGTCATGGAGAGCCTGACCCCTGCGCAGCAGGTCATCAAGATCGTCAACGACGAGCTGACGGAACTGATGGGCGGCAGCGAGGCCGCGCGCATCCACATCAAGTCCAAGCCGCCGACGGTGATCATGATGTGCGGCCTGCAGGGTGCGGGCAAAACCACGCATACCGCCAAGCTGGCCAAACACTTTATCAAGGAGGGCCACCGCCCGCTGCTCGCCGCATGCGATATTTACCGCCCCGCCGCAGTCGATCAGCTGAAGATCGTAGGCGAAAAGGCCGGTGCGCCGGTGTTCGCCCTTCCGGGTGAAAAGCCCGAGGCCATTGCCAAAAAGGCCGTGGCCCACGCAAAGGACTACGGGAACGACATCGTCATCCTCGACACGGCGGGCCGCCTGCATGTGGACGGGGACCTGATGGCCGAATTGCAGCGCATCAAGGAAAACGTCCAGGTGGACGAAACGCTGCTCGTCATCGACGCAATGGCCGGCCAGGACGCTGTGAATGTAGCCAAAAGCTTCTCTGAAAGCACCGGCCTGGACGGCGTTATCCTGACGAAGCTGGATGGCGATACCCGCGGCGGCAGTGCGCTTTCCGTGCGTGCCGTTACAGGCAAGCCCATCAAATTCGCGGGCGTGGGCGAAAAGCTGGACGACCTGGAGGTATTCCACCCCAGCCGCATGGCCAGCCGCATTCTGGGCATGGGCGACGTACTGACGCTGATTGAAAAAGCGCAGGACACCGCCGACCAGAAAAAGGCCGAAGAAACCGCCAAGCGCCTGATGCAGAACAAATTCGACATGAACGATATGCTGGATCAGTTCGAACAGGTAAAGAAAATGGGCGGCGCTGCCGCCATGATGTCCATGTTCCCCGGCGCGGGACGCATTTCGGACGACGAGCTGGACAAAAGCGAAAAAGAGCTTGGCCGCATGAAGGCTATCATCCAGAGCATGACAAAGGGCGAACGCGCCAAACCCTCTATCATTGACCCCAAACGCAAGCGCCGCATTGCCGCCGGCAGCGGAACGCGCGTGGAGGACGTTAACCGCCTGCTTCGCCAGTATGAACAGATGCAGAAGATGATGAAGCAGTTCAAAAAGAACCCCAAGGGGTTTGGGCGCGGCATGAAAGGCCTGGGCGGCATGTTCCGCTAAGCGCCGCTTTTATTTCGGTAATCACGGGGCTTTGCCCCGCTGATATACAGTTTTTAAAAAATTACAGGAGGTGACAGGATTGGCTGTTAAAATCAGACTGCGCCGCATGGGCGCGAAGAAGGCTCCGTTCTACCGTGTGGTTGTTGCGGATTCCCGCTTCCCCCGCGACGGCCGTTTCATCGAAGAGATCGGTTACTATGACCCGACCAAGGAGCCCGCTGTTGTCCAGATCGACGCTGAGAAGGCGAAGAAGTGGATCGCGACCGGCGCTCAGCCCACCGATACCGTTCGTGTTCTGCTGAAGAAGAACGAGATTCTGTAATCGTGAAGGAGCACACAATGGAAGAGCTATTATTAGCAGTCGCCAAAGGCCTTGTGGAAGACAAGGACGCCGTAAAGGTTACGGTGGACGAGGCCAATGAGGACGGAATCATCGTGTATCACCTCACCGTTGCGGAGGACGACATGGGCCGCGTCATTGGCAAGCAGGGCCGCATCGCCAAGGCGATCCGCGTGGTCATGCGTGCTGCCGCCGTGCGCGAAGGCACCAAGGTCATGGTGGAGATCGGCTAAAATACGGTTCGGCCGCCAACGAAAATGGCTGTCGCAAAGTGCTTTTGAAGGGCATTTTGCGACAGCCATTTTTTGGTTTCCACTGCTTTCGTTACAACGCGGATACAAAAAACGTCTATATTGAATACAGCAGACAGAGCCGGACATATCCGGGAAACATCCACGCAAGGAGGAGCTTCTATGAAAAAACATGTCTGTGCCGCCGCGCTGGCGCTGTGCTTTGTTCTGGCCGCGTGTGCGCCGGAGCCGGGCGCTTCTTCCGCCTCCGTGCCATCCTCTTCCGCCGCAGCCTCCTCCCTGCCGCCGGCTTCCGGCACGGCCGGACAGGCAGCGCCGCCTTTGGACCTTCCCTATGAAAAGATTCAGCCTGTGGCGGATCACGCCACACCGTACCCGTACCTTGCCTGCGGCTTTGACGGCAGCGGACCTGTGTATTACACCATGTGCCGAGGCGGCCTGTGGGGCCTGATGCGGGAAGATTTCACCGTTGTGCTGGAATGCCGCGCACCGCAGCCCGTGGCGCGGTGCCATCTGGGGCACTGGTCATGGGGCAGCGACGGAATGAACTGGGATGAACTGGATGCAGTCAACGCCCGCTTGTCCGAAACCGGGGACGGCGCATTGGAAGTGGGGCACGGCGGCAGCGGCACACTTTTTTATTGGGACGTGGCCGCATCCGCGCCCGGCTTCTGCCGGACGGGTGAAGCCGCACAAGCCCCTTCTCCTGTCACCGCCGCCGATTATGAGCGATACGGCGTATTCCTCCCCGTTCAGCTTTCCGTCATGGCTGAAAGCGAGATGACGGGCGGGCTGTATCCCCAGCCCATCGGCAGCGCTTTCTGCTACAATTTCGCCGGGCCCGCCGAGGCGGATGCGCCGCACCTGCTCACCGAAGAAGCCTACGAGGCTGCGGGCTGGTTTCGGGAAGGACTCGGCTCCGTATATAAGAATGGCAAGACCGCCTATCTCAACGCCGAAGGCCGGGCCGTGACGGATTTTCTTTACGACGGCGTGTGGGCGGTTCGCTGCGCCACACAAAGCGTGCTGGACGAAAAAACAGCCACTTATGCAGACGAGGCCGTGTATGCCCGCCCGGGCTGCGGCTACCCGCTTCGCAGCGGCTACGCCCCCGTGTGCCGGGACGGGCTTTGGGGCTTCCTCAATGCCGACGGCGCGGAAGCCGTTCCCTGCCGCTACGAATACGCCTGTCCCACGCCGGATGGTCTTGCACTGGTACGCGAAAACGGCGTGTGGAGCCTTGTTGAGCCCGCGGCACTGGCGGCGTGAACTCCGTTTTCGCGCCTGCGGCGCCACTGTGAAGTCCGCCGGGCAAGCGGCTGCCGCCCACCTTTCCGTACGTCTTGTGCAGCCTCGACCGCCGCACGCTGCCGCCCGCGTGCGCCCTTTTCCCCTGCGCGAAACAGCACCGCGCCCATCCCGGCAGGAACCGGGCGGGGCGCGGTGCTGTTTTTTGTCTTTGCCCATGCTGACACGGCAGTCATCTGCACAGGCAGCGCCCGCCGCGAAGCGGACGGAATGGCACGTATGGTCCAATACCGTCCGGGATTTTTTCGTGCCTGTTCACTCGTTTTCCGGCCCGCCGCCCGCCGCAGTGCGCTGTGTTTCATAGCCGTCCAGAAAGCTGCGGAGCTGCCCGTCTTGCGTCCATCCCAGCGCCATGTTCAAATTGACATGATGCATGCTTCGGAAGATATTTACGTCTGCCTGCGGATTCGTTTTGCGCAGTGCCGCAATGAGAGCCTTTGTTTCGCTGCGTGCGCCGTGCATGCCTTCATCCGCTTCCTGCTCGGTGAAACGGCAGGCGCACTGCAGAAATGTCAGACCGTTGTAGCGTTTCCACGCCAAAATATCCGTCTCACGCACCAGGTACAGCGGACGGATAAGCTCCATACCCGGATAACTGGTGCTGTGCAGCTTCGGCATCATGGTCTTGACCTCCGCGCCCCACAGCATGCTCATAAGCGTCGTTTCGATCACGTCGTCGAAATGGTGCCCCAGCGCGATCTTATTGCAGCCCAGCGCCCGTGCATTTTTATACAGATGTCCGCGCCGCATGCGCGCGCACAGATAACACGGCGACTGTTCGATATTCACCACTGTGTCAAAGATATCCGTCTCGAAAATATGCAGCGGCACCCCCATGAGCGCGGCGTTGCGCTCGATCATGGCGCGGTTTTCCGGGCGGTAGCCCGGGTCCATACACAAAAATTCCAATTCAAACGGAACGTCGCTGTGCTTTTGCAGCTGCTGCATGCATTTGGCAAGCAGAAAGCTGTCCTTTCCGCCGGAAATACACACCGCGATGCGGTCCCCCGCGTTCACCAGCCGATAGTCCTTACAGCCGCCGATGAACCGATGCCAAATGGGTTTCTTGTATTTTTTGATGATGCTGCGCTCTATCTCTACCGTCTTTTCCATGGGTCAGCGCCGGATGTCCAGCGTTTCCAGCACCGCGCCGTCCATATCCTTCGTGGTGAACACGCCGTCCTCATACACCATATAGCTGTGAACGCCGTCGCCTTTTGGAAGCGCCATGCTTCCGGGGTTCAGGAAGAAATAAGCGCCCCGGTCCGCCGCAGCACGCACGTGGGTATGGCCGTGGATGAGTACGTCGCCCGGGTTGAAATTGGGCAGATTTTCCTCGTTGAACAAATGCCCGTGAGTAACGAACACCATGCGTCCTTCCAGAAACAGAGCCATGTAATCCGCCATGATGGGAAACTCCAGCACCATCTGGTCCACCTCAGCGTCGCAATTGCCGCGCACAGCCAGCACCTGTGTTTTCAGGCCGTTCAGAATGGCCGTCACTTTTTTGGGATCGTACTCCCGGGGCAGGTCGTTGCGGGGGCCGTGGTACAGCAGGTCGCCCAGCAGGACAGTCTTGTCGGGCGCCTCGTTCCGAATCAGCTCCTCCAGCTTTTCTGCGTAATAGGCTGAACCGTGGAGGTCGCTTGCAAACAACAGTTTCATTGGTATCACCTCAATTGTATAGTATAAACGATTTGCGCCGAAACTGGAAGATTTTTTGCGCAAAACATGGTAGAATGAGGGCAGACGAGCCATACGAAGGACAGAAAGGAACGAACGCCATGAAATCAGTTTTCTATTACGACACTCCCATCGGCAGGCTGGGCCTCGCGGAAAACGGCCGCGCTGTCACAGACGTGCTGCTGCACGGCGAACACCCGGCGGATGCGGAGATACGGGAAACGCCCTTGCTGCAAAAGGCCGCGGAGCAGCTTGCGGAATATTTCGGCGGCCTGCGCACGGAGTTCGAGCTGCCGCTGGAGTTTGAAATCGGTACACCCTTTGAGCGTACGGTCTGGCAGGCGCTGTCCACCATCCCCTATGGAGAAACACGCAGTTATGCGGACATCGCCCGGCAGATTGGCCGTCCTGCCGCCTGCCGGGCGGTGGGCCGCGCCAACGGGCGCAATCCGCTTTCCATCTTCGTGCCCTGCCACCGCGTTATCGGCGCATCCGGACAGCTGACGGGATACGGGGGAGGTCTGGATAAGAAAGAAGCACTGCTGCGCCTGGAAGGCGTTTTGCTTTGACCATTCCGCCGGAAGGCAGCATTGAAAAGGACCGTCCTGTTCTCACAGGACGGTCCTTGTTGTAGGCCGAAAAACCTTCTGCAATATTCGCAATATATTGGCTTCAGCGCCCAATGCCGAAATACCTTGCAGCATTGTTAAAGCTGATATCGCGCACAATGCCGCCCAGCATCTCCATATCGGCCGGATACTCGCCGTTCTCTACCCAGCCGCCGATCAGTTCACACAGAATGCGGCGGAAATATTCGTGGCGGGTGTAGCTCAGGAAGCTGCGGCTGTCCGTCAGCATACCCACGAAGTTGCCCAACAGGCTCAGGTTGGCCAAGCTGGTCATCTGCTCCTGCATGCCCGTCTTTGTATCGTTGAACCACCAGGCGCTGCCGTGCTGGACCTTACCCGCCACTTCAGTGCCCTGGAACGCGCCGATGATGGTATCCAGCAGCTGGTTGTCCGCCGGATTCAAACTGTACAGAATGGTGCGGGGCAGCTCGCCTGTTTCCTCCAGCGCGTTCAGCACACCGGCCACGGCCTCGCCGCAATTGACAGTGTTGATCACGTCGTAACCGGTGTCCGGGCCGAGCTTCGCAAACATTTTCTTGTTGGGGTTGCGCAGACAATTATAGTGCAGCTGCATCACCCAGCCGCGCTTTGCATACTCACGGCCGCAGAACAGTAGCAGATCCGTCTTGAACAGCTCGACCTCCTCCACGGTGAGGGCTTCGCCGTTCATCCCCTTGCTGAACACCATATCCACCGCAGCGCGGTCCGCCGGGCGGTAAATGACATAGTCAAGGCCGTGGTCGGACGCGCGGCAGCCCGCGGCGTCAAAATGGTCGATGCGGGAGGCCAGCGCGCACTCCAGCGCGGCGCTGTCTTTGATCTCGCAGCCGCACACCTCGGCCAGCTTCGCAATATACTCCTTCCAACCCGCCTTGTCGATGTTCAGAGCCTTGTCCGGGCGGAAAGACGGCGCCACCACAGTGGTAATGGACGGATCTTCCTTGATTTTCTGATGCCATTCCAGAGAATCCACAGGGTCGTCTGTGGTACCGACAAAGGCCACGTTGCTCTGGGCGATCAGCCCGCGCACGCTCATGCCCGCCTCCTTCAGCTTTTCGTTGCACAGATTCCAGACCTCTTCGGCTGTTTCTCCATTCAGAGCGCCCTCATAACCGAAGTACTTTTTCAGTTCCAAATGGCACCAATGGTACATGGGGTTTCCGATGGCACGAGGCAGAGCCTCGGCAAATTTCTGGAATTTCTCCCGGTCCGGCGCGTCGCCCGTAATGTACTTTTCCTCCACGCCGTTGGAGCGCATCACACGCCATTTGTAATGGTCGCCGCCCAGCCACACCTGGGTGATGTTCTCAAACCGGCGGTCCTCGAAGATCTCCCGCGGGCTGACGTGGCAGTGATAGTCGATGATGGGCATATCCGCCGCATATTCATGATAGAGCTTCTGCGCCGTGGGAGTGGAAAGCAAAAAATCCTTGTCCATAAAGGGTTTCATTGGGATCGTTCCTCCTGTTCATTTTATTCCGGGCGCCGCATTTTGCACACGGGAACACCGCAAAACACCGGCCCTTTTATCTGCTGTCTCAAGTTTACCATACGGATTTGTAATAGAAATTGCTATTATTGCTTCTTGCATTGCAATGCTTGCGCGCCCCGAAAAGAGACAACCCCCCGGCTGCGGACGAACCGGCCGGAGGGCTGCTGTTTTTCCCGTCCGCAAAGCATGGGCGGAAAAATCACCGTTTATGCGCTTAGAACCACTCGCCGTAGCCCAGCTTGACGAGGTTATCGTGGCTGATTTTCAGGCTCTCAAACGGGTCGCGGCCGTAGGTGTCGTCCTGCTCGACCAGGAAATACTCACTGCCGCCGGCCAGGCCCGCCTCGATGCAGGCGGCCACGGGCAGCGTGCCCTCGCCCACCTCGGCGAACTGCACCACGTTGTTGAACCCGCCCATGAACTTCATAATGGACTCACGATTGGTGAAATCAATACCGCCCTCGGGCATTTTCATTTCGCCGATGCGGTAATCCTTCAGGTGCAGCAGGCGGATGCGGCCCGCGTACTTTTTGATAAACTCAACGGGATTCTCGCCGCCGCGGTGAATCCAGTGGATGTCTAGCTCAAAGCCCAGGTTTTTGGTGTTGTCCTTGATGATGTCCAGCAGATACTTGCCGTTGTAGCGTGCGAACTCCACATGGTGGTTGTGGTAGTACAGATCGATGCCCTCTTCCTTCAGCCTGGCGGCGGTCTCGTCCGCCTCCTTGGCGAAGTCCATGGCCTTCTCGTAGCTGCCCATGCAGGTCATCGGCAGCATGCCGATGCGCAGCATATCGCAGTCCAGCTTGCGGCAGTCCTCAACGATCTTCTTGAAATCGTCCGGGTTGTTCAGATATTCGCCGGGCATGCCGGGCACCATGGGCGCCACGGAAGCGGTGCAGGAAGAAACATTCATACCAAGCTCGTCGATGGACTTGCGGAAACCCGCCACGTTCTCCGGCGTCATGGGCACCTGAGAGATCTCGATGCAGTGATAACCGATATCCGTAAGCTTCTTCATTGCGTCAAACGCGTCGAAGCTGGGCATTTTGGCGGGGGCGATGGTGCTCATCTGAACGCCGATCAAACCTTTTTTCATAAGTTCTGCTCCTTTTTCTTTCGTTTTTGCGGCCCTGCACGCTTACAGCGCCACACTGCCGCCCGTGCGGCCTGCCTCCTGCACAGCGTCGATGAGCCGTATGCTCATTTCGGCGTCGCGCACATGGATGTAATCGTCCGTACCGTCTTCCAGCGCCTTGTAGAACTTGCCGATGAGCTTTGCATGGCTGGCGCCGTAATAGAACTTGGTGCCCGGAAGGCGCGCGTCCTCACACAGCTCCTCGCGGGAACCGTCCTGGGCGACGCGGTACAGCACGTTTTCGATGATGGCGAAATCCGCCTTTTCCAACTGTACGCCAATCTGCACGCTTTCATTTTTGTAGTTGGCGTTGGTGGCCATGAACAGGCCTTTGCCTCCGTCCGCATAGGTGAGCTGCGCGGCCACGGTGTCTTCCACTTCAATGCCGTAGTCCAAAAGCTGGCTGACGCTTGCCCGCAGGCTTTTTACCGGGCCGCCGAGAAAGTACAGCAGGTCCAGCGTATGCACAGACTGGTTGATCATACAGCCGCCGCCGGCCGTTTCCCACTTGCCGCGCCAGGGCTTGCAGTCATAATACTGCTTGGGGCGCGCCCAGGGCACGATGCCTTTTGTCCCCAGCACCCTGCCGTATTCACCGCTCTCGATGATGCTCTTGAGCATCTCGACGGATTCGTTCAGCCTGTTCTGCAGGCAGATGCCGATGTGCACCTCGGGGTGCGCGGTCTCCAGCGCGGCAAATTCCTTTGCCTGCGCGGTGTTCAGCGCCACGGGCTTTTCGCAGAATACGTTCACGCCGTGCTCGGCAAAATATTTCGAGACGGGATAATGCAGGTAATGCGGCAGACAAACGTGTACGCAGTCCGGCTTTGCCTCCCGCAGCATCTCCTCATAATCCGTGTAAAAGGGCACACCCTCCGGGGCGCGCTGCCCTGCTTCGGGATCAATGTCGCACACCGCGCACAGCTCGATGTCCGGGTTGCCCGCGATGGCGGCCAGATGGATGGGAGAAATATCTCCCAAACCGATCACTGCTGCTTTTTTCATATTCTTTCCTCGCTTTCAGCGGCAAAACAGGCAAAGCGGCGGACGGCGAACGGCCGCCGCCGCTTTGTCCCGCCGCGCGGTGCTGTTTACTCGCGGACGGGGAATTTGCCCTCGGCCTCGATGCGCTTGTTCAGCTCGGCCGCATATTCCTCGGGATCCACCGGGTTGCTTACGGTGCGGTTCGTCCAGGCGGAAAGCTGGGAAGCATTGGCCAGGTTCACGCCGTTGATGCCGTCGGAACCCGGAGCCAGCAGCGGAGTGCCCTCAATGATGTGGCAGGCAAAGTTTTCCATAACAGTAGTGTGCTGATAGCCCCAGCCGTCCTGGTTCTCAAACTCCTCAAGGTCATACAGGCCGCCCGCGGCGTTGCCCATCGTCAGCTTGGCAACGTCCATCATGGACATGGTCTCGTTCATCTCAGGCTCGGTCTTTTTCATGCGATAGATCTTGGCTTTCTTGCTGTCCTCAACAACGATCTTGCCGCCGTCCAGGTCGATCTCCAGCCGGTCGGTGCCGATGGCATCGTGGGTGCAGGTGATAAAGCTGCCGGTAGCGCCGTTGGCGTACTCGGTCACGATGGTGACATCGTTCTCAACGTCGATCTTGCGGTGAGAACCATTGATGTTCTTGGAGGTGACCTTCGTGGGGATGCCGCAGATCCACTGCCAGAGGTCGAGCTGGTGCGGAGCCTGGTTCACCAGAACACCGCCGCCTTCGCCGCCCCAGGTGGCGCGCCATTCGCTCTGCTGGTAGTAGCTGTCCGGACGCCACCAGGTGTTGATGATCCAGTTGGAGCGGCGGATCTCGCCCAGCTCGCCGGAGGCAACGATCTCCTTGATCTTCTGGTACAGCTTATTGGTGCGCTGGTTGAACATGATGCCGAACGCAACGTCGGGGTGCTCCTCGGCGCACTTGTTCATGGCCATAACGTCCTTCGCACGCACGCCGGCGGGCTTTTCCACCAGAACATTCATGCCGTGCTCCAGGCAGTAGATGGCGATCTCGTGATGCAGATAGTGCGGAACCGTGGTGATAACGGCGTCCACTGTGCCGGAGGCAACCATTTCCTTCCAATCCTTGAAGAACGGGACGTCGGGATATTTTTCCCGGCACATTTTCTCCTTCTCGGGGTCAATGTCGCACAAGGCGCCCAGCGCGCAGTGCGGGGGGCATTGAGGGGCAGGCATGCCGGGGAATCCGCCCTGGCCTGTCAAAAATCCTGCGTAAGCGCCGCCCTGGGCGCCGATGCCGATGAGGCCGAATCTTACTTTTTCCATAAGTACACTCTCTCCTTTATGTTTGCATTTCATTGCCGGTATGTCAAAAGCGGGACCACCCGCCGGGAAAACAGCTCAGATGGCGTCCAGGATCTCCCTGAGCGCGTGGTACTGCATGGCGTAGCCCTCCGCGCCGTCTTTCGCCTTGTTCTTCTTGATGATGTTGGCAGCATCCTCCGTCTCCAGGGACTGCAGCGACGCGAACAGCACCAGATGCGGCTCCAGTGTCAGGAATCCCTCGTAGCCTTCGTCGCGGATGGCGCGGGTGAGCAGTGCCTTGATCTTGCCTTCGCCTGTGCCGCACAGCACATTCTCCTTGTCGTGAGAGACGGCATCCTTGATATGGATATACTCAATATAGGGGCGCAGCAGCTCCCAGCACTTTTCCGTATCCTCGCCGCACTGCACAAAATTCGCAAAGTCGAATGCCGCGCGGAAATGCGGGCTGGCCAGCGCTTCAAAAATGACCCTGCAGCGCGCGCCGGTGTCGCCGTAAATGTCTTTTTCATTCTCGTGCAGCAGGATGACGTCGTGCTTTTCAGCCACGGCGGCAAACTTGCGCAGCTTTTCGATCACCACGTCGCGGTAGCTGTCCGGATCTTTGCCGTGGGGGATGAAGAAACTGAACATGCGGATATAGCGGCAGTCCAGCAGCTTGCAGATCTCACACAGGCGTTCCAGGCCCGCCAGATGCTCGGCAAAGCCGGCCTCGTCCTCCACACCCACCTTGCCGACGGGCGAACCGATGGACGACACCTTCACACCATACTGGGCGAGGCGCGGCATCAGCTTTTCACGCACTTCATCCGGCGTGTATTCGGCAATATTCTTGCCGTCCGCCGAGCGCAGAGAGATGTAATGCATGCCCAGCGACGTCACCGTCTTGAGCTGCTCGGTAAAATCCGGACTGATCTCGTCCGCAAAACCGGAAATATAAATGTTTTCTTTCATAAAATACGTTACCCCTTTTCTTGCCGATTGGTTGTTGTGCCATGATTCATCAGGGCAGCATGGTCCAAAATTAGGTACTATGTCAAGTATAGCACACCGATTTGCAACCGTGATTGCTATTATTGCTTGACACATTGCGAAAATTGTCTTAAACTGTTTACAAGGCTATCATACTTTATCATTAAGGGTGATCGAGCCGCCGAATGCCGGTTCAGGCTGAGGAAAGGCAGGGACTGTGTTGGGAAATAAGATCCAGAAATTCACCGTGCGCCAACAGATGCTCACCAATAACTACGAGATCTACCGTTACCGGGATTCCTATCTGAATAACGTGGCGCTGCATCATCATGATTTCTATGAAGTATACCTGTTTTTAAACGGGAACGTCAATTATACCATCGAGAGCCGGAACTACCATCTTCTGCCGGGGGATATCCTGCTCATCAGCCCG
>ERZ857984.1341-NODE-1341-length-20491-cov-3.338667_pt1 | contig 20491 bp, 20 predicted proteins | sample MGYA00519914_ERZ857984 | MGnify/ENA primary metagenome ERZ857984 (study PRJEB31778, sample SAMEA3449417) | human gut metagenome | biome: human gut; feature: human-associated habitat; material: faeces | place: United Kingdom | collected 2010/2012 ... | reverse complement strand
ATCCTCATTTCCAACAGCGACGGCTCAAATGTGTCGTTTTCCCCGGCGGCGCGCGGCGGCGTGCTGGAGCGCTTTGATTACCTCGATTGCAAGCAGCTTTTCACCGAGGTGAAAGCGGCGGGCGGCAGCGTGATGGACGACAACATCACAGACCCGACGAGCACCATAGAACGGCAGGACCGCACGATCATTTACGCGCAGACGGTCACGCTTTCGAGCGGGAACGAGTATCTTGTGCTGCTGTCTTGCGACGTGATTCCGGTTGATTCCACGGTGGAAACGCTGAAAATACAATTGTGGTGTCTGACGGGCGTAATGATCCTGCTTTCGTTCGGGCTGGCACTGTTTATCTCTTCGCGCCTTTCAAAGCCCTTGGAACAGATGAACGAATCTGCAAAGCAGCTGGGCGAGGGAAAATATGACATCCGTTTCCCGGAACAGGGCGCAAGAGAGGTGGCGGAGCTTGCCGCGACACTGAACTATGCCGCGGCGGAGCTGAGCAAGGTTGAAGATCTGCGCCGCGAGCTGATCGCCAATGTTTCGCACGATCTGCGCACGCCGCTGACGATGATCTCCGGCTATGCCGAGGTGATGCGCGACATTCCGGGCGAAAACACGCCGGAAAACGTGCAGATCGTCATCGACGAAGCGAACCGCCTGACAGGCATCGTCAACGACCTTTTAGATCTCTCTAAATTACAGGCGGGCGCATTGACGCTGACGGTTTCCGAATTCAATTTGACGGAGGATATCCGCAATACGCTGCACCGCTACGACAAGTTGGCGGATTTCAGCTTCCCGTTCACGTATGACCGCACGGTGTATGTCTGCGCCGATCAGCTGAAAATTTCGCAGGTGCTGTATAACCTTGTGAACAACGCCATTAACTATTCGGGCGGGAACAAGACCGTATATATCGACCAGACCGTGGCGGAAAGCACCGTGCGCGTATCTATTCGCGATACGGGCGAGGGTATACCGGCGGATAAATTGCAGTACATCTGGGATCGCTACTATAAGGTCGATAAGGAGCACAAACGCGCACAGGTCGGCACGGGATTGGGGCTTTCCATCGTGAAGAAAATTCTGGACCTGCACGGCGGGCGGTACGGCGTCGCGAGCGTGGAGGGTAAAGGCAGCACATTCTGGTTTGAACTGCCGGTGCTACGTACGGAGCCTTTGATTCTGCCGGAACCGCCGACATTACCGGAACAAAAAGCTGACGTGGAACAGGGCGAATAAAGTTTTCGCCGGCCTTTTTCAAAAGGCTGCGGAAACCCGGTCAATGGGTTTCCAAAACGGCGTCACGAAACATTGTCAGAAAGATGTTCACAGTCGGCTGAATTAAACTGAAAACAGTAAGCGTAAACGAACTAAAAGCGTACCCGAAGGTGATTTGGGCGCGCTTTTTTCGCACAGAGAACGAAACATGAAATTCGTATTTGTGAAAGATGTATCAAACTCAAAAGAGGCCCGCACGGCTTTTGTTTTACTTTCTGAAAAAGCCGCAAATTCCGATATTTTCATAGAGAAAAATCGCGAAAATGCTTGATAAAAAGATATCGATATGATAGAATTTATTAGGCTGAGTATGTACCCCATGAGTGGGGAAAGGGGAAAACTGTGTTTTGCCCCTTGGTTTTCATATAACTCAGAAGATCTCGCCCGCGGAGGAACATTGTGCTCCCCATCGGGCACAGCACAGGAAGGGAAGTGATCCGGGACAATGAAAAGCAAAATCACCGTAATTGGTGCCGGTAGCGTAGGCGCAACCATTGCATATACGCTTTCCAACGAAGACATCGCAACGGAGATTGTCCTGATCGACATCAACAAGCAAAAGGCAGAGGGCGAAGTGATGGATATCATTCAGGGCACCTGCTTCCGCGACCCGATTTCCATTAAATCGGGAGATTACGCGGATGCAAAGGACTCCAACATCGTCATCATTACGTCCGGCGTGGCCAGAAAACCCGGTCAGTCGCGCCTTGAATTGACGCAGACGAATGTCGACATCATCAAAAGCATTGCACCGAACATCGCAAAGGCCGCACCGAACGCGCTGTACATCATCGTCAGCAATCCGGTGGACATCATCACCTACGTGTTCATGAAAATCTCCGGCATCCCGGAAAACCAGATCATCGGCTCCGGCACCGCGCTGGATACCGCGCGTCTGCGTTTCGGACTTGCCAGCCACTTTAACATTGCGCAGAAGAACATTCATGCCTATGTTTTCGGTGAACACGGTGATTCTTCCTTTATCCCGTGGTCGTGCGCAGAGGTTTCCGGTGCGAAACTGGACGATTATGTGGAGCTGATGCATGCTCTGCCCGTGGACAAGGACGCCATGGCGGAGTATGTACATAAATCCGGCGGCGAGATCATCAAGAACAAGGGCGCCACGTTCTACGCGGTCACGGTTTCCGTGTGCAGATTGTGCAGCATGCTGCTTTCCGCATACAACTCCATCGTGACCGTTTCCACCATGATGCACGGCGAATACGGGTTAGAGGACGTGTGCATCAGCACACTCGCCATTGTGGGCCCGAACGGCGTGCAGGGCAAGCTGCCTGTGAGGCTGACGGAGGACGAAATGCAAAAGCTCCACGCTTCCGCAGACAAGCTGAAAGAAACCATCGGTCAAATTTATTTTGAAGCATAACCCAAAATCAATTTATAGAAAGGATGACAGGAGTAGCTATGAAGTACAGCTATTATCCGGGATGTACCTTGAGAACGAAGGCAAAGGATCTTGACGCCTATGCCAGAGCTTCCGCAAAGGCGCTCGGATTTGAATTGGAAGAAATCGAAAACTGGCAGTGCTGCGGCGGTGTCTACCCGCTCGGGTCCGACGAGATCGCAACAAAACTTTCCTCCGTCCGCGCTTTGAACGAAGCGAAGGAAAAGGGCCAGGACCTCGTGACGCTTTGCTCCGCATGTCATCATGTCATCAAAAGAGTCAACGACGACATGAGAAACGTGGAGGACATCCGCACGAGAGCCAACAACTACATGCAGCTTGACGAGCCCTATGCCGGCGAGACGAATGTGCTGCATTACCTTGAAGTTCTGCGCGACCGCGTGGGCTTTGACGAACTGAAGAAAAAGGTCGTCAACCCGTTAAAGGGCAGAAAGATCGGCGCATATTACGGCTGCCTGCTGCTCAGACCGAGCACCGTGCTGGCCTTTGACGATCCGGAGAACCCGCAGATCATTGAAGACTTCATTCGTGCCATCGGCGCAGAGCCGGTCGTATATCCGTACCGCAACGAGTGCTGCGGCGGCTATATCTCCCTTAAAGAAAAAGAAATGAGCGGCCGTATGAGCTGCAATATCGTAGACAGCGCAGCCGGTGCAGGCGCGGAAATGCTCATCACGGCATGTCCACTCTGCATGTATAATCTCAACAAGAGCGGCAGCGGCAAGATCCCGGTGTATTACTTCACCGAGCTTCTCGCAGAGGCCCTTGGCGTGAAAGAGGAGGCGTTAAAGTGAGCATCAGCAAACAGGCGGAGCAGATCCGCGAGATCAGCGGCGTCAACCCCTACAAGTGCATGAAGTGCGGCAAATGTTCCGCATCCTGCCCGTCGTTCAACGAAATGGACATTAAGCCTCACCAGTTCGTTTCCTATGTGCTGAATGACGACATTGAGTCCCTTGTGAATTCCAAGTCCCTTTGGAAGTGCCTTTCCTGCTTTGCCTGCATTGAGCGCTGCCCGAGAGACGTTAAGCCCGGCAAGCTTATCGATGCGGCAAGACAGCTTGTCGTGCGCCAGCGCGGTGAAGCATACCTTACGCCGGACGAGATCCCGGAGCTTTTGGATCCGGATCTGCCCCAGCAGCTCCTTGTGAGCGCGTTCAGAAGATACAGGAGGTGATAGCGTGCAGAGAATTGGTGTATTTGTGTGCCATTGCGGCAGCAACATCGCAGCTACGGTAGATGTAAAGAAAGTCGTAGAAATGGTCAGTCATGAACCGGGTGTCGTGCACGCGGAAGATTATCAGTACATGTGCTCCGAGGTCGGCCAAGCGAAGATCATCGAAGCCATCCGCGAAAAACACCTGACCGGTCTTGTGGTTTGTTCCTGCTCCCCGCGTATGCACGAGACGACTTTCCGCAAAACGGCGGAAAGAGCCGGCCTCAACCCGTACATGGTCGAGATTGCAAACATCCGTGAGCACTGCTCCTGGATCCACAAGAACATGGAAGAAGCGACCGAAAAGGCCGTCATCCTTGCCAGAGCGGCTATCGCAAAGGTCAATCTTGACGCACCGCTGTTTCCGGGCGAAAGCCGCGTAACAAAGCGCGCTCGTCATCGGCGGCGGTATTGCAGGCATTCAGACTGCGCTCGACATTGCAGACGCAGGCTATGAAGTCGATATCGTTGAGAAGACCCCCAGCATCGGCGGCCGTATGAGCCAGCTCGATAAGACGTTCCCGACGCTCGACTGCTCCGCATGTATTTTGACCCCGAAAATGGTGGAGGCTTCCGCAAACGAGAAGATTCATCTGTATACATACAGCGAAGTGGAGAAGGTCTCCGGCTTCGTGGGCGATTTCACCGTGGACATCCGCAAGAAGGCGCGCAGCGTCGATATGTCTAAGTGCACCGGCTGCGGCGTCTGCCAGGAGAAATGTCCTTCCAGAAAGACCCCGAGCGAATTCAACCGCGGCTTGAACACGAGAAGCGCTATTTACACCCCGTTCGCACAGGCAATCCCGAACGTTCCGGTCATCGACCGTGAAGCTTGCATCAAGTTCAAGACCGGCAAGTGCGGTCTGTGCCAGAAGGTTTGTCAGGCGGGCGCCATCGATTACGAGCAGAAGGATGAAATCGTCACCGAGAAGTACGGCGCTATCGTTGTCGCTACCGGCTTCGATACCATCAAGCTCGATAAGTACGACGAGTACGCATACAGCCAGAGCAAGGATGTCATCACGTCCCTCGAGCTCGAGCGCATCATGAACGCGGCAGGCCCCACGAAGGGTCATCTGGAGCGCCTTTCCGACGGCAAGCACCCGAAGAATATGGTGTTCATCCAGTGTGTAGGCAGCCGCTGCTCCGATAAGCGCGGTAAGAGCTACTGCTCCAAGATTTGCTGCATGTACACGGCAAAGCACGCCATGTTGATCCGTGATAAATACCCGGATGTCAACGTAACGGTGTTCTACATCGACGTGCGTACCCCCGGTAAGAACTTCGATGAGTTCTACCGTCGCGCCGTGGAAGATTACGGCGTAAACTACATCAAGGGTCAGGTCGGCAAGGTCATGCCGCAGCCGAACGGCCAGCTGCTTGTGCAGGGCGTTGACCTGCTCGACAACAAGCAGATCCTGATGGAAGCGGATATGGTCGTCCTCGCAACGGCGATTGAGCCGAACGCGGACGTGCGCCGCATTGCGACCATGCTGACCGCCAGCATCGATACCAATAACTTCCTCACCGAGGCTCACGCAAAGCTGCGCCCGGTCGAGTCCCCGACGGCGGGCGTATTCCTCTCCGGCGTATGCCAGGGCCCGAAGGATATTCCGGAAACGGTCGCGCAGGCAGGCGCGGCGGCTGTTAAGGCCATCGGTCTGCTCGCGAAGGATAAGCTGATGACGAACCCGTGCACCGCTAAGAGTGACGAGCTGCTTTGTAACGGCTGCTCGCAGTGCGCAAACGTCTGCCCCTACGGCGCAATCAGCTATGAGACAAAGCTCATCAACGACCACGGCATCCGTGAAGATCGCCGCGTAGCCGTTGTCAACAGTGCGCTGTGCCAGGGCTGCGGTGCCTGCACCGTTACCTGCCCGTCCGGCGCAATGGATCTGCAGGGCTTTGCAAACAGACAGATTCTTGCGGAGGTGGATGCAATATGTCGATAACAGCAAACGAAGAGTTCAAGCCGAAGATCGTTGCGTTCTGCTGCAACTGGTGCAGCTACGCCGGCGCAGACCTTGCAGGCAGCAGCCGCTTGGTTTATCCGGCAGACGTTAAGATCATCCGCGTGCCGTGCTCCTGCCGTGTGAACCCCATGTTCATCCTGCGTGCTTTTGAAAAGGGCGCAGACGGCGTTATCCTGTGCGGCTGCCACCCGGGCGACTGCCATTACAGCACCGGCAACTACTATGCCAGAAGAAGAATGGCGCTTCTGTTCTCTATGCTCGATTACATCGGCGTGGAGCACGGACGCACCCGCGTGGAATGGGTCTCCGCAGCAGAGGGCGTAAAGTTCTCCCAGACCATGAATGAGTTCGTGGCGAAGATTACTTCGCTCGGCAAGAACGTCAGACTGGAGGATTTGAGATGCAGGAAATGATCAACCGCGCAAAAGAGCTGCTCAGCGACGGCACCGTAAACCGTGTGCTCGGCTGGCGCCGTGGCGATATGTCCTACAACCCGGAGCCGTCTTACTTTGAGACGGCGGAGGATCTGGACGCAAACTTCGTCTACAACGGCTTCTGCGGCGCGAACCTCAGTAAATATATGATCGAGGGCTCGAAGCTTGAGGGCAAGACGCTTGTCTTCCTGAAGCCCTGCGATTCTTACAGCTTTAACCAGCTCATAGCAGAGCACCGCGTAGACCGTGACAAGGCTTACATTATCGGTGTCGGCTGCATGGGCAAGCTCAGCTTCGAGAAGATCAAGGAGCAGGGCGTTAAGGGCATCACGAACATCACGATCGATGATGCAAACGAGAACATCACCGTGGAGACGCTCTACGGTGAAAAGACGCTCGCCTATAAGGACTGCATGCTGGAGCGCTGCCATGTCTGCAAGGGCAAGGAGCACCAGATTTTCGACGAGACCATCGGCGAGAGCCGCGATACAAAGGACGCAGACCGCTTTGCAGAGGTCGAGAAGATCGAAGCCATGAGCCCGGAAGAAAAGTTCGCTTTCTTCCAGAATGAGCTCAGCCGCTGCATCCGCTGCAACGCCTGCCGCAATGTGTGTCCGGCGTGCAGCTGCCGCAAGTGCGTCTTCGACAGCACGAAGTTCGACAGCGCACAGAAGGCGAACGTGGACTCCTTTGAGGAGAAAATGTTCCACATCATCCGTGCATTCCACGTTGCCGGCCGCTGCACAGACTGCGGCGAGTGCAGCCGCGTATGTCCGCAGGGCATTCCGCTGCATCTCTTCAACCGCAAGTTCATCAAGGATATCGACGAATTTTACGGTGAGTTCCAGGCCGGTGTCGATCCGGAGGCAAAGAGCCCGCTGACGAGCTTTACCTTCAACGACGTTGAGCCGGGCGTTACCGGGGGAAGGAGATAAGCCATGTTCAAGATTGCAAAAAGTAAGCTGCCCGAGCTGCTGAAAGCGATCGCGGCACAGCAGGAGCTGTTCCTGCCGGTGAACAACAACGGTCAGGTCAACTTCGCCGCGTGGTTTGAAGGCTGCAATGCAGACATTGAAACACTTAAGACGGTGAAATCTCCGAAGGACATGTTTTTCCCGCAGAGCGAGACACTTTACACGGTCAAAAAAGAACAGCACAAGCTCTCCGTTGAGCCGCAGACGCTTGCAGATCAGAACTTCGTCGCATTCGGCATGAAGGCCTGCGACATTCAGGGCATTAAGGTCCTCGATAAGGTCTTCCTCGCTGAGCCGGTCGATACGTTCTACCGCGCAAGACGCGAGCACGGCACCATCGTGGCGCTTGCTTGCCACGAGCCGGAGGAGTCCTGCTTCTGTAAGGTTTTCGGCGTTGACTGCGCTGAGCCGGACGCCGACGTCGTCATGTGGAATGCAAACGACACGCTCTACTGGAAAGCTGTAACGGACAAGGGCACCGCCCTCACCGAAGCGCTCTCCGGCGTGCTCGAAAATGCCGACGCAGCGGACGAAAAGGCCGTGGAGACCGAACAGGAGAACATCCGCGCAATCGTAGAGAAACTGCCGTACACGAACCTCTCTCTCGAGGGTTGGAACGGCAACGTCACCGAAGAAAAATTCAACTCCCCCGTTTGGGAGAAGCTTTATAAGCCGTGCCTTGCGTGCGGCACCTGCACCTTTGTGTGCCCCACCTGCCAGTGCTATGATATCAAGGACTACGACACGGGCCACGGCATTCAGCGTTATCGCTGCTGGGACTCCTGCATGTACTCCGACTTTACGATGATGGCGCACGGCAACAACAGAACGAGCCAGATGCAGCGCTTCCGTCAGCGCTTCATGCATAAGCTCGTGTACTTCCCAGCGAACAACGACGGCATGTATTCCTGCGTAGGCTGCGGCCGCTGCGTGGAAAAGTGCCCGTCCTCGCTCAATATCGTGAAGGTCATCAAGGCGTTTGAAAAGGAGGCTGCAAACCATGAGTGATACCTGTCATTGCCATGATAACTATGTAAAAGACGTTCTGATCCCGCAGGTCGGCGTCATCACGGACATCCGTGAGGAGACCCCGGACGTCAAGACGTTCCGCGTCAATGCGCCGGAGGGCGGCAAGCTCTTCGAGCATATGCCCGGCCAGTGCGCTATGCTGTGCGCACCGGGTGTCAGCGAGGGTATGTTCTCCATCACCTCTTCGCCGACGAACAAAGAATACCAGGAATTCAGCATCAAGAAGTGCGGTCAGCTTACAGACTACCTGCACAGCCTTGAGGTGGGCGATGAGATTACCGTGCGCGGCCCGTACGGCAACCACTTCCCGGTAGAAGACAAATTAAAGGGCAAGAACCTGCTCTTTATCGCCGGCGGCATCGGCCTTGCACCGTTGCGCTCTGTCATCAACTACGTGCTCGACAACCGCAGTGATTACGGCACCGTAGATATTCTGTACGGTTCCCGTTCCAAGGACGACCTTGTACAGCTGAAGGAAATTCAGGACGTATGGATGAAGACGGAAGGCGTGAACGTATATCTCACGATCGACCGCGAGCAGGAGGGCTGGGACGGCCACGTCGGCTTTGTTCCGGCATACCTCAAGGAGCTCGGCTTCGATACAAACAAAACGGCGCTGCTTTGCGGACCTCCGATCATGATCAAATTCTGCTTAGCATCGCTGATTGAAATGGGCTTCTCGAAAGAACAGGTCTACACCACGCTGGAGCTGCGCATGAAGTGCGGCATCGGCAAGTGCGGCCGCTGCAACATCGGTTCCAAGTACGTCTGCAAGGACGGCCCGGTGTTCCGCTGCGACGAGATCGACGAGCTGCCGAACGAGTATTAAGAAAGGGGTTGGCGTAACATGGAAAATATGGTAAATGTATATTTTTTCGGTAAGAAGTACAGCGTCCCCGCAGACCTCACGATTATGACCGCTATGGAGTATGCCGGTTATACGCTGAAAAGAGGCTGCGGCTGCCGTCACGGTTTCTGCGGCGCCTGCGCAACTATCTACCGCATTAAGGGTGTGAACGAGCTGAAGACCTGCCTTGCCTGCCAGACACAGGTGCAGGAGGGCATGTATGTTGCAAGCATTCCGTTCTTCCCCACAGACAAGCGTACTTATGACATCAACGAGATCAAGCCGAACCAGCAGATCATGATGGAGCTTTATCCGGAAATTTACAGCTGCATCGGCTGCAACGCCTGCACAAAGGCCTGCACGCAGAACCTGAACGTTATGCAGTACATTGCATACGCACAGCGCGGCGAGCTTGAAAAGTGCGCAGAAGAGTCCTTCGACTGCGTAAGCTGCGGCTGCTGCACTGTCAGATGTCCCGCGGGCATCTCTCACCCGATGGTCGGCCTGCTGGCAAGACGTCTCACCGGCAAGTACATCGAGCCGGAGAGCAAGCACCTGACAAAGCGTGTTGAAGAGATCCACGAGGGTGCATACGACGAGCTGATTGAGCAGATCATGCAGAAGCCGATCACCGAGATGCAGGAGCTCTATAACAACAGAGAGATCGAGAAATAAGGAGGGTATAGCCATGTTTACACCGGAAATGCTTGCCTCTGTCAAAAAAGTAGAGGCAACCAGACAGGAACGCCTGGGCATGGAACCCAGACGTATGACCGCAGAAGAAAAGGATGCCCTTCTGAAGGCGTACCATCCTGATTACAGAGAAGACGGCTTCGATACCATTAAGATCGGCCCGAACAAGGGCGAGAAGGTACCGAAGGAGCTTGGCCACCTGCTGCACTCCAACAGCCGTTTGCTCCACCACCCGATCGATCTGACGAAGATCGATTACGACACCGACGTGCTCATCATCGGCGGCGGCGGCGCAGGTGCTTCCGCAGCTATTGAGGCGGACAACGCAGGTGCGAAGGTCATGATCGTGACAAAGCTGCGCATCGGTGATGCGAACACGATGATGGCAGAAGGCGGCATTCAGGCTGCCGATAAAGAGAACGATTCCCCGGTTCAGCATTACCTCGACGCGTTCGGCGGCGGCCACTTCGCTGCCCGCCCGGAACTGCTGCGCCGCCTTGTTATGGAAGCTCCGGACGCCATCAAGTGGCTGAACGAGCTCGGCGTTATGTTCGATAAGACCGAAGACGGCACCATGGTCACCACCCACGGCGGCGGCACCTCCAGAAAGAGAATGCACGCCTGCAAGGACTACTCCGGTGCAGAGATCATGCGTACCCTGCGCGACGAAGTTATCAACCGCGGCATCCCGGTCGTTGAGTTTACCTCTGCTGTTGAGCTCATCAAGGACGAAAAGGGTCAGGTAGCGGGCGCTGTTCTCCTCAACATGGAGACCGGCGACTACATGGTCGCACGTGCAAAGACCGTTATCATCGCCACCGGCGGTGCGGGACGTCTGCACTACCAGAACTTCCCGACCTCCAACCATTACGGCGCAACGGCCGATGGCCTTGTGCTCGGCTACCGTGCAGGCGCTCCGCTGCTGTATCAGGATACCATTCAGTATCACCCGACCGGCGTTGCGTTCCCGGCACAGATCTACGGCGCACTCGTAACGGAGAAGGTTCGCTCCCTCGGCGCAATGCTCGTCAACGTTGACGGCGAAGCGTTCATGCATCCGCTGGAGACCCGCGATGTTGCTGCGGCTTCCATCATCCGTGAGTGCACAGACCGCCACAAGGGCGTTACCACCCCGCTGGGCTCCGGCGTTTGGCTCGACACCCCGATGATCGAGCAGATCGGCGGCGAGGGCACCATTGAGAAGCGTATCCCGGCTATGCTGCGCATGTACCTGAACTATGACATCGACATGCGCAAGAGCCCGATTCTCGTTTACCCGACGCTCCACTACCAGAACGGCGGCCTCGAGATCGGCGGCGACGGATTCACAAAGGCTATCAGTAACCTGCTCGTTGCAGGCGAGGCTGTCGGCGGCATTCACGGCCGCAACCGTCTGATGGGCAACTCCCTGCTCGATATCATCGTATTTGGCCGCAACGCCGGTAAGGCTGCTGCCGCAAAGGCGAAGGAGACCGAGCTCGGCACCCTTACCCTCAAGCATATTGAGGACTATGCAGAAGAGCTGAAGAGCGCAGGCATCGAATCCGAGGATGTTTCCCCGCTGCTGCTGCCGCATTACGCTCGTCACGAGAGATAATTTTTTCCGGAAAGGAATGGATAGATCCATGCGTGAAATTGAAGTTAGCCAGATCACAGACATTGTTGAGAAGCTGTGCATCGCGGCAAACGAGCACCTGCCGGAGGACGTAAAGTGCGCCATCCGCTCCTGCCGCGCCTGCGAAGACGGCCAGATCGCACAGGGCATTCTGGACAACATCATCGAAAATTTTGAAATTGCAGATAACGAGTGCGTTCCGATCTGCCAGGATACCGGCATGGCCTGCGTATTCCTTGAGATCGGCCAGGACGTGCACTTCGTCGGCGGCGACCTTACGGAAGCCGTAAACGAGGGCGTGCGCCGCGGTTACGACAAGGGCTACCTGAGAAAGTCCGTTGTTAAGGACCCGGTTCGCCGCGGCAACACCGGCGACAACACCCCGGCTATGCTGTACACCGAGATCGTCCCGGGCGACAAGGTGAAGATCACTGTCGGCCCGAAGGGCTTCGGCAGCGAAAACATGAGCCAGATCCGTATGTTCAAGCCGTCCGCCGGCTTGCAGGGCATCAAGGACTTTATCCTTGAGGTCGTAGAGACCGCAGGCCCGAACCCGTGCCCGCCGATGGTCGTCGGCGTAGGCATCGGCGGCACGTTTGATAAAGCAGCGCTGCTTGCAAAGAAGGCGCTCATGCGCCCGCTTGATTCCGAGAACCCGGACCCGTTCTATGCAGACCTTGAAAAAGAGATGCTCGAAAAGGTCAACCAGCTCGGCATCGGCCCGCAGGGCTTCGGCGGCAAGACGACGGCCATCGGCCTCAACATCGAGACCATGCCAACTCATATTGCCGGCATGCCGTGCGCTGTCAACATCAACTGCCATGTAACGCGTCATAAGACGGAGGTGCTGTAAAATGGAAAAGCGTATTACACTGCCTTTGACTGCGGAGCTCGCAAAGACGCTCCATGCCGGTGACAGAGTTCTGCTGACCGGTACCATCTATACTTCCCGCGATGCCGGTCACAAGAGAATGTGCGAGGCACTTGCACGCGGCGAGAAGATCCCGTTCGATCCTACGGACGCTACGATCTACTACGTAGGCCCGACCCCGGCAAAGCCGGGTCATGTCATCGGTTCCGCAGGTCCTACCACCAGCGGCCGTATGGACGCGTATGCCCCGACCATGATGTCCGTGGGCGCACGCGGCATGATCGGCAAGGGCGCTCGTCTGCCGGAAGTCGTAGAAGCCATGAAGAAGTATAACGGCGTTTACTTCGGTGCCATCGGCGGCGCAGGCGCGCTGCTCGCAAAGTGCATCAAGAAGGCAGAGCTCATCGCGTATGAGGATCTCGGCGCCGAGGCACTGCGCAAGCTGTATGTAGAGGATATGCCGCTCGTCGTCATCATCGACAGCGAAGGCAACAACCTTTACGAAGAAGGCCGCGCAGAGTACCTTGCAGAGCACAAGGCACACGAAGCGGAAAAGAACGCTTAAGTTGTAAAAATAACAGGAGCGGAACTATGGGTTAGGTTCCGCTCTTGCTTATATTAAACAGGATGTGCCGCGCACAGCTTTCAGAATTTTTTGCACAGTGCATTCCGAAAATTTAGTTTAAGGGGAATAAACGCATGACACCTGAAATGATTGCTGAAATACTGGAAACCGTAATGATTCTTGCATTCGGTCTTTCCTGGCCGCTTTCCATTTACAAATCTGTAAAGTCCAGAACCGCTAAGGGCAAGAGCCTGCAGTTTGAGATCTTCATCTGGCTCGGCTACATCGCCGGCATTGTGATGAAGTGCATCCAGTTCTTTGTCATTGGCAAGAGCGGCCCGATCTTCGTTTTGAGCTGGGTCTTCTATTGCCTGAACTTCATCGAAATCACCATCGATATGCTTCTCTACTTCCGCAACGTGAAGCTCGATAAAGAGAACGAGGGTAAGTAATTTCACATGTGTCCAAAAGCGGCAGTCGGAAAACGGCTGCTGCTTTTCTTATATATTGATTTCAGTGGCTTGTTCGGCCATTTCTGCGGCTTTTTTCAGAAGCTTGTTGTAGCGTTTTTCATCGGCTCCGCCTCTCTGGCAAAGATCAATCGCATACAATGCCAGATTTTTTTCAATAAGTTCATTGGTCTTTTTAGACTGCTTATAAGAAAGACTTGTAAATAATTGTATATCGTCAGCGCGCATAACTGCATTGACAGGCCTTATACTGCTTTCCAGTGTGTAGCCACTCCCTAGCCAAGATGATAACCGCTTAAGAATTTTATTTCGAGTGGCATTTGAAAGTCCCACCTGACTGAGTTCTTCAGCTAACTCCTTAAAATCAAAGCCCATGTTTACAGATTCATCAATATAATACGCAAAAACGCGACGTATTTTTTCGGCATACACGTCAACATCACCGGCCTTTGTATGAATTGCAATGCTTCCGGCAGCATAAACTGCGCGGTCGGCACCATTTGTGTAGCCATAGTATAATAATATAAGTTTATCTAACAGTTTACTAATGCGATCGATATCTCTGCACCGAGCAATACTATCTTTTGTGCGAGTTATTGCATTATCATATCGTGACTTACAAGCTGTCGCAATAGCAGGCTGTAAAAGCACACCGTTCGGGTCTATCGATTTGGGAATATTAACTTGGCGTGGATGAAATTTCTTGTTTTCAATGTCTCCAACATCAAAAAAGCGGAACAATGTACCGAAGCGATAACAAGCATACATTTTTCCATTAGCATCTGTTACAAGCTTGTAGCCGTTACTATTAACGAGTTTTCTCAAGCGCTTATCAAGCGCGTCGTATTCCACGGTAGCATCAATGTTTCTGGGAGACTTTGCAGAGGGTGTGGTTATGGATTTTTCTAGAATTTCATCGTTACTGTTTTTCATTGTAATTTCTCCTTTTTTTACGAATATTGTGTATTTGTTTGAAAAGAAAATATGAGTGAGATTAGTGCTTTGCAAAAATAAATGGCAAAAATCGCGCAGTATCACAACCCACTACATTCATTCGAGGTGCATTTGAAAAGTTTTGTCCTAATTTAGTTATAATTACAGCATATCACAAACTTCTTGGAATTTCGAGTGTTTTTGTTATAAAATTGCAAAGTAGAAATGAATATTTCGTATTGTATAGAGTATGTATAATAGAAAATTTCCGGATTTGCAGCGGAATGTCCAGATTCAGACAAAAAAACAGGCACCTAAAAAAGGTGCCCGCCAAAAGTCACAGAGGATTTTATGAAATTACAGCATAAGGTCGCGGATGTACTTAATGGTGTACTTAACGCCCTTCTCGCCTTTTTCGCCCTGCCAAGTCATGGAGTGCGGTTCGATTGCGAGGTAGCCGTCATAATCGTGCTGATACAGCACCGCGAAGAATGCGCGCCAGTTGATGGAATCGATGCCTGCCGGCGGGTTGTCGTAGTAACGTCTGTCTGCCGCAAAGTCGCCCATTAGCTCGTCCTTGAGCTCCGGGTGACGAACCATCAGCTCGCGGTTTTTCCATTCTGACGGCTCGTGAGAGTCGCCGTACTGGATAACGCCCTTTACATGGCAATATACGAACTTGTCGCCCCATTCCATACCTTCCTTGAGGTATGCGCCCTTGTCGCCGCCATGTACGAAGCTGTGGGACGGATCATACTTGATGCCAAGGCCAGGAACTTCGTCCAGAACAAGCTTCCACTGCTCCGGCGTACGAATGTAGTTGCCGCCCATCATGCAGTTGACAATGCCGCACTTCATGCCGTTTTCCTTTGCGTAGGAAACGATCTGGTTCAGAACCTTAATAGCCGCGGTGATGTTTTTGTAGTAGGAAAGCTGCGGAACATACGCAACGCTGCACAGATAATGCTTTGCGCCGAGTGCTGCGCCGAAATTGATGGCTTTCTTCACTTCGCTCCACTCCGCTTCGATCACGTCGCCGTTCTCGTCCAGAATATGGCTTGCCCAGCGGCCTACCGCGCCGACTTCAACGCCGGTTTCTTCAATGGCCTTTTTAATCTCGTCCTGGTTCTTGACGATCTCGTCCAGCGGACGACCGAAAAATTCAGGCGGGTTCAGGTCAAACTCAACGAAGTCGAGTCCGAGTTCTTTTGCGTGCACCAGTGTTTTGGCTTCCGGTGCACCGATAATACCGAGTTTCATTGTGATTCATCCTCCAATAAGAATTAAACAATAACTTGATCGGCAAACACTGCCGATTTTTACCATGTTACGCCGAGTGCGTGCAAATCGCGGTCGGTCTGTTCCTTGTTTTCCACCGTGATGGCGTGCAGACCAAATTCCCGCGCAGCTTCGGTGTTTTTCGCGTTATCATCGAGGAAAACGGCGTTTTCCGGCGTGATGTCGAAGCGCTCGCACAGTGTTTCATAAATTTTCCTGTCCGGCTTTACGAGCTTTACCTCATACGAAATGAGTGCGCCGTCCGCATACGGCAGGAAATCAAACGTGTCTTTCACACGGTTAAAGCCGAATTCGCTGAAGTTTGAAAGTATGTAGACCTTGTAGCCTTTCTTTTTCAAGTCGCGCACCCAATCCGCCGCGTAAGGGTACACGGTGACAAGCTCGTGGCTGTCGTGAACAATGCGCCTGATTTGCTCCGGGTAGTCCGGCGCGTTTTTTGTCAACAGCGCGACAACCTCTTCCTCTGTCAGCACGCCGCGGTCGATCTCTGCCCACTCGGGACTCCTCACGGTTGCGTTTGCAAGTGTATCGACAAGATCTTCGCCAAACCACTCCACAAAGCTGTTGTGCCAGTGCCATTCGGTCAGCACATTTCCAATATCAAAAATAACGGTATCAATCATAAAAAATCTTCTTCGCCTCAAACACGGCTTTTCCTTTGTGATGATTTGTGTTATAATAGAGACGGAATTTCAGGTAAAATTCGCATTCTTTTGTTTATTATACTATGAAAAACTCAAAATTGCAATGCCTTTTTGACGGAATACACATACGCATTTAAGGAAAGTTGCCGTGTGTAAAGTCGGGCGTCTATACGGAAAGGATAGCTTTCACAAATTTGAAAGCCGGGGAAAACAGCATGACAAATTACGCGGCCGCGCTGGCGGCGCAGTTTCACTTAAAAGAACAGCAAACGGCAAAGCTCATTGAGCTCATCGACGCAGGAAACACCATCCCGTTTATCGCGCGATACAGAAAAGAGGAGCACGGATCGCTCGATGACCAGACCATCCGCACGGTGTACGAGCGCCTGCAGTACCTGCGCAATCTTGATACGCGCAAGGCGGAAGTGCGCGAGCTTATCGAGGGCACGGGAAATTTGACGCCCGAAATTGAAAAAAGCCTTACAAATGCGGCAACGCTGGCAGAGATCGACGATATTTATCGCCCGTTCCGCCCAAAGCGCAAAACGCGTGCCGGCATGGCAAAGGAGCGCGGCTTAGAGCCGCTTGCAAAGAAAATTCTGGCGCAGGAAAAGGGTGTTGACCCGATGAGGCTCGCCGAGGGTTACGTCAACGCAGAAAAGGACGTTAATACGCCGGAAGACGCACTGAACGGCGCGAAGGACATCATCGCGGAGACAATTTCCGACGATGCCGTTATGCGCCGCCGCCTGCGCATGGCTGCCATGGCGCAGGGCGTCATCACGAGCCGTGCCGCAAAGGACGAGGATTCCGTGTACCGCATGTATTATGAATTCTCTCAGCCGGCGGCAAAAATCGCAGGCCACCGCGTTCTGGCGCTGGACCGCGGCGAGCGCGAGGGTCTTTTAAAAGTTTCGCTCGAAATGGATGACGTGCGCGGGCAGGCAATCTTGACCTCCGCTTACGTAAAGGGCAATTCCGCGTGCAGCGAAGTCGTACGCGAAGCCGCAGTTGACGCATACGGCCGTCTCATTTTCCCGTCTATCGAGCGGGAAATTCGTGCGGAGCTGACCGAAAAAGCGTGCGACAACGCCATTAAGGTGTTCTCCGTAAACCTCCGCCAGCTTTTGATGCAGCCGCCTGTTAAAGGCCGCGTGACCATCGGTCTTGATCCCGGCTACCGCACAGGCTGCAAGGTCGCCGTCGTCGATGCCACGGGCAAGGTACTCGACACCGGCGTCATTTATCCCACGCACAGTGAGGCACGCGTGCGCGAAGCCAAACAGACGCTCGTAAGGCTTATCAAAAAGTACGGCGTCACACTCATCGCCATCGGCAACGGCACGGCGTCGAAGGAAACGGAGATTTTCACCGACGAAACGCTGCGTGAAAATCATCTTGATATCGATTACATGGTTGTCAGCGAGGCGGGCGCGTCGGTCTATTCCGCATCGAAGCTTGCGGCGGCAGAGTACCCGGAGTACGACCTGACGCTGCGCAGCGCCGTTTCCATCGCGCACCGCTTGCAGGATCCGCTTGCAGAGCTTGTGAAGATTGACCCGAAGGCCATCGGTGTGGGGCAATATCAGCACGATATGCCCGCAAAGCGTCTGGATGAAGCGCTCGGCGGCGTAGTCGAAGCCTGCGTGAATGCGGTCGGTGTTGACCTCAACACGGCATCACCGTCGCTGCTCGAAAACATCGCGGGCATTTCCTCCGCCGTGGCGAAGAACATCGTCGCGTATCGGCAGGAAAACGGCGCGTTCACAACGCGCACGCAGATCAAAAAAGTGCCGAAGCTCGGGCCAAAAGCGTTTGAACAGTGCGCAGGTTTTCTGCGTGTGCCGGAAAGTAAAAATATCTTAGACCACACCGGTGTGCATCCGGAATCGTATGATGCGGCAGGCACTTTGCTCACCGCCTGCGGCTACGACCTCAAAAAAGCGCCGGAGGGCGGCTTTAAGGGGCTCAAAGAAAAAGCGGAAAAACTCGGCATCGCAAAGCTTGCCGTGCAGTGCGGTGTAGGCGAGCCGACGTTAAAAGACATCATCGCGGAGCTTGAAAAGCCCGGTCGCGACCCGCGTGACGAACTGCCCAGTCCCATCCTGCGCAGCGACATCAAGGACATGAAGGACTTGAAGCCCGGCATGGAAATGCGCGGCACGGTGCGCAACGTCATCGATTTCGGTGCATTCATCGATATCGGTGTGCATCAGGACGGCCTTGTGCACATCACGCAGATCTCTGATAAATTTGTGCGTCACCCGTCCGATGTTTTGAAGGTTGGCGACATTGTGACTGTGTGGGTGCTTGCCGTAGACGTCGCGCGCGGTCGTATTTCCCTCACGATGAAAAAGCCGAAAGAGCAGCAAAATTAAAAAATCGCGGACAGCTTTGCGCTTTTTGTCCGTGAACGGTTGACACGAAGGTCTGGACGCGGTAAACTTGTTTTCGGCAAAACACAGAAAACATGGGGGCGAAAGAGGAAATAAGATGACAGAAGAACGCAGTGAAAGTGCAGCGGGGCTTTCCTTTAAAATGGGGGAGGCGCTGCTCAGAAACGGCGCGGAGATTTTTCGCGTGCAGGAGACCATGGAGCGCGTGGCGCGCGCTTACGACATAGAAGAATACGATGTGTACGTGCTTTCCAACGCAATCTTTGCAAACGCGGTGGAAAACGGAGAGAAGATCGACACAAAACTGAAATTCGTGCCCGGATCCACCGTTCATTTCGGGCGCATTGTGGGCATCAACCAGCTTTCACGCGAGATTGTCGCGGGCAAAGTCTCGGTAGAGGAAGCCTATGCGCGCTTGCACGAGATCGTTTCCATTCCGTATACGCACCCCATTCGGCTCGACCTTGCGTGTGCTGTAGGCAGCGCGTGCTTCAGCTACCTGTTTGGCGGCACCGTGTTCGACGCCGCTGCGGCGTTCATCTGCGGCTTTGTTTTGCAGGTGTTCCTAAACGCCATCGATAGCCGCACGGCCTCTAAATTCATCATCAATCTGGCGTCAAGCGCTGTTGTGGCGGTTTGCGCCGTGCTGCTGTTTACCGTGGGGCTCGGCGACAGCTTAGATAAGATTATCATCGGCTCCATCATTCGTCTTGTGCCCGGCGTGGCGCTGACGACCTCCATCCGCGACTTTTTAAACGGCGATTATCTGAGTGGAACCATCCGCATAATCGACGCATTTCTGGTCGGCGGGTGCATCGCCATCGGCGTCGGTGCCGTGGTGATGACCTACATCAGCCTGACAGGGGGTGCGCCGCTCTTATGACACCGGAAGCTGTTTTCGATTGGGCAATCCAGACCGCGGTGGCGTTTGTGGCAACCATCGCGTTCTCCATCATTTTCCATACCCCGCGCGAGCAATACGTCTGCGCCGGGCTTGTCGGCGCATTTAGCTGGCTTATTTATATCGTCTATGTATACTTTACGGGCGATGTTGTGTTCGCGTCGTTTTTTGCGGCGCTCGGCCTCACCTATTTGGCGCGTGTATTCTCGTTTGCGCGCAAAGCGCCGCTGCCCGTGTTCCTCATCGCCGGAATTTTTCCCGTTGTGCCCGGCGCCGGTATTTATTATACGGGCTATCACATTTTCATGAACAACAACGTAGAGGCGATGTCCAAGGGCGTAGAGACCATTAAAATCGCCATTGCCATTGCGCTCGGCATCGGCATCGTCGTCTCACTGCCGCGCTTTTTCTTCACACTGCGCCGGAAAGGAAGCACCACTTGAAACAGGTCACCATCGCTCAAAACGACGCCAACCAGCGCGTCGATAAATTTCTCACAAAAACATACCCTAACCTGCCGCAGTCTATGCTGTATAAGGCTATCCGCAAAAAGGACATCAAGGTAAACGGCAAGCGCTGCGAGATTTCCACGCGATTGCAGGAGGGCGACGTGCTGACGATGTACTTGAAAGACGAGTTCTTCGCGCAGGCGCCGAAGGAATACGATTTTCTGAAAGCCCCGCTGAAGCTCAACATCATCTATGAAGACGAGAACATCATGATCCTCGATAAAAAGCCGGGGCTCATCGTGCACCCGGACGAGCACTATCATTTTGATTCGCTCATTGCGCGCGTGCAGCACTATCTTTACGAAAACGGGGAGTATGATCCGGAAGCGGAAAACGCCTTTGCGCCAGCCCTAGTAAACCGTATTGACCGCAACACCGGCGGTATAGTGATTGCCGCAAAAACCGCAGAAGCCCTTCG
>ERZ857984.1340-NODE-1340-length-20535-cov-3.303857_pt1 | contig 20535 bp, 14 predicted proteins | sample MGYA00519914_ERZ857984 | MGnify/ENA primary metagenome ERZ857984 (study PRJEB31778, sample SAMEA3449417) | human gut metagenome | biome: human gut; feature: human-associated habitat; material: faeces | place: United Kingdom | collected 2010/2012 ... | reverse complement strand
GTAGAGGTTCCCCTTTATCTGCGGGCCCCAGGCTATATAGGGGATTACGGTGAGCGCACCGCCGTGCAGCACGACGGAGAAATGCACAAGATTGAACCCGGCACCTTCTATCGCCTCTGCCGCCTGTGGCGGGATGGGGACACCTTTGAGATGAACATTCCCATGAACACCAAATTTATTCGCCGCAGCGACAGCGCCACTTGCGTGAAGCGCGGGCCCCTCTACTACGCACTGCGGATCCGAGAGGCCTATAGACAGATGCGCCATAACTACGAAGGCTCTGCCGATTGGGAGATTTACCCCGCCAGTCCCTGGAATATGGGCCTTTATACCCCCTATCGGGCGGCTTATGCCTCTGTGGTGGAAGAGCACAATCCTATTCCCTCACATCCCTGGAGCCATCAGGAAGAGGTGCTCTGGAATGAGGAAACCCACGCTTATGAAGTAAACAGGGAAAAGGAGCCCGTGATCCTCCATCTGCGGGGCAGGAAGATTCTCAACTGGGATCTGCATCCCATCTATCCTATGGCAGGCCCCATCCTTCCGGAGGAGGAACGTGTTTACGGAGAAGAATTCCAGCTGGAGCTGATCCCTTACGGCTGCACCAACCTGCGCATAGCGGAGTTCCCCGCTATAGAGTAAAATTCCCACCGGATGCTCTCCCTCAACACGGGTTTTAAATCTGCAAAAGGCGCTGCTGTTTCCCAAGCTCCCACGCTGCAGAAACAAGCAGATTATCCAAGAGACATACACATCCATATATAAAGAAAAGAACAGGCTGCGGTATATCCGTAACCTGTTCTTTTCTTTCAAAGGGAGGGAACACCGCCTGCAGCCTTTTCCGGCAGTGGCGGGAGCCTCAAAGCAATCGGCCTCAGGGAACAGCCCGGGAAACCTGAAAGAGAGAAAACAAGCAGATTTCCCGGCTATATTCCGCGCAGCCTGTCGTATGCGCATGGTGCGTATGCAGACTTATTTCATATTCTCTTCAAAACGGGTCTGCGCCGCTTGAACAATCTTCATCATCTCACCAAGCCTCATATTCTCCAGCTCCTGAAGGTAAGCGTCCCATTCTTCGTCGATTTTTCCGTTCGCCACCCATTCAGCTGCCCGGCGGTTCGCATAGGTGATAATTTCAGACTGCACCTGGTTCACCACGTCGGCTTCCTCGCTGGTGTAGTTAAGTTTGCCGATAGGATCGGGGCTGATTTCCTTGATAGCCTTGATCTTTTCGGCCTTTTTATCGGTATAGTGCAGATGCTGGTACTTTTCATAGCCCTCTGTGGAGCACACATAGGGGAAATTGCTGGCAGGGCAGCACTTGTTTCGGAAGGTCTGTGTATTCACGCCCTCCGGCGGATCGGCCACCATATAGGCAGTCTCACTGTCGCATTCCGTGCAGGGGATCTGCCTTACCTGGGTCTCTTCGCCCACTTCTTCGGGCTCACCACGGCGGCCTTCGAAGAATTCTGTGGAAATAGCCTCGTCGTAGAAATAATCCGCTACGCGAACGGCCACCTCCGGCATCTGGCAAGCGGAGGTCACAGCCCACATGCCCACGTTGCCGTCGTATGGATTGTAATAGGGAGCAGGCTCTTCTCCGCCCAGCCCCTTCATGGAATCCAGATATACATAGTGGTCATAGGCGTCGTAAGTGGCGAAATCGTCGCCGATCTCCCAAACGGAGGCTACGCCCACAACCGTGGTATCGCCCGCCAGCTTTGCTTTATACTGATCCACAGTCTGGCTGAAGCCTGTCTCATCCAGAAGGCCCTCTGTATAGAGCTCGTGAAGCCATTTGATGAATTCCTTATATTCTTCGGTAGATGCCACAAAGGTCGCTTTTCCGTCCGTCACGTTCAGAAGGTCGGAACCCGCGGGCACGCCGAAGGAGTCTCCCAGCCAGTTCAGGCCGTAATCCCACGTATTGAAGGTGCTGTAAAGAGCCCCGCACCAGCTCATGGGGAGCTCATCCTGTTTGCCGTTCCCATTGGGATCCTTGGTTTTGAACGCCCGAAGGACCTCTGTAAACTCATCCAGGGTGGTAGGCACCTCCATATCCACGGCATCAAGCCAGTCCTTATTGATACAACCAATGCGGTTCAGGCCGATGAAGGGGGCCAGGCCGCTGGAAACAAAGGTGTATACGTGGCCGTCCGGCATGGTGGCGGTAGCCTTCATACCCACAGTTTTGCCGTAGTCGGAATCATATGCCGCCATCAGCTGTGGGCAGTATTTTTCCTGCATGTCTTCCAAAGGAATGATAAGCCCATCCTTTCCATAGCGGACGATTTCCGTAACGGTGAGGCCGTCCTTGATTACGTCTGGGTAATCGCCGGAATTAAGCTTAACGGCCCTTCTCTCCGCATAGGAGGAGGATTCCACCAGCTCAAACTCAAAATGGACGTTGGTTTTTTCTTCCATCTCCTGCAGAAGGATGTAGTCGTTCCAATCCTCCAGTGAATCGGAGTTGCGGGAGCCGTACACCTTCAGGGTGACCTTCTCGTTTACCACCGGCCAGCCGCTTTCATTGAAATTGGAATCCTCTCCTGAGGAATTCCCTCCTGCAGAACCGGCCCCGGAGGAAGAATCCCCTGAGCAAGCTGTTGCCATAACCATCATGGCGCCCGCCAGCAGGCCTGCGAATACACGATGCAGCATATTCTTTTTCATGATACTTGATACCCTTCCTTTCTTTTCAGATAAATCGTGCTGAAGCTTTTATTCCTATTCAGCCGCAGGAAAGCTAAAAAAACCAGGATATAAAGTGTACCTTATCGTTCTTCTTACAGACACAAAAAACGTCTCAATTCTTTACGAATTGAGACGTTTGGAAAAGCAAATATGATAAAGTATGGCAGAACGATAAGGTACAGGTTTTCAAACGCCATGCCACGGCCATTTATTGTGGGGGAAATTGCTATTGCCTGACAACTGCTTCCCTGTATCTTTGTTAAAAGTATAAACAAAACAATTTATATATTCAACCGTAAAAGTATTTATTTTGTTTACTATCTAAAGAATCCAAATATAACCATATACCCGTGCTTTATTTTCTTTTTAGACACTGATTTCTCAGAAAAGCCATGATAAAATGAGAAAATCATATAAATATTTATACAATCAATTTTATACACTATATATGCCGCATTTCATTGGGGAGGAGGTTTTGCTTTGGCCAGAAAAAGCGACCCTTCGCGGGTGACTATCCGGGCTGTGGCGAAGGCGGCCGGCGTCTCGCCTACTACGGCTTCCAATGTGCTGACGGGAAAGCGTCAGGTGCATTCCACAGCCGGGCGGCGGGTGCTGGACGCAGCCCAGCGGATGGGGTATCAACGGGAAGACCGGAAAGAATTCAAACGAGCGATCCATTTTGTCCTTTATAAGAAACACGGTCATGTGGTAATGGACACTCCTTTCTTTTCCGCCCTGATTCAGGGCATCGAAAAGACGTGCCGCTCCAACGGTTTTTCCCTTTCCCTAACGTATATTGACCGGGTGAAAAACGCCGGTTCTGATGCTCTTATCCGGCAGATCGTTTCGGATGCAGAAACGCCTCTTCTTCTTCTTGCAACCGAGATGGACGAAGCCGATCTGCTTCCTTTTAGCAGCTTTCAGGGGCCCATGGTGGTGGTGGATAACCACTGCCCTATGCTTCCTCTGCATACTGTCTCCATCGACAACGGCATGGCGGGTTGGGCGGCGGGAAACTGCCTTTTATCCCACGGCCACCGGCAGGTGGGGTTTATCACATCTTCCATTCCCTTTCAAAATGCCAAAGATCGGCAGAGGGGCCTTTCGGAGGCTCTGGCTTCAAAGGGGTTGCGCCTGGCAGAACAGGATATTTTTTCCGTTACCCCCACTTTAGAGGAAGCTACCAGAGAGCTGACCGCCCTGTTTTCCGGCTGGCGTGAGCTTCCCACTGCTATGTTCGCCATGAACGACATTTTAGCCTTTGCCGCATACAGAGCCCTGCAGGAAACAGGACGCCGCATTCCTGATGACGTCTCTCTGATCGGAATGGATAATCTTCCCTTCGGGCAGATCGTGACTCCGCAGCTGACCACCATCGGCGTTCATAAGGAAGAGCTGGGCCATCAGGCAGTGGAGCAGCTGATTCATATTGTAAAAGGAAATGTGTCCGTGCCGGTTAAACTTTCGGTAAGCGTCTCTTTAATAGAGCGGGGGAGTGTTTGTAATTGCAATAGAGAAGCATGCATAAACGAAAACTTGTGAGTATATCCTCCCATTGGGATATGGCACAACCGGGAGGCGACGCCGCTCTTTTGTTCCATTTCTTCATGGTTGCATTTCTGCTTGCACGCTGAAAAACGCTTCTTATGCCATTTTGGCATAAGAAGCGTTTTTGCTTTTCCGTATTACACAACCGCGTGTAATAAATAAAGAATACGACAAACGGCAGCTTTGGCCTTCTGGCTCAGCAGTTCCGTTTATTCCGGCTGTTTTTCTCTCAGGCGGAGAGTCCCCATATCCGCTTCCGAAATAGCATAGAGGCGAAAGGAAGAGGGCCAGGCCACCAGCCAGTCGTTTAGGCTGCCCCGCTCCATGCCCCAGCTGCAGTGATGGAAACCCTCGTTCTGGCTGCCGAAGGGGCGCACCTTCCCGCGGATGGGTGTTTCACCGTCGCTGATGCACTGGGTTGTGTTGTCATAAAGCGCCTTGGCCCGCTGCCGCCAGAGCGAATCCCCTGTGATATCCGCCAGACGCAGAAGCGCGGGAACGGCCATGACGCCGTAGGCGTCGATATGATGATGCTGGGCGGAAACGGCCGTGCCCCCCATGGTGGTAAAGCCGAATCGCTCAAAATCCGATTCCGCCGGATACAGCACGTTATAGTGGTACATCCAGGAGGTAAAATAATAGGCCGCTTTCCGGGCGTATTCCAAATAGATATCCTTTCCTGTCAGGCCGAAGAGTTCCACAGAGGAAAGGATTAAGGGGATGGAGGTCTCCTTATCGATACAAGTGGTATCCAGCGCACCGGCGGTGCAGAAAAAGCCGTTCAGATCCCGCTCCACATAGAACCGAAGGGCTTTTTCCGCCATTCGCAGATAGGGTTCCTCTTTAGTTTCCTTATACATCTCCACAAAAGCACAAAGCAAAAAGCCGCCTATGGTGCCGCCTTGATCCAGGCATTCGCCGGTGAGCTTCCATTCCTTGCCAAAACCGAAGCGTTCATCAAAGTGGCTCAGGAAGAAATCGCACAGGCCTCGGGCTGCCTGCAGCCAGGCAGGTTTTTCCATCCCCAGGGAACGCGCCAGCCTGTAGGCTCGCACCAGCTCCGCGGCTCCCCAGCCCATGTTACAGGTATCGGAAGAAGCTTCCCCTTTGCGGAAGGTATCCCGCATCTGCACACAGAGAAGCCCTGAAGCGGCGGGGGCTCGTTCCGCCCAGTTATCCAGGATCTCCACACCCTGGCTCAGGGAATCCCGGTCTCCCGTCCTTCCGTAATCTTCCAGGAGCATCCGGGCGAAAAGGGCGTTTTGGCCGCACCAACCCAGTTCAAAGCATTCGTCCGTCCGATAGTGAAAGAGGCCGTCCTCTCCCGGAAGGGTGCCGATAATAAAGGATTTTACACCTTTGCACTCCGTAATAAGGCGCTTTGCGTAACCCACGCCGTACTCCCAGATTTTTTCCTGGGGATGGACAGCCTTTGTGGTAAGGGGAAAAAGCACAGAATACTGGTCCAACAGGGCCGCCATTCCAAAATTTTTCCACTCCGGTTTTCCAACAGCCGTATACACCGTAACGGTAAAGCTCTCCCCAGGGGAGAGGGTGATGTATGACTCCGATGGAGGGGCATATTTGTCTCTTGCGCAGTAGGTGAGAGGTTCCTCCTTCACCGGATGAAAAATACGCTGGCGCATAGCTCCTGAATCCTCTTGCTCCAACGAACAGGAGCTGGTGATGGATATGGGATCAGCCGGGGAAGCAAAAAGAGCCGTATACATTTCGTCGTTTTCCGTAAGAGTGCAGGAGGGGATGCTCTCCCGATCATAGGAAAATACCCAAGGCTTTCCCTGGTGGGTAAGGCCTTTGGGCTCCAGCCCCTTTCCCCAGGGATTCCCGTTATACAAAACGCAGGGAATCACATAGTGTTCTACGGGATACAGGGTACGTATTTCAAACACAGTCTGGATCTTTCTTTCCCTGTTGGCCTTGTTTTTCCAAGTTCTGGTAAAGGCAAATATCCCTTCCATGGGGCATTCCTCCCGGAGAGTTACCTCATCTTCCGGGCCGGCGGGCCTTTCCACGCCATTTTCGATCAGACGCGGTGGCAGCACTTCAAAGGCTTCCCGCAGGGAGCGGTTCTGTTTCATCTCATGCATAGGGCTTCCTCCTTTTTATGAGTGACCGGGCCGTCTTCTTTTTCAGCCGCCCGGCTGTTTCATAGCTACCAGTATACCGGGTGGAAAAAAATATATATTCGAGATTCGATATATGATTTTTAAATTCTTTCTGCCGCCAGAAACATACAGTATGCTTTCGTGAAACTTCCCATTGAGAGATCAAAAGCAGCCACCAACCAGAAAGAGCCGGAACGAATTGTTCCGGCTCTCCCTGTGTCGAAAAGTCTTGGAGACGAATTGGATCCCAAGAATCCTATTTGGAAACCCTCAGAGGCGGAGCGTTTTATCGCTGCGGCCTGAGCCTTCCATCCCCTGAAGGGTAAACGCAAAGTTTTTGGTTTATCTGTTTATCTGCTTTATACTTTTCATCCTATTCTCAATATACACGCTCTGCCACGTAAGAGCCCGCTCTCTGGCCTGCTGCTCCGAAGGTCGGGTCATACAGCTGCCAGCTGCCGTTTACATATACCATGTTCCATGCATGATACTGGCCGTCCGCGTTCCCGATCACCAGCTTGCAGGGCACTCCCTGGCTTCTCAGCATCGCCGCCATCAGCGCTGCATAGTCGAAGCAGATCCCTTTCCGGCTGGCCAGGGTGCTGTCCGGATTCGGCAGATACCCGGAGGGCAGGTTCTTCATCTTGTCGTAATCATACGAAATGTTGTTCACAATATAGGAGTAAATCTTCGATACCTTCTGCGCATCGCTTCCTGCTCCGGAAACAAGGCTCTTCGCCTTGGCCACACAGGCCGACCCGCTGTTGTATACCACATACTGGCTGGGGTTCAGATATGCGCTGTTGGCATTCTGCATCCCTACCTGGAACGTTACACTGTACATCTGGCTGTAGGAGTTCCCGCTCACCTGCTTCATGAAACGCACCTTGTATGTACCGCTTCCCGACTGCAGGGGGATGGACGTCCAGGTGTTGTTGGTGGGGATGGTGTACTGATAATACTTGCTGGAACCATTGAAGTATACCAGCACCTTTACCTTGGTGGGGTTGCCGTTCTGGCGCACACGGATGGTGCCGGCGGCAGCCTTGCTGGTATCGATCTCGCAGCCATTATTCTTCAGGGTAGTCGTGCCCCCATTGGAGGGTTTAGAAGATGCGGAGGGGGCGGAAGAAGCAGGCTTCTTAGAGGAAGAGGAGGAGGAAGAAGCGGGCTTCTTGGTGGAAGAGGAGGAAGAAGAAGCGGGTTTCTTAGCGGAAGAGGAAACCTGGCTCTCTGTCTTCTCCGTTTTTCCGGTGTTTTCCTTCTTCACAGAAGAAGTGGTCTTGCTGCTTTCGCTGCTCTGGTTTTTTGTTTCTTCCTTCTTCTGCGTATTCTCTGTCTTTTCTGTCTTTGCTGCTGCTTTCATTTCTTCCAGCGCTTTTTCCGCCAGCTTCATGGAGCGGTCCACTGCCGCTACAGACACCACCGGCAGCGCTGCTCTGTATGCTCCTGCTATTGCATCCGTATCCATTGCCTGGGCGAATGTATTGGCCGTTCCTGAGAAGGCCAGGACTGCTGCTACAGCCAGGGCGGTGGTGCGGATCCATCTGTTCTTTCCATTCATGCCATTCTTTTTCATCATGTGTAACGCCTCCAAGTTCAGTAACATTTTTTGAGCTTTTCTCGCTCTCTTTTCGACATCCACATAATACAATATAAAAATCTAACCGTCAAGTAACGAAAATCAATCGAAACGGAACAATATGGAATTCAGACACAAAAAATGTTACCGAAAAACAGAAGAAACGTTTTCAGTCACAAAAACGCCTATATTACACAAGTAATACAAGTTGTTATTTTTAATTTTATAGTTTTTCTAACTAATGTATATGCAATATGCTGTTATTATAATAAAATAGCAATGGTTAAGATGTGCAAAAAGCTAAAAATGGAAAGGATTTTGGAAAATCTTTTCTTCTTACTTTTTGACACATATATATTCTGTTTCCAGACTTCATACGCTTTCTCTACTTCTCTACTACCGGCGAGGCTTCCGCAAAACGTACACAAAAAAAGCAGGGAAGCCTTTCTTGCGCTCCCCTGCTGGGTCATATTCGCTTTTGTTCATTTTTTCTTTTGTGGGCTGCTATCTCAGGATGAGAACCCTAAAATACTGTCTACCCTAATTCCGCTGCATCCAAAGGACTGATGCGCGTGGAAATGCGCACATTTCCACGGCGGTAATCGAAGCGGAATTTCTGCAGAATACGATCCACTACCATCTCTGCGTTTTCATAGGTAATAAGGGGCAACATGATGATAAACTGAGAAGTGCTGTAGGCCGCCACCGCATCCCCTTGGCGCAGGCTGGTGAGAATAGCGTTCTTCAGCCGTTCCACCGGCACCTTGCCGGTGTCGTTTGAAAGGATGTTGCCCTCATTATCCGTCACCGTAAGGAGGACGAGGAAAATACTCTGTCCCGTCCGCTGAATAGAGCGGGCATGAATCCGGTAAATATTTTTGAAAATATTATAATCGCACCAGAAGGCGCCCTTTGCTTTTACGGCTTCCTTCAGGTCGGATTTAATTACATTCAGATCCATCTCTACGCTGTTAACATTGGTAATCAACGTCTGATAGAGATTTTCCATGCTGGTGGAGATATCCACCCCCATCTCCCTATAGAAGAGATTGGTCACATAGTTGTAATGCTCCAGAGCTTTGTTCCGATGGCCCATGCTGGCATAAGCATACAGCAAAGCCTTATGGACAGCCTCCTCCAGAGGAATAAATTTCAGGGCGTTTTCCAAAATAGCTACCGCTTCCTCATAGCGGTTCCTATCCAACAAAAGGTCGCTCACCCGCAAGACGGAATCGGTAAACATGGTGGTATACCGCACGCCCATGGAGACCACCCAACTGCTGTAGGTGGATTTTGGGAGGAATTCCCCCTTATACAGAGCCAAAATTTCCTTATAGATGCGGATCTGTTCTTCCGGCTCCAGCTCATCCTGCGAGACTTTGTTATAAAGCTCCTCCATCTGCTCTGTATCCACAGTGCAGGGGTAGGAGTTATTCCAGCTGTAGGTTCCCCGCATAAACCGGATGAATTCAGGGGAAGAATCTCCACAGAGATCTTTGAGCAGAGTCCTGGCCCGGTAAACCAGATTCTTCAGAGCGTTTACCGGATCCCCACACTCATCCTCGCCCCACAGCACATCGATGAGCTTTTCTATGGAAATATCCGAATGCCGGTTCGCTATGAGGTATTCGATCAGCATCCAGACACGCTTTGTGCGCCCCTTCAAATTGGTAATGGTATTTCCGTTGATTGTAATCGCAAATTCTCCCAACATTTGGATCTCAATTGTGGGTTTTAAAATTTCCACGCTCACGGAAACTCCTCCTCACCCTTTGTGCATCTCCATATTCCCGGGGCTTCATTCCCCGAAGAAAACCCTTCTATAAAGGGCTCTGCAGTTCCTGAGCCAGCCCCGTTCCGCGCGCTGCACGCGCCTTATAAAGCCAGCTGTGGGAGCTGAGCAAAGCGGCGATGGCAAAGAAAATCCTCCGGTTTTGCTGCCGGTCACATTTCACATTCGCAAAAAATCATATTTTGCTCAAAAACAACGCCGGTTTGCTTAACAATGTATATTCGCAATTATAATAACATAGTTTTCAGAGAATAACAAGAAGCACTGCCCTCAAACCAGGATTTCCTCTGTTTTTCCAGAAATTCAGGCAAAAACTTGGCATGCAACTATAAAACTGCGTGTATTTTTCTATCCGTCTTTTATCTGTTCACCTATATCCTGTATGGTTCCAAATCCAAGCGGAAATAATACTATGAAGGAACCTGAATAGCGAGAGGAAAAGCGATATCCGAAACCTCCAGCAGAGAACCTTCTCGTTTTATAGGGGACAAACTTCTTTTATTGCACCTATATAGGTGCAATCATACCACATTTCCATGCTAGGGTCAATACTGTCTTACCACCTTTGATCTCATAAGTAAAGGCAGTGATGGGATGAACGCGGAATATGAAAAATTCGTAGGCGGCAATATCCGAAAACTTCGGGAGGAACGACGGTTAACTCAAGAACAGCTTTCCGCCAAGCTGCAGATTCTCGGATGCGACATTACACGGAGTGCTCTGGCAAAAATTGAGGTGGGCCAGCGCCATCTATATCCGGATGAGTTGTATTTTCTAAAACAGATCCTTGCTGTCCCATATGAACAGCTTCTGGAGGGCACTCCACCCGGCAGCGGAGCCCCTCAGAAAATGCACTCTCCTTCCGCTGATTTCTCTGCATTGTGCGAAAAAGCAGAAACCCAGAAATAGGATGCGCTTTTAATAGGTAAACAAAAAAGGATGCGTTCTGAGAACTGAGAACACATCCTTTTTCTTTTTCAGGGAGGGGAAAACTCGTTTTCCCGCTTATTTTACATCCGGGGGGCAGAATCCATGATCCTTTAGAAGCTGATGCACCTTAGCGCTGGGATCAATGATAGCGCTTACGGAAAGATCGTAGTTCAACGCGGCAATGAAATACGCAATATACTTGCTGCAATCCACCTCATGGAACCAGGGGCGGGATCGAAGGGCCGGAGTTCTGTATGTAAGATTAGAGCCCAAAACACCAGAGATCACGCCTTCCTCAAAGGCCTTATCAAAGGCTTTGAGGCCGTTTGTGAAGATAGCATAGGTGGAATAGGCAAATATGCGGTTTGCCTTTCTCTTTTTCAGTTCATAGGCAATATCCAGCATGGATTCACCAGAAGAAATGATATCATCCGCAATGAAGATATCCTTTCCTTCCACAGAATCACCCAGGTATTCATGAGCAACAATGGGGTTGCGGCCGTTCACGATCCGGGAATAATCCCTTCTCTTATAGAACATGCCCAAATCCACACCCAACACAGAGGCATAATACATGTTCCGGTTCATGGCTCCCTCATCGGGGCTCACCACCATAAAATGGGAACGGTCAAAAAGCATATCGGGGAAATCGTGTAGAAGGGCTTTCAGCACCTGATAGGTGGGCATCACGTTGTCAAAGCCCATCAGGGGCACGGCGTTCTGCATGCGGGGGTCGTGGGCGTCAAAGGTGACGATGTTGGAGATGCCCATGGCCTGCAGCTCCTGCAGCGCGACGGCGCAGTCCAGGCTTTCCCGGTAGGCGCGGCGGTGCTGGCGGCTGCCGTACAGCAGCGGCATAATGACGCTCATGCGCTTGGCTTTGCCGCTGGTGGCCTGGATCAGACGTTTCAGGTTCTGGAAATGGTCGTCCGGGGACATAAAGTTCTCATGGCCGAAAATCTTGTATTTCTGGTTGTAATTGCCCACGTCTACGACGAAATAGATATCGTCGCCGCGCACGGTGGAGCGGATGAGGCCCTTGCCGTCGCCGGAGGAAAAGCGGGGGCATTCGCTCTCGATGATAAACGTGTCCTGGTCCATCCCGGCCTCCTGCGCCCAGCGGAGCAGGTGACGGTCGATCTTGGCGGTGAGCTCCTCGGCGCCGGGCACGGCAATCAGGCCGAGGTCGGCGAGACGTTCATCGGCGTTGAAAAATTCCTTCGCACTGGTTCTGGCTTGCACCATGGGGAAAGCACACTCCTAATTTTATGATGCCGCAAAGCGGGTTTGGCCCGGCTCCGCGGGGCCGGGCATACTACACCGATATTGTATCACAAAAGCCTGCCAAAATCGGACATGTTTTGCTATTTTTTATATTTTTGTCGTTTTGTTCGTAAAGCGTGCGTAAAGCATGGCTTTTTTAGACAAAAGTAGTAGAAAAGGCTGTGCGGCGGCTCGGGGGACGGGCGGTGCGTCTGCCGGCCGCATGAAATGGATGGGCCGCGGCCATTCAAAGCAACAGCCGCGGCCCGCCGCCGCGAAGTGGGAACGCGGCAGCATTCTTATTATAACGCAGTCTGCCCGGGCAAACCATGGAGAATCCTGTCGAAAAATGGAAATATGAGCAAAAAAGCTGCGGGGCTTAAAATTCCAATGCCTTTTCTACGTTCAGCGTGATGGCGGAGGGATGCGTCGGGCCGTGATGGATGGTGTTGTGGGCGACCACGGTCTCCGCACTGTTGAAGCCCGCCCGCGTGTTGCTGTTGGGAAACAGGAAATTTTTGGCACTGGAGGTAACGGTGACCCGCAGGCGGCTGCCCTTCTCGAAGCGCTTGGAGAATTTTGTGGTGCGGATATGGATGGGGTATACGGCGCCCGGCTGCAGATACCGGGGAGCCTCAAAGCCTTCCCGGTATTTGGCGCACAGCACGCCGTCCGCCAGCTTGATGGACTTTCCGTCCGGCGTGGCCTCGGTGACGCGGACGATGAAATCCGTGTCTTCGGCGTCAGAGGAAATGAACAGCTCCACGCTGCAGTCCCCGGTGATGACGGCATCCGCGGCCAGAGGGGGCGTGGTATAGCACAGCACGTCCGGGCGCAGCTCCTCGGCCGCGTAATCCTCCGGCACCTCGATTTCATTTTCCGACATGTCGATGATGTTGACGGCCGGGTCGTCCGGGTCATAGCGGTAGGTGTCGGCGGCGTCCGCCCCAGGCACGGACAGCGCCAGCAGGCCGTGGTTTTCCACGGCCGCGCCGGCCTCCCCGTCCAGGTACAGCGTCTGGGGGCGGGCCGCCGCGACAGGCCAGTTTTCAGCGGTTTTCCATTTGTCCTCGCCGATGGTGAAGTATTCCACGGGCGCTCCTTTCTCCACACCGTTTTCCACATCCCGCAGGAAATGGTCCACCCACTGGAAGTACAGCAGGTCCACGTCGTAGCGGATGGCCCGCAGGCCCATGGGAACGCCGTGGATGTCGTAGCGGCTGTTAAAGCTGTGGATCCACGGGCCAAGGACGGCCTTGCGCTGAGCGGCGGGCCAGTCGTGGACCAGCTCCAGCGCCTGGGTGGTGCCCATGCCGTCGTCGTCGAACCAGCCGGAGAAGATCAGCGCGGGGATGCGCGCGCCCTTGCTGCGGGCCTGCCAGTCGGACATTTGCCACAATTCGTCGTTGTCCGGGTGTTCGAACCAGGTGTTGAGAAAGTGGATGTCCTCGCCGATGGCCTCCCGGGCCATGCTTTCCAGCGGGCGGATCTGCAGCACGTCGTCCCAGTCGTCCCGCACCATGCGGGCGGCGTCCATCTGATGGTTGGACACCGCAAAGGCCCAAGCCATCATGCCGGATTCAAAGCAGCCGCCCCGGCGGGGAATGTCGGCAAAGGCGCTGCCCGCCGTGACCATGCTGACGAGCGCCTGCAAATGGGGGTTGCCGCTGGCCGCTGCGCACCATTGCACATAGCCCAGGTAAGACCCGCCGATCATGCCCACGCGGCCGTTGCTCCATTCCTGCCCGGCGATCCAGTTCAGCGTGTCGTCTCCGTCCTCCACCTCATGGTAGCAGGGCAGAAAATCGCCCTCGCTGGCGCTGCGGCCGCGCACGTCCTGAACGACGAGCGCATAGCCGCGGCGCACGAAGTTGAAATAATTCCACGGCGCGGCCGTTTTGTCGTAGGGCGTGCGCACCAGCATCACAGGCACGGGGCCCTGGGCGTTGCCGGGCACATAGACGTCTGTGGCAAGCCTTACCCCATCCCGCGCGGGCACCATAAAGGTGCCCAGCGCGCGCACCGGGCATGCCGGCTCCGCAGGCGCATAGGCAAGCCACGCGCCCGCGGGCGTGCGTGCCTCCCAGCCGTCCTGCACCAGCACCGTGGTTCCGTTGCCGTTTGAACAAATCTGCGCGCGAACAGCGCCGTCCGCGAACAAAATATCCTTGGGAAAGCGCGCCTCGCGCTGGGCGTAAAATCCATCCGGGCGGCGGTCGTAGCGCGAGCCGCCGCAGCTGACGGGCGAGCCGCCGTCCGCGAACGCTTCGTTCCATGCGGACAGCCCTTCAAAAAACGCCGCGGGCGAAAACTGGTACCGCCTGGCAAACCATTCGGCGTTCTCCTCGTTCATTGCACCGCGCGCGCCCAAAACGCCCGTCCCGTCGTCCAGGCACGCCCACTCCAACGTGCCGGCGGCGGGCCAAAAGCGGGCGATGCGGATGCCCGCGGAATAAAACGACCATGTCTCCATATGCTCATCCCTCCGTAAAATGGGAAAAGGCCGGGCGTCCGCCCGGGCACAAGGGTGCCGGAGCGCCCGCACACGGCCTTTTCCGGTAAATCAAAAGTCGATGTCCAGCCCGAAACCCGGTGCGTCGCACAGCACAAAATCGCTGCCCTTGTGGGTGAAGCCGCCGGGGAAGTGGGTCTCGCCGCCCACATATTCCATAAAGCTGTCCAGGTCTGCGTCCATTACATTTTTCTTTGCCGCCACAAAGCTCAGGCCGGCAGTGATGGAAAGTTTTGTCTCCATCATACAGCCTACCATGCAGGTGAGGCCGTTGGCCTGGGCGATGGCATTGATCTGCTCGGCCGGATACAGGCCGCCGCATTTCATCAGCTTGATGTTCAGGATATCCGCCGCGTCCATGCGGCAGGCGCGGGCTGCGTCCACCGGGCCGTGGATCGATTCGTCCAGCATCAGATGGATGGCGGGCGCTTTCCGGCGCAGGTAGGCCGCGCCCTCCATGTTCCATGCGGGCAGGCACTGCTCCACCGATTCCACGCCCAGTGCGGCAAAGGCGTTCAACGCCTTGAGCGCCGTGGGTACGTCGTAGCCCTGGTTCGCGTCCACGCGCAGGCGGACGTCCGGGCCGACAGTCTCGCGGATGAGCGTCAGCGCGCGGATGTCGTCGTTCACGTCCGCGCCCACCTTCACCTTCAGCACGCGGTAGCCCTTGTCGCGCACATAGCTCAGCGCCTTGTCCGCCATGGCCTGCGGCTCCATGATGCTGACGGTGATATCGTTGAGCACGGTGTTGGAATAGCCGCCCAGCAGCTTGTACACGGGCATGCCCGCGGCTTTGCCGCGGATGTCGTACATGGCAAGGTCCACCGCGCATTTGGCCGAGGAGTTGCCGCCCATCAGGCCGTCCATCATGGCATGCACGGCTTCGATGTCCAGCGGGTCCATACCGATCAGCCCGGTGCGGAACAGCTCCAGCGCCGCAATGACGGAATCCGTGGTTTCGGCTGTGACGAACGCCAGCGGCGCGGCCTCGCCGTAGCCGGTAACGCCTTCGTCTGTGGTGACCTTGATCATTACGTTTTCGGAATGCGTGATGGTGCCGAAGGCCACGCGGAACGGGCTGGTCAGCTCCAGCAGCAGCTTTTCGATCTTTACGCCGGTGATTTTCATAATAGATGTTCCTTTCCCATATTCATTGTCCGGGCCGCGGCGCGCCGCGGGGCGGTCTTATTGTTCAGCTTCCGTCTGCGGCACCCCAGCGCACGCATAGGGGAAATGGCAGGCCGCAAAATGTCCGCCGCCCAGGTCCGTGAGTTCGGGCTGAGCGCGGCGGCACACGTTTTTTGCATAGGGACAGCGCGGATGGAACCGGCATCCGCCGGGGATGTCCATGGGGCTGGGCGGCTCGCCGATCATCGTGCTCTCTTTGGCCGGGCAGTCGGGGTCCGGCTCGGGCACGGCGTCGATGAGGTTGCGCGTGTAGGGGTGGGCGGGCGCGCCGAACAGGTGTTCCGTGGGGCCCATTTCCATGATCTTGCCCAGGTACATCACCACAGCGCGGTCTGTCATGCAGCGCACCACGGAAAGATCATGGGAGATGAACAGCATCGTCAGATGCAGGCTTTTCTGCAGCTCCTCCAACAGGTTGATGATCTGTGCCTGCACGGAGACGTCCAGGGCGGAGACCGCCTCGTCCGCGATGAGCAGCTTGGGCTGCAGGGCCAGCGTGCGGGCGATGCCGATGCGCTGGCGCTGGCCGCCGGAAAATTCACCGGGGCTGCGCTGTGCGGCGTCCGGCGCAAGGCCCACCATCTCCAGCAGAGCCGCCACACGGGCGTCCATTTCGTCCTTCGGGCACACATGATGCACCTGCAATACTTCTTTGAGCATGGCGCCCACGCTCATGCGCGGGTTCAGCGAGGAGTATGGGTCCTGAAATACCATCTGCACGCTGCGGCGCGCGGCCTGCAGGCGTTTGCCCTTCAGCGCGGTAAAATCCACGCCGTCCAGCAGTACGGTGCCCGCGTCCGGGTCGTAGATGCGGATGATGGTTTTGGCCAGCGTGCTTTTGCCGCAGCCGCTTTCGCCCACAAGGCCCAGGCATTCGCCGGGGTAGATAGCAAGGTCCACATCGTCCACGGCCGTCACCGCCTGCTGGGGGCGGCGCATCAGGATGTCCAGCAGGCCTTGCTTTACGGGAAAGCGCAGGCTCAGCCCGCGCACCTGCAGCAGGGGCTCTTGTGCGTTATTGCGGTTTTCCACAGTCATCCTCCTCTCGGCAGGGGCCGTCCGCGAAATGGCAGCGGCAGGTGTGGCCGGGGCCGACCTCCCGCTCGGCGGGAGGCTGGCTGAAGCACACGTCCTGCGCCCGCGCGCACCGTGGGGCAAACGGGCAGCCCACGGGCATCTCGCCCAGATTCGGCGGCGTGCCCGGTATGGCGGAGAGCGGCTCGCCCTTGCGTTTATTCACGGGCAGCGAGGCCAACAGGCCGCGGGTATACGGGTTCTGCGGGTGTGCGAACAGTTCCCGCGTGGGGCCAAGCTCCATGATATGACCGCCGTACATCACCGCGATGCGGTCGCAGATCTGCGCGGCCACGCCCAGGTTGTGCGTCACAAGCACCATGGCCATGCCGTATTCGTCCTTCAGCTCCCGCAGCAGCTGCAGGATCTGGGCCTGGATGGTCACATCCAGCGCCGTGGTCGGTTCATCCGCCAGCAGCAGCTTGGGGTTGGAGGCCAGCGCGATGGCGATGACCACGCGCTGGCGCATTCCGCCGGAGAACTGGTGCGGATATTCCCGCATGCGCTGCTCCGGGTTGGGAATGCCCACGCGCCGCAGCAGCTCCACGGCGCGGGCGTGCTTTTCCTCACCTGAAAGCCCGGGGTCCTTGAAGGATTCCGTTATCTGCTGGCCGATGCGCAGCACCGGGTTCAGCGCCACCATCGGCTCCTGGAAGATCATGCCGATCTCTTTGCCGCGCACGGCGGTGAGCGCCTTTTCGGAAAGGCCCGCAAGCTCCTGCCCGCGGTAGCGGATGCTGCCCCCCGCGATGCGCCCCGGGCGGTGGATGAGCCCGATGAGGGATTTGCAGGTGATGCTCTTACCGCTGCCGCTCTCGCCCACGAGGCCGAACACCTCGCCCTCCCGAATGGAAAAGCTCACACTGTCCACGGCCTTGAGCGCGTGTTTGCCGGAATAGAAATAGGTTTTCAGGTCCTTGACTTCGAGCAATACAGGTTTATCCATGTCAATGCCCCTTTACTTGGAAGAACTTTGCAAGGCCGTCGCCCAAAAGGCTGAGCCCCACGCCCGTGACGGCCAGGAAGACGCCGGGAAAAATGCTGATCCACGGCGCGTTGAACAAAAAGGAACGGCCGCCCGAAATAATGGCGCCCCACTCCGGGGTGGGCGGCTGTACGCCAACGCCCAGAAAGCTGAGCCCCGCGCCCATGAGCATGCACATCAATACGTCTGAAACCGCGTATACGATGGCGCCGGAGATGACGTTGGGAAGAATATGCCGGAACAGGATGCGCAGGTGGGAATAGCCCAGCGTACGCGCGGCCTGCACATATTCAGCGTTTTTTTCCACCATGACGGCGCTGCGCACCAGGCGCGCGTAGCTCGTCCATCCCACCAGCCACATGGCCAGGTACATATTGCCGATGCCGGGCCCCAGCACCGCCACGATGGCAATGATGAGCACGATGACGGGGAAGGACATCATTACATCCACAAGGCGCATGAAAAGCGTGTCCAGAATGCCGCCGAAATAGGCCGTGAACAGGCCGATGAGCGTACCAACGACGAACGGGATGCTGGCGGCCGCCAGGCCGATGACAAGGTCATACCGGGTGCCCCAGATGACGCGGGCGAAAATATCCCGCCCCAGCTCGTCGGTGCCCTAGATATGCTGTGCCGAAGGCGCGGCGAGCATGGCCGTGAGGTTCTGGTCCGTGGGGGATTGGCTTGCGATGAGCCCCGGGAACAGCGCCGTGAACACCACGCAAAGCAGGATCAAGCACCCTGCGGTGAGCGAAAGGTTGCGGCGAAGCACGTTCCATACGGTGCGCCGCCGCGTTGCTTTTACAGCTTCTGCCTGCATCTGTGCGCCTCCTTTACTGCAGCTTGACGCGGGGGTCAAGCACGGAATACAAAATATCGGTGAGCAGGTTCACCGCCATGATGATAACGGCAAACAGGATAACGCAGCCCTGTACGGCGGGGTAATCCCGCGCCAGGATGCTGGACATGATCAGCGAGCCGAGCCCCGGCAAAGAGAACACCGTTTCGATGATGACGCTGCCGCCCAGCATGCTGGCGATGCCGATGGAAAAAAGCGTGGTGGTGGAGATCATTACGTTGCGCAGGATATACCACACGCGCACGCGCATGGGGGCAAGGCCCTTGCTGCGGGCAAAATCCACATAGTCGATGGTAAAAATCTGCGCCACCTCGTTCTGCATATTGCGGATGAGCAGCGCCGAGATGCCCAGCGACTGTGTGAACGCCGGCAGGATGAGGGACCACACATGCTCGCCGAGGGTATCGCCCCAGCCGGAGATGGGGAACCAGTGCAGCTTCAGCCCGAAGAAATACATCAGAAGGATGCCGACCCAGAACGCAGGCACCGCCATGACGACCAGCGCCGAGGTATTTACGGCCTTTCCGGCGGCGTTGTGCTTGTTCACACCCGAAAAATAACCGATGGGCAGCGCCAGCAGCATCGTGAACAGAGCCGTCATGCCCGTGAGCGAGGCCGTCACCTGAAAGCGGCGCGCAAGGATCTGCGAAACAGGCTCGCCGCTGAGGATGGATTCCCCGAAGTCCAGCCGCAGGCAGTTTTTCATAAACAGGAAAAACTGCTCATAGATGGGCTTGTCGATGCCCATCTTGGCATGGAGCATGGCGCGTGATTCTTCGGTGGCGCGCGCGCCGAGCATCACGTCGGCCGGGTCGCCCGGGATAAAGCGAATCAGCGCGAAGATCAGCACCATCACCAGCAGCAGCACCGGGATCATCTGCAGCACCCGCTTTAAAATGTAATTGATTTCTTTCACGGACATCTCCCCCGACAAAAAAGATATGCGAAAGCCCTCCGCCGTCGGAGAGCCTTCGCAATTGGATCGCTCTTTTCCGCTTTAATGCGACAAAGTTAACTTACAGTAAATTATAGCAAACACAAACCAATTGTCAAGCTAAAATGTAACGGCCAGTACAACAGCGGGCGCATCGCCCACGTTGTAAAAATCATGCAGCACGCCGGGCGTCACGCGGATGGTGTCTCCCGGGCCGAGCAGCTCCTCGCCGCCCGCGCGCAGCGCGCGGATGCGCCCCGCGATGACAAAGCATACCTCGGTGTAAAGGTGGCTCACCATTTTGCCGCTGGAGGAGCAGCCGGGCTGCAGCGTGCACAGCACCATCGTCACGTCGCCCGCGTGGCCCGGGGCAAGCTGCTGCGCGTTCAAAAGCTGGTAGCGGACGCCCGGAAGATCAATGGGCATTGTGCGCCGACCGTCCGGCGGCAGCACGCAAAAGCCGCTCTCTCCGGCGTCGTCGCCGGTTTCGCCGCGGCTTCCGGCCGTGTAATCGGAATTGTTCATCAGGCTCACAAGCGAGACGTCCAGCGCCTGCGCAATGGCCCGCAGCGCGTCCAGAGACGGGTTTTTGATGCCGCGCTCCAGCTGGGAAAGGAAGCTGACGGTATACCCTGTTTTTTCACTGAGCTGGCGCAGAGTGAAGTTTTTCCGGCGCCGCAGCTCGCGGATGGATTCCAGCATAACATGCACCTCGTTTCACTGATATTGTACGGGATGCGGCGGCGTTTTGCAAGCCCCGATTTTGCATTCAAAAAACAAAAAAGAGTATCTTTATACATATTTTCTATTGACAGGGCGCAGCCGGAGATTTATAATTTGGTTTAACTTCCAGTTAAAAAACAAGCGTTTACGGCAGGAACAGGGTGGGGCCGGGCGCGGGGAAGAAAAAACTTGTGAAGGAGTTTTCAATATGAAAAAATTGATCGCCAGCCTTTTGGCGGCGGCCCTGCTGGCAGCGGGCCTTGCCGGCTGCGGCGGCCAGGCGCCCCAGGCCGAGACGAAGGCCGAGGGGCCGGCCGACGAGGCG
>ERZ857984.1334-NODE-1334-length-20599-cov-5.620848_pt1 | contig 20599 bp, 20 predicted proteins | sample MGYA00519914_ERZ857984 | MGnify/ENA primary metagenome ERZ857984 (study PRJEB31778, sample SAMEA3449417) | human gut metagenome | biome: human gut; feature: human-associated habitat; material: faeces | place: United Kingdom | collected 2010/2012 ... | reverse complement strand
CCACCGGCGGCGCTCAACTCCGAACCTCGCTGCATCGCCCACCGGGCGCGCTCGGCTCGAATCCCCCGCGAGCGGTGGCGCCTTTCAATCAGCATAAACTCAAACAAGAAGCCCCAGCGGTTATTGCTGCGGAGGCTTCTTATATTCCCTCATTCCCTCACTATATACGGATCCAGCCTGCTGAAATCCGCCGGATCGGACAGGCAAAGCTCAACGCCCTCTATCTGCCCGTCCTGAAACATCTGCGTCAGCGCAATGTATTGGCACAGCGTGGATTTCAGGTTAAGCCTGTCCCCTTCCCCCGTAACAAGCTCCACGCGCCCGCGGCACTCGCTGACGGCGTTGAAGAACTTGTTGGGTTCAGTTATGTTTAATATTTTCATTTGCTTACTCCCATTCTATCGCGCCTACGGATTCAAGATATTCCTCCGCAAAGTCAAGATAATCCTCGCTCAGGCGCATTGCAAATTCCTTATATTTTGGCCAGCGCTTCTGCATTCCGGCGAATATCAGCTCGTATGCGTCGTCGTCGTCATAATCCGCGCCCTCGTCCGCGCCGCTCTTGGCCATGTATTCGTTGTCAAGGTCCATCAAATCGTCAACCATCTTGGCAAGCTCGCCCTCCTCAAGGAATTCAAAGTCGCCCTCAACGGTGAACTTATTGAGTATATATGCCTTCATGGCGTCTATGTCTATATCGATGTACATTTCTTGGTTCTCCTTTTATTCCTGTGTGTTATTCGTTTCGTTATAGTCGTTCTTTTCAACAAACTCCGGCACTTCCGCAGGAGTTACCGGTTCGTTCTGCGCTTCGGGCGCGGATTCGCTTTGCGCTTCGGGCGCGACGGATGCATCGCAAGGCTGGGCCTGCACGGGAGCATCCTGCGCGGGGTCGTTCACGCTGCCGCGGGTATAGGCATCGTAGTAAAGCACGGTGTAAAGCGCGGCGGAATAGTTGACCTCTATCGCCGCAAGGAACAGCATGGCTATCGCCATAACCACGGCGCATATCACCACCGCCGCCGTGCTGCCCGCGGCAAGGCATATCCCCAGCACAACGCCGAATATTGCCGAAATTATAAGCGCTATCAGCATGAATACAAGCGCCACTATGAGCGATACGCCGAGTATCCTGCCGTAACGCTTGAACGCAAGGTTAAGCCCGCGGCCGAGCGCGGAGAAGTTCTTTTTATCCTCGTTCACCGCAACGGGATAGGTGAAGGCAAGCGGCACCGTGGCGCATATGGCAAGCACCATGTTTATCAGCCATATTATAATCAATAATGCTATGAATCCTGCGCCGAGCGAGGCCACTTCGCTTATGTCCTGCACCGCGCCGCTGTCAAAAAGCCCCTTGCGCGCAGCGCTCATTATTGCGCCCATCATGCCGCCCGCGGTAACTATGCCCGTAAGCACGCTGCTTATAAGCGAAACGGCAATGCCCGCCACAAGCCTGCCCACGTATTGGCAAAGGTTAAGCGTGAAATACCGCTTAAGCGTGTAGCCGGTGCGCTTAAAAAGCTGAGAAAAGGTGGAGCTTTGGCCGTATATGCGCATGGACATTTCCGTATAAAGCCCGCCGTTCATTATCGGCCCCAGCACGAGCCATATCGCCAAAGCCGCAACGAACATAAGTATTACGCTGAGCGCCACCAGCGCCGCAACGCCGTCTTCCTGCCCCGCGTTATTCGCAACTATGCCGATTACTGCCGGCGCCGCGCACAGTGTCATTACCGCCGCGGCTATAAGCACCCATATGAGCGTATACATAACGCCCGCGAAGAAGTGGCGCTTGGTAACGGCCCACGTTATGCCGAACACGCCGCGCATCGTAAGCGGACGCATGGGGATGGGTTGATAATCTTTGTTCATCAGGTATGCCTCCTTTGTGTTGCTTTATTTTAACTCAAAGCAGCTTTTTCGTTTGGATGTAAACGTCTCCGCTGCCTATTGTTACAACAAGGTCGCCCGCGTTCGCATGGGAATCAAGATAATCCCTTATGTTTTCAAATGTTCCAAGGTACGTTGCGTGCCCGCCGCCCGCGTTTATGGCGGCAACCATGTCCCGCGCATGTACGGAACCGTCGTCCTTCTCGCGCCCGGGGTAAATATCCGGCACCAGCGTTTCATCAGCCAAATTGAAGCAGGTTACGTCGTTGAGGAACAGCGTTTTGGCCCGCGTATATGAATTGCACTGAAAAACGCAGAAAAGCTTATTATGCTTAACGTTGCTTGCGGCCTTCATAGTTGCGGCAATTTCCGAAGGATGATGACCGTAATCGTGGTAATACTTCACTCCGTTGCGCTCGCCGTAGTATTCAAAGCGGCGGCGGGTATTGCGGAAGGCGCTCAGCGCAGAAGCGATGCAGTTATCGTCCGCGCCGATCTCGCGCGCGACCGCCGCAGCCGCAATTGCGTTCATCACGCTGTGTTCACCCGGTATCCGAAGCTGAATATGCATAAGCTTTTCGCCGCGGAACATGATATCAAACCCGGGGCAGCCGTTGTCGTCATAGGTTGTATTAGCGGGGGTATAGTCCGCATCCTTCATGCCGTAGCTAAGCTTGCGCCCCGTATGCTCCGCCATCAGCGCGCGCACGCGGAAATCATCCGTATTGCCTATCAAAAGGCCGTTTTCGGGCAGCAGCGCGGCAAATTTTTTGAACGCGGCAACAATGTGCTCCATATCGCCGTAGTAATCAAGGTGATCGTTGTCAATGTTGTTTATAAGGGCTATTGTTGGGCGCAGCGTTAGGAAGCTTTCAACGTATTCGCATGCCTCTGTTATGAACATATCGTGCGCGCCGAGCCTTACTCCGCCGTTCAGGAAATCCACAAAGCCGCCTATATGCACCGTTGCGTCCGGCCCGCCCTGTTCGCAGATGAGCGCAAGCATGCTGGTTATGGTGGTTTTGCCGTGGCAGCCGGCTATGCCCACAACGCTTTCATAGCCTTCCGTAAGCTGGCCCAGCGCCTCGCTGCGTTCAAGCTCCGGTATGCCGCGGCGCTTGGCCTCCGCCCGCTCCACGTTATCGCTCTTTATTGCAGCGGAGAATATTATAAGGTCGCAATCGCCTATGTTCTTCGCATCATGCCCTATGAATACGGGAACGCCCAGCTCCTTCAATCTTTCGGTAAACGGGGATTCCGCCCTGTCCGAACCCTGAACGTAGTAGCCGCGGTTTTTAAGTATGCTTGCAAGGCCGCTCATGGAGCAGCCGCCTATGCCTATAAGGTGTATCCTTTTATGCTCGGTTATATGGGTCATGTATCTTTTCTCCCTTCCGATTCCTTAAATAATTATTATATCACATTTGTTCCGCATTACCAATGCCCGCGCACGCATGGCAGAAGGCCATATCGCAGAAAGTCTCTGCCGCCCGCTGCGCCTGCGCCAGTGTTTCAAATATGCCGAAGCACGCGCTGCCGCTGCCGCTCATCTCCGCCGCAAGCGCGCCCGCACTTTTAAGCCGCCGCTTTATTTCGGCTATGCTGCCAAGCTCCTTTTCGGCCGCCTTTGCAAGCCCGTTCGATACCGCCGCCGCAAGCGCATCCGTATCGCCAGCGCGTATCGCCGCCGCTGCCTGCTCGCTTCTGCCCTCGCCATATGGCGGCGTGAGTGCGGAAAACAGCTGCCGCGTGGACATGCCCTCCGCGGGCTTTACTATAAGATAGCACAGATTGATATCCGGCAGCGGCTCTATCCTTTCGCCACGCCCGCGGCAAAGGGCCGTTGCCCCGTGCAGCAGAAACGGAACGTCGGAACCAAGCTCCGCCGCAAGCGAATACAGCTCCGCTTCGCTCATGGCGCCGTACCGCCGCTGCATAAGCCTTAAAACCCCCGCGCCGTCCGCACTGGAGCCGCCAAGGCCCGCCATTTCGGGGATATGCGCGCGTATTTTTATATGCGCCCCTCCGCAGCCCGTGCGCCGTGCGTATTCATGCGCCGCGCGGTAGACAACGCTGCCCTCCGGCAGGGCAAAATCCGCAGTAACGGCAATGTCCTCATGCGAAAAGTCCGCATAAAGCTCGTCATACAGATCTATCGTCTGCATAACGGTTGAAAGCTCATGGTAGCCGTCCGCGCGTTTTTTCAGCACGTCCAGCGTCAAATTGACCTTTGCAAAGGCCCTTGTTTCGGCAAAATCGTTCATCATTTTTATATTATACTATGCATTCACGAAATTTTCACTCGCCTTGGGACTTTTTTGGCGGTATAATGCTTTATATGGAAAAGAACATGCATGATTTTGACGAAGAATACGTTCCCGGAGTGCGGAAGAAGCACAACCCGGCCAAATGGATAAGCCTTGGCGCGGCGGCGGCGATGGCGATAGGCATTGCGGCGGCGTGCATAGTGCGTGCGCCCGAAATTTACCCGTATGCGGAGCCTACCCCCGCCCCAACCGCTGCACCCACGCCAACCCCAACGGCTATCCCAACCGCGGAGCCCACGCCCAACGTTGGCGCGATTGTCCCCGCCGCATCCGCCACGCCCGATGCGCAGTACGTTGCCACGGCAATAATGGTGGACGGCAAATGCATAGGCGTGCTTGCCAGCCGAGAGGCGGCCGAAGAGGTGCTGGACGAGGCCGTTGCCGGCTTTGAGCTGCAAATAAACCTGCCGGGCAGCATGGATTCGTATATAACCAACGACGTGGAGCTTATCGACGCGGCGGACAATGCGGACGCAGCAGCCATGGAAACCGTGACTTACGAGGCTATGCTTGCCCTGCTCACCGGCGAGGATACGCCCATCGAGGTTGAGACCACGCTTAGCGAAAGGCACACGGAGATAGTGGCCCACGAGACCGCCACCGAAAAGGACGATACGCTTATAAAAGGTACGCGCGTGGTTTCAAATTACGGCACGGACGGCGAAAGCCGCACCGTGGTGACGACGAAGTACATAAACGGCGTGCAGCAGGGCAAAAGCCAAAGCGAAACTTTTGAAATAAGCAAGCGAGTGGATGCGCTGATACGCGAAGGCACCATAAAGGCGGACAGCCACGCCGAGCCCGGCAAGCGTGAAGGCGCAAAAGGGCCGGATGCAGGCGAACTGAGCTTCATCCGCCCGACAAAAAGTGGGGAGATAACCGAAAACTTCGGTCAGCTGAAGGGCGTGATGCACCTTGGGCTGGACTTTGCCGCAGCCGAGGGGGACGAGGTTTACGCCGCCGAGGCTGGCACGGTGGTTTGCGTAATGGAGCGCGGCGGATACGGACTGGTGGTTGAAATTGCGCACGAGGGCGGCTTCCTCACGCGCTATGCAAATCTTGGCGAAGTCAAGGTTTCGCTTGGCGACGCCGTGAACAAGGGCGATACCATTGCCCTTGCCGGCAGCAGCGGCAACGCCGCCAAGGCAAAGCTGCATTTCGAGCTGCGCCATAACGGCACGGCGTATAACCCAAGGAATTATTTTAAGTAGCCCTTATTCCGGGAATGCAAAAGGGCTCCGCCGCTTTGCCTCATTCTTCCTCCCGCTGCCATGAACGGTCTGTTAACATAGCTTCAATCCATCGGTTCTAATTGGCCCGCTTAAATTACAGCACGGCATAAAACGGCCCGGGGAAAGCCTCCCGAGCCGTTTTTACATCGCCGCGTCAGCAGCGGCTTATTTTCACGTTTTTGCCCATCTCTCTAAGGCTGCTTATAAGGCGGTTGATTACTATCGCCTTCGCGTCCATGCCTATGTCAAGGTCGTCATTGGCGGTGTTTTCCGCCTTGCCGAAGAAGAAGTTTATGTCCGTGGCCTGCTCAAAAAGATATGCGCACAGCAGCGATACGCCGTCGTTTCCGCTGTTTATGGTTATGCTCAGCCTGTTGTCGGAAACGTATTGCTCCGCAAGGTCCGCCACCTGCTGAAGCGTTATTATGCCCTCCGTCACCAGATCCATGCCCTCTATCGTGGCTATGGCCGGCACCTTATCGGTTCCGCTGTCCTCCACGGGAATTATGGGCTTGTTCAGGTAGCGGCTTATCATGTGCGCGGTGGAGCCGCCGCAGCATATGTGGCTGCCCTCTTTGGCAAAGAACAGCTTCAGCACGCGCGCGTCGTCCTTGGGGTCGGCAGGCGGGCCTATCATAACGTTTATGGCGCGGCGCGGGCGCACCTTGAACACAAGCGCGGTCATATCGTCGTCATTTGAATCCATGCACAGCACGTTCCCCGCCTCCACCAGCCTTGCGGCCAGGTTTTGGGGCGATATGTCCGGCGTGTACCAGCGTTCAAGAAATTCTATTACCTCCTCGCGCTTCCAGCCGCCCGGCGAAAGCTTGCCTATGCCGGCGTTGGTTATGCCGTCCGTCATCAGCACCAGCATGTCGTTTTCCATAAGGCTTATGGTGCTTTCGCATATCTTCTTTTCGCCTATGAAGTGTATGCCTGTGTCGTAGGCATAGTTTTTGCCGTTCCTCAGCAGCACCGCGTCCGGATTATCGTACTGCACAAGGCGCACGGTGGAATCCGTAAAGCAGGCGAGAGTGAACGTTGAATACGCAAGCTTTCTTTCGCGGCACATGGGCAGCGTGCTTGCAACGGTCTCTATGCATTCGTCAATGGGCAGGCGGTTCAGCATCATTGTGGAAAGCATGTTCGCGGTCAGTGTTGAAAGTATGTTCGCCTTAACGCCGCTGCCAAGCCCGTCGCTCAGCACGGCAACGAGCTGCTCCCCGTTTTTCTTTATTGAATACGAATCCCCGCATAGCGTTTCATCGTGCTTATTTATGCTGGCATGGCCGCTTTCTATGAACAGATCGACCATTTACTGCTCCTCGTTCTCCATCATAACAGCTTCCTTCAGCTTGGATATGGCAACCTTTGTTTCCGCGGCAGATTCGCCAAGGAGTGACGCTATTTCGTGCACTATCCTAAGCTGCTTATCCACAATGTCGTCCGCCATGCCGGCAACCTGCGTTTTGTGCCGCATTACCATATTCTGCCGCTGCTTTTCGCGGGTTATGTTCTTCATTATGCATATCACTATGCCGCTTGAAGCGTCGTAGTAAAGCGACTGCTTGAGATAAAGGTTATATTCCGCCAAATATGTGAACTTTTCCTTTGCGGCTTCCCCGCTTGAAATAAGGTCAACAAAGTCGAACTCATCCACCAGCGCGCTCACGCTTTGGCCCACTATGTCGCTTGGCTGCACGCCGAACATTTCGCACGCGGCGTTGTTTATCTGCTGCACGCGAAGATCCATGTCCACGGCCAGTATAGCGTCCGGAGTAATACTGAGTATTTTGTCCGAGAATGACTCCGCGCGCTTTTTCATATACGGCATGCACATGGTTATTTCCGCGCGGCCCATTATTACGGCAATGGCCTTATCGCGGCAGGATGCGTAGCCGCACATGCCGCAGTTCAGCTCGTCCTCCGGCCCTTCCTTGCCCATTTTTTTGAACACGGCGGCTATCTGCTTTTCTGTGGGCTGCATATAATATGTGCGGCTGTTCTTAAAGTGCGCATCCATATCCGGCGCGGGCGCAATGTCAAAGTCCGCCTCTCCTGCGGCATCGTGCGCCACTTTAACGTAGCTTGCCGCGGCGGAGCGGTTAACGTTGCGGAAAACCGGCCCGCCTATGCAGGAGCCCTGGCAAAAGCTCATCTCTATAAAGCAGCCGTCAAGCTTGCCCGCCATCGCGTCCTTAACGGCAGCCATGCAGCTTTCCGGCCCGTCCACGGCAACGTAGTTCACGCCGCTCTGCTGCGTCATTGTTTTCAGTATGCCGCCGGACACGGGGAAAAAGCGCGAAAGCCGCTGCTCGCTCTCCGCTGCGGGCATAATGGTTATCTTCGCTTCGCCGAGCCAGTCGTCCAATTCATCGAACGTTATTGCGTATTCGAGTTCGCTCTCTTCCTGCTCACACTCGGCCTTTTTGGATATGCAGGGACCTATGAAAACCACCGCCGCGCCGGGTTCATCGCGGTGTATCAGCTTTGCATGCGCCTGCATGGGTGTAAGCACGGGGGCCAGCAGCTCTATCGCGTCCGGATAATGCTTCTGAATATAAAGGTTCAGCGTTGTGCAGCATGATGATATTACCGGCTTTTTTATGCCGTTAGCAATAAGCTTTTCGTATTCGCTTTTTACTATATATGCGCCCTCGGCTGTTTCCCGCGCATCATAAAAGCCTAATGCCTTCAGCGCGGTGCGCAGCGCTTCAAAGCCGCAGCCGTCAAAATACGCCGCGTAGGAAGGCGCAACGCTTGCAATCACCTTCCGGCCGGAGCGTATAAGCTCCTTTACGGAGGCGGATTCATCAGTGCCGTGCTTGGTATGCTGCGGGCAGGCTATCGTGCAGTTTCCGCACAGTATGCAGTCCCGCTCAACTATCATGGCGCGGTGGTTTTTGACCTCTATCGCCTTAACGGGGCATACGCCTATGCATTTGCAGCAATCCTTGCAGTTTACGCTTTCAAACTGAAGTATACCCATTGCCGTGTTACCCGCTTATCCTATGCGCGGCAGCACAAGCTGCTCCCATGTTGCGTCCACGTTATCTTCGCACATGCCAAGCACAAGCTGATCGTCTATCTTTACGGATACGCCGTTTGCGCATTCGCCCAGGCAGAACACGGGCGCAACATTCACCTTGTCCTCTGCGCCGTGCTGCCGCACAAGCTGCTTAAAGCGGTTCAGTATGGCGTAGGAGCCTCTTTTATGGCATGCGCTGCCAATGCATACGGATACGGTTATCATCGCTGTTCCTCCGGCTTATTTATTTTGTATGTTCTATTTCTTCTATTTCCTTTTCAACCTCGCCGTCGCCCTTCACGTCAAGGGCGGGGTTGAGTATCTGCATAACCCTTATGGCGTCCGCGATGGTATTTTCCATTGAGGATTTGCCGTATGCGTCAACCTGCGCGAAGTTTTTGGAGCTGTGGCTGAGGCACGCCGGGCCGCCTATGCAGCCGTTTACGCACGCCATGCCCTCAATAAAGTTTTCCTTCAGTATGCCCTTCTGCTTTTTGAAAAGGGCTGTTTTGCATTCCGCAATGCCGTTGCAGGATACGGCGTTGAGCTTGAACTGCTCCTCGCTCACGCCCTGCTCCTTGAGCGCCTCTGTCACCGCCTCCGCCAGTCCGCCGCAGCGGGCGAATATGCGCCCGTAGAACGATGCGTTGTCAAGCTCCGCCTTGTGCATCGTGGTCACGTCTATTCCGCGGGCGGAGAACATGGCCTGCATCTCTTCAAACGTTATGGTATAGTCAACGTACTTGCCCGCGTCGGTATACTTGGTTTCGGCCTTTTTGGCTATGCAGGGCCCTATGAACACAACGTGGCAGTTTTCGTCCGTTTCGTGCAGCCATTTTGCCATCTGCGCCATGGGGGAAAGATTGTGGGACACATGCTCCTTGAGCGATGGGAAATGGCGGTTTATATAATTCACGAACGCCGGACAGCAGGAGGACGTGAGGAACCCTTTTTCAACAAGCTCCTGCGCTTCAAGCCACGCCACCATGTCCGCGCCCCACGCGGCTTCAACCACCGCATGGAAGCCCAGCGCCTTTATGCCGGCAACCACCTGCTCCGGCACGGCGTTGGGATACTGGCTGGCCATGCTGGGGGCCACCACGGCATAAACATGATAATCCCTGTTCAAATTGGAATCGCGGATAAGGGATATTACCTTTGTTATGTCGGACTTATCGGTTATTGCGCCGAAGGGGCATTGATACACGCACGCGCCGCAGGAAATGCACTTTTCCTTGTCTATAACAGCCTTCTCGGTGTTCTGATCAATGTGTATGGCCTGCGGCTTGCAGGCATTTACGCAGGGGCGCGTGTGCTTAACTATTGCCGAATAAGGGCAAACAGCCATGCACTTGCCGCATTCTATGCATTTTTCTTTGTCTATAACAGCCTTGTGGTCAATTATGCTTATGGCGTCCTTGGGGCAGTTATCCTTGCAGCGGTGAGCAAGGCAGCCGCGACAGGCATTGGATACCTGAATGCCGTCAACGGGGCATTCGTCGCACGCAATGGGCAGCACGCCTACTACCGTGCCGTCCTCATCCCCGCCAAGGGCCATGCTTACGCGCTCGTTTATAATGGCGCGCTCTTTATATATGCAGCAGCGGAACATGGGCTTGCCTTCCGGAATTATTCGCGGGGCAATTTCCATTATTCTCTGCGGGGTCAGCTCATCGCGGTAGGCAAGCTTTGCAACTTCCCTAAGCACGTTGTACTTCATTTTTTGTACATGGGTATCGAATAACAGGGCCATTTTTATCTCCTTTTTTTCCGGCACGTCACCCGGCCAAAATACGACATAATAATTATAAGGTATGCTTATACGCTTTGTCAATTACACCTAACTTATAGCCGCATATTGTTATAGTTATAATGATTATATGTAAAAAAGCTTTTACCTGCACACACAGAGCCCGTTTGCTTGCATCGGGGCCGGTATAATGCTATTATACGAACAGAGTATTCATAAGGCTGAAAGGAACAGGCGCAATGGCTGAAACGGACGAACTTTACGGCGTGCTGTGCGCGCATGCGGCGCGCTATCCGCTTATGCGGCCCACGGATGCCGTGAAGCTGATATACCAGGGCGAATTCGGCAGCGGACACATGATAAAAAACGAGGCCGCCGCGCTCGAGCGACTGAGGGCCGAATACGCCCAGATTATTCATGACGAAACAATGCCGCTGTATGAATACATAGGCTGCGGCATAGCAAGGGTGAACCTTGCGGCGGTGGATACGAACGTGCTTCCGCTTGAGCGGCTGAACGCTGCATTTGCCGCCGCGGCAAACGGAGTGCATGGCAGCACGGCCGGTTTTAAGGCGAAGCTGGATACGCTGAAGGCGGTATGCACCGAAGGCCGCTTCGGCTTCGGCACGGCGGAGCTTGACGAATATTTATGCAAATATGAAAAGGCAGGCTTCCCGCCCGTTTCCCACAGCGAAGCATACAGGCAAGCCTATAAGCCGAGTTACAGAATAATACGGATATAAAAAGAGCGGCGCGCAACCGCTCTTTTCTATTGTATAGGGTTATATAAGCAGCATCCTGTCGTTATCCAATGCCTTGCCCGATATTTCGCGAAACCTTAGCAGAAGATCGTTCACCGTAAGCGCCGCGCGCTCATCGCCGGACACATCCATAACTATTTTGCCTTTGTCCATCATTATGGTGCGGTTGCCCAGCTCCAATGCGGACTGCATATTATGCGTTATCATAAGGCAGGTCAGGTTATGTTCGCGTATTATCGAATCCGTAACGCGCAGTATCTTTTCCGCCGCGCCCGGATCCAGCGCCGCCGTGTGCTCATCCAGCAAAAGGAGCTTTGGCGGGTTTATGGTCGCCATGATAAGCGTAAGCGCCTGCCTTTGTCCGCCGGAAAGGCCGCCAACGCTTTGGTCGAACCTATCTTCAAGCCCCATGCCGAGTATGGATACCTTTTCGCGGAAAAGCTCCCTGTCCCGTTTTGAAACGCGGCTGAGCCATTTTCCGCTGCCCGCGGCAAGGGCAAGGTTTTCTTCAATTGTCATGCCCGGCGCGCTGCCGCGCATGGGATCCTGAAACAGCCTGCCTATGCTGTGCGCGCGCTTATATTCGCTCATAAGCGTTATGTCCTGCCCGTCAAGGGTTATAGTGCCGCTGTCGGTTATAAAGCTTCCGGCGATCGCGTTGAACAGGGTGGATTTCCCCGCGCCGTTTGCGCCTATTATTGTTATAAAGTCGCCTTTTTTAACATTCAGACTCACGCCGTCAAGCGCGCGCCGCGTTTCCGTGCCGACGGAAAAGGATTTTGTAATGTTGTCTATTTTAAGCATTGGCGTTGCCCTCCCGTTTGCGGCTTTCAAGCCTGCGCTTTATAAGCGGAAGCTGCTGCTTTATATACGGAATGGATATTGCCGCGACCACTATTACGCTCGACACAAGCTTGAGCATAAACGCCGGCATATTGAAGCGCAGGGCTATTGTATACACCAGGCGGAACACAAACGCGCCCAGCACCATGCCGACTATCCTGAGCGGCATTTTCTTTTTGCCCAAGAATACGTTGCCTATCAACAAAGAGGCAAGGGCTATGGTCACCATGCCGCCGCCGATGTCTATATTCACGGACTTCTGCGCCTGCGCAAGCAGGCAGCCGGAAAGCGCCGTGAACGAATTGGCAACGCACAGGCCTATTATGGTCGTAAAAACGGGATTGATGGATGATGAGCGCACCATATCCGGATTGTCGCCGGTGGCGCGGATGGCAAGGCCAAGCCGCGTTTTGAGGAAAAGCCCCAGCAGCACCGCTATTATGATTACCGCCGCCGCGGCAACGATAAGCTTATATTGCTCGCTCATATTTATCTTCGCAAGCGCGGACTTAACTGCCGTGAACACGGTATCGGCCTTGTTCATGTTCAGTATGCTTGATCCGCCCATTATGGCAATGTTCACGGAATACAGCCCCGTGTTTACTATTATGCCCGCAAGCAGGCTGTTCACGCCCATTTTGGTTTGCAGAATGGCGGTTATGAAGCCGGAAGCCACGCCCGCAAGCATGGCCGCCGGTATGGATAAATACGGGTGTCCCGATATGGCCACCGCCGCGCCCACCACGGCGCCCAGCGTAAAGCAGCCGTCCGTGGAAAGATCGCACACGTTAAGCATTGAATAGCTTAAAAACAGCGCCAGCACCGTAAGCGAGGATATAAGCCCCAGCTCAAGCGCCGTTTGCAGCAGCGCCAATATCTGATCAAGTCCCATTTTTCTTTGCCTTTCTTAGGTTTGTTATTTCACTTCGTCAAAGCTTTCCGCCGTAACTATGCTCTGTATCTTGGTGCAGAACGGCTCGAACGCCTTGCATATTTCATCATAGTTAAAGCCCAGCTTTTCGCAGGTTTCGGTGTTTATGGTGGCGCAGCCGTTGTCGAATGTCTTAACGGCGGTCTCCGCGGGCTTTGCGCCGCCAAGCGCTATGCTTGCCGCCATGTTTGCCGTTTCAACGCCCAGCGCCGCGTAATCCACGCCGTAGCCCAAGAATGCGCCGTTGAGTGCGAAGGAGTCCGCACCGGTGTAGTGCGGTATGCCCGCCTCCTGAAGCATCTCGTATATGCTAAGCTCGGATTTCATTATGGTGTTGTCCGTGGGGGTGAACACGGCGTCCACGCCGTCCGCTATAAGCGCCTGCACGGCAAGGGTAACCTCATCCACTGTGGTACCGGTGTATTCGCCGTAGGCAATGCCGTTAGCGTCAAGATATTCCTTGGCGTGGGCTATTGCGGCGGTGGAGGAATCCTGCCCGATGTCGTAAAGCAGGGCTATGTTCTTGGCGTCCGGGTCTGCGGCGGTGATGAGCTGCATAACGGCCGCCGTGTCAAGATAGTCCGAAGTGCCGGTAACGTTTCTGCCCGGCGCTTCCATCGATTCTACAAGGCCCGCGCCAACGGGGTCGGACACGGCTGCGAAAACCACGGGAATGCCGTTATCCTCTGTCGCGGCCTGCATAGCCATTGCAACCGGCGTAGCCACGCCTATCATTATGTCCACGTCGTCCGCGATGAAGTTTGAAATTATCTGCGTGAGCAGGTTCGCGTCCGCGTTGCAGTTGTCGTAGGATACATCGAACGCAACTCCCTTTTCGTCGCCTATCTCTTTAAGGCGGGCCTGAATGTTTTCAACTATCTGGTTAAGGGAAGCATCGTCAACGTAATTGCATATGCCAACCTTTACGGTTTTGCCGTCCGCATCGCTTGCGGGGGCGGAGTTTGAGGGGGAGCATGCGGCCATGCACGCCGCGGCCATTATTATGCTGAGCACAAAAGCGAATATCTTTTTCATTGTTTTATCCTTTCTTGGTCAATGGGTTTGGTTTTTCGGTCAAATGTCAAAATATGCTTGCGATACCGGCGCGCCGCGCCATCGCCTTCCCTTGCGAAACATTGTCCGCCTACCTCCTTGGGTCAAAAAAATCTTAAAATTAAAACTCCCGCCCGCAGCGACCACAACTGACTGCGATCGCTGGGACAGGAGCAATTCTTCTAAAAAAATTCCTGCGGTGCCACCCGGCTTGGCGCATATATTAAAAACGCGCCCTCTCGTTGCGTACATTCATACGCCGGCCTTTGGTAACGGAGAGCCTTTGCTCCGGCTTGCATACTCGGCTTTCGCTTTTCCGCTCGCCCTCAGAAGCCCATTCGGCATTGCCATGCTCTGCCGCGATTTCACCGCCCGCGGCTCTCTGAAAGAACAGAATCAAAGCTTACTTACTCTTCCTCAACGGTTTTGTGCATTGTAGCACCGCCGCACGCCCGTGTCAAGGGGGTACGACGAATTATTTTTATGCATTTTCATGCATTTTTATTGTTTATATATTCATGTATAAGCGGCAGCGCAAGCACGAACTTTTCGTTCATCTGCTTATTCTCCGGCCTTATGCTTATCGTGCGGATGGTGTTGGGCACATCGAACTGATTGCCCATGTTGAACGGGAACTTATATATCCCCTCAAGCGGGAACGCATAGCGTATGGGCTTGCCCTCCGCCGTGCCCTCGTATATCAGTTCAGTATGCGTAAGCGTTGCCGTGCCGCGGCCCACGTCCGTATGCGCGGTGGTGTTGTGGTTAAGGTGATACTGAATATGGCACGGCGCGCTGATCGCAAAGTTATCCTTCGCTATTTCGCGGCGCAGCGCGTCCCGCTCAAGCTCCACCCAGTCCGGCACCATTTCCGGTATAACGCTGCCTTCGCCCACGGGATGCAGAAAGCCGTATTCGTCCACTGTGCCGCGGTTGCCGCAGGCGGCGCAGTATATGTCGTTCCCATCGGTGCGGGTTGTTAATTCGCCGCCGCATTTGGGGCAAAGGTATAATAGGTTTTCCAATCCCTTGGCCCTGTTTTTGCCGCCGAAGGGTATCATGCGCCGCTTTTGCCATGCGTAATCGTCCACGAACAGCTTTTGTTCTATCCGTGCGTAAAGCTCATTCATGCTCAGGCTTTTCACTTCCTCCGCCGTGGCGATGAGCTCTATCTCCGTTTCCACCTTGCCGCGCCGCTGCACCGGGTTCCATTTGGGGCGGGTGAAATAGCCGCCGTGCGTGCGCGCGGCGTAAAGCGGGGCCTTGAGCAGCTTTGCAAGCTTGGCTATGCTGTCGCTGAAGGGGGCGGTGCGGCCCGTGCCGTTCACCTCTCCCTCAGGATATATCAGCAGGCTTTCGCCCATCTCTATCGTGTTCTTCATGCGGGCAATGCTCTCCACGTCCGCGCGGAACTGCTCCTTTTTTATGCAGCGGAACAGGTTCAGTAACCATGCTATGCGGCGGTTGCGGTAAAAGTGCGCCGCAACAACGGCATGGAACCGCTTTTGCCTGAGCGTTGCCAGTGCAAAAAGAAAATCAAGATTGCCCGTGTGGCTGCCCAGCAGCACTATCGGCCCATCGGGCAGCGCGGGAATATCCTTCGGCACGCGGAAGCGATACTTCAGCCAAAGATACGGCCTCAGCAGCAGCATAATCATATCGTAAACCGGCTTTATGTGCGGCTTTACGGCGTATTTAGATCTCATTTCAGTCCCCCTTGAACGGCTCAGCCGAATATCAGCATAAGCACCGGCACGGCTATAAGGCAAAGTATTGACGTGAAGCCCATGCCCAATGCGTTGTACTTTTCATCTGCGCCCGCGTAGGCGGAAACCACCACGCTCTGCGTCATAACGGGCATTGCCGCCTCTATCATAAAAACGCTCTGCGCCATTCCGCCTATATTGAATATGCGGCACATTAAAAGCATTATCAGCGGCGATATTATGAACCGCATACCGCTTACGACCCATATGCCGGCATCGGGCTTAAGATTCTTCAGCCCCGTTTCGTATATCAAAAAGCCGATGTATATCAGCGCAAGCGGCGTTACCGTATTGCCCATATACTTGGTGAAGCTTTCAAGAAGGCTTGGCAGCTTAAAGCCCATAAGCAGCAGCGTTACCGCCGCAAGCAGCGAAATAAGCGGCGGGGAGGCAAGCTTTTTGCCTATTTCCTTAACGCTGAGTCTGCTCTCCCCCGCGCTCATGTATATCATGGTTGACCCTATCGCCCAGAAGAAGAACGTGTTCATCATATAGAAGCACATCACATACGGCGTGCCTTCCGCGCCGAAAAGCTCCGTGCATACGGGATACCCCACGAACAGGGAATTGGACATGGCGCACATTACCACAAACCCGCCGAAGCGCCTATGGCTTATTTTCATGGCCTTGGCAGCGGCAAAGGCTATAAGGATCATGGCAATGTTGAAAAGCATGGGCGTAAGCAGCAGCGCGCCCGCGCTTTTTATAAGCTCCACGGAAAAATCCGTAAACACATTGTGTATGCACATGCAGGGGACGGAAATATTCACAAGCAGCTTTATAACAAAGCTTTTGTGTTCCTTTTTCATCAGGCCTGTTCTGCCCATTATGTAGCCCACGGCAATGAGCATAAGTATCAGCACAACGGCCGATACGCTGTCCGCTAAAGAATTCATGCTGTTGCTAAGTATAAGCCAACGGGGGCGCGCAGCATACTGCCGCCCCCGCCGTGGATTTTATTTTCCGGGAAATTATTTGGATATCTTGCGGCACTCAAGATAGTACCGCTTTTCGTTCGCCTCGCCCATTGAGAAGGTTTTGCGGGGAAGGGCGCCGTCGAATATAACGGTCTTAAAGAAGGCGCTCTTGCCCATGTTGGGCAGTATGAAGCCTATGTTATTATCCTTGCGGCCAAGCTCGTCAACAACCTGCTCGCCATGGATATAGTCTATGGTCGCGCCGTCGGTCTCCTTTATGAATATGTCCAGCGCGTTCTGCAGCGTGCCTACCTCAAGCTGCGCCGCGGGGTCGCTCACCTTAAAGTAGCCGTAGCCTTCCTTTATCATAAAGGGCAGCAAGTGGCACTTAGAACAGGCGTTTGCGGCCATGGCATCGTCCCGCTCGGCCTTGGAGCCGTAAAGGTGCATTTCGGTTTCGCCGTTCTGCTCGCTCAGCTTTTCGCTCAGCCATGCTATGGCCTTATGCGTATCCACGCCGAACACAACGCGGTGTATGGGCTCGAACTCTATGCCGGAATCGTGCACGTTTTCAAGCTCCACCAGCGCATAGCGCGCGGGATGGTTCGCCGCTTCCTCCGGCGAAAGGGTTTTCTTTATCTGCTCCCAGTTGGCCTTTGCCGTGGCGAAGGAATGGTTGCCGTCGCCCATGGCGAAAAGGAGACTTGGCGCGTCTGTGCCGTACTTGGCGGAGAAAACCTCGGGGCTTGCCAGTGCCTCAAGCGCGCGCAGCGCGCGGTCTATGCGTGCGTCGTCCTTTATGAAATAGCCCTTTATGTGGCCGCCGCCCTGCATCAGCTCAAAATCGTAGCGTTTTTCGCTTTCGCCCACGCTTTCGCCTATGGGCTCGATTACCGTGCGCTCGGGATCGTCTATAAGCACCAGTATGTGCGGCAGCTCCACAGGCGCGTCCTTCCTTATGCGAAGGCGGGGCGGTATACGCTCAACTATTGTGCCCTCCGTGGCGCGTATAAGCGTGGTTGAACCCTTGGAATAATCATAGCATTCAAGGTCCAGCGCAACCATTATGCCGTGGCGCACGTTCGCGCCCGCGCGGCGCTCAACATACATTATGCCCCGGCCTATGTTTTCAAGCACGCCCGTATCAAGATAGCTCTTCATCTTGGCGTTTATTTTCTCTATGCGTTCGGCCTCGTCCGGCTTTTCAAGGTACATTTCCGGCAGCATAAGCCTGAGCGTGGAAGGAGCGTCGCCCACTATGCTTTCGGTTTCCTGCCAATAATCGGGCTGGGATGTGAACTGGTCGCACGCTACCACGGCCCACTTGGTCATGTCCGTCCCTTCCTTAGGGAGCAGAATTTCGGGGATAAGCACCCCAACGCTGTTTTCGTATTTGTTCATGCCATCCTCCAGATGATATTTATATTGTGAATATTTATTCTGTTATGGTGGTGCCAGCGCGGCCCTCGATTGCGTCCACGGCCTTATCAAGGCTGGTAATTATCGCTATGCGGCCCGGCTTGCTCTCAACGAAGTTCAGCGCGGCTTCAATCTTGGGCAGCATGCTGCCGGGGGCGAAGTGACCTTCCTTTATATATTGCTTAGCTTCCGCCGCGCTCATGCGGTCAAGATCCTTCTGGTCCGGCTTTTTGAAGTTTATGCTCACCTTTTCAACCGCCGTCAATATAACAAGCGCGTCCGCGTCCATGTCCCGCGCAAGCTTTTCGCTGGCAAGGTCCTTATCTATAACCGCGGCAACGCCTTCAAGATCGCCCGCCTCGTTGCGCACAACGGGTATTCCGCCGCCGCCCACGGTGACCACCACAAAGCCCGCGTCGTTAAGCGTTTTCACGGCGTCAAGCTCAACTATTTCAACCGGCAGCGGAGATGCGACCACCCTGCGCCAGCCGCGGCCCGCGTCCTCCTTCATTGTATAGCCCTTTTCGGCGGCTATGGCCTTGGCTTCTTCTTCCGTATAGAAGGGGCCTATAGGCTTTGACGGCGCCTTGAACTTGGGGTCGTCCTTATCCACCACCACCTGGGTAACAACCGTGACCACATTTTTGTTTATTCCCCTGTGGCGCAGGACTTTGGAAAGGCCCTGCTGAATATGATAGCCTATCATGCCCTGGCTCATGGCGCCGCAAACGTCAAACGGCATGGCGGGGGTGGATGCGCTTGCAACCTCGTTCTGTATAACTATTCTGCCCACCTGCGGGCCGTTGCCGTGCGCAACTATAACTTCGTAGCCGCGTTCAACAATATCCGCTATGTATTCGCTGGTCTTTTCCACCACCTCAAGCTGAGCCTGCGCGGTGGCGGGTTTTCCGGCTTCCTGCAATGCGTTGCCGCCAAGGGCTATAACTAACTTTTTCACTGGGGCTTATCTCCTTAAAAATCGGTAATATGGCGCGCCATAATGCGCTAAATGTACAAATATAGTATAGCCGCCCGCGGCGATGTCTGTCAACAATGTTTGTTGACACGGCGGCAAACAAATGATAATGTTTTGTATAGAATAATATCAGGAGGACTGCTGCCATGGAAGAAAAAAAGTTTGAATTTGACGAGCGCGCGCCGTATGCGTATTTTCAGAACACCGCCTGCCCGTATTTCCCCTGCCACGCAAAGGCGAACAGGGAGTTTTTCAACTGCCTTTTCTGCTACTGCCCGCTGTATGCGCTGGGCGATAAATGCGGCGGCAATTTCGTTTACACCGAAAACGGCGTAAAGGATTGTTCAAACTGCCTTGTACCCCATTCCAAGGGCGGATATATGTATATAATGAACAATTTTTCCAAGATATCGGAGCTTGCGAAGCGCAAATAAGGGGCGATGGCAATGGATATGCGCTTTGACGGGGTGAATTATTTTGCGGCCGACGCGCGGCTGCATTACGGCAGCGTAAGCATAAAGGATGGGTATATAGACCGCGTGGACATGGCGGACGCCGCGCCGCACGACGGGGCGAAGCTGCTTTTGCCCGGCTGCATAGACACGCATACGCACGCCATGCTGCAAAGCGAATACTTTGCCGAGGATGAAGCCGCATCGGCCGCCGCACGCAGGGCGCTTGCGCAGAGCGGCACAACGGCCTTCCTTTTCGCCACGATGGCAATGGATGAAGAAAGCCTTGCCCTTCGCTGCCGCGCCGCGGCAAGGGCCGCGAAGCAAAGGCCGGCGGGCGAAAGCCGCTGCCTTGGCGTATATCTTGAAGGGCCGTTCCTTTCATATGAAAAGCGCGGCGCGCATAATCCTAAGTTTCTGCACCTGCCGGACGGGGAGATGCTGCGCCGCCTTGACGACGCGGCGGAGGGCTGCATACGCGCGGTATGCATGGCGCCGGAGCTTGACGGGGCGATAGACCTTGCAAAAAAGCTGAAGGGCAAAAAGCTGGTGTCCTTCGCGCACAGCGCCGCGGAGTACGACGTTGCCATGCAGGCTTTCGAGGTGGGCTTTTCCAACCTTACGCACACCTTCAACTGCATGCAGCCCATGCTGCACCGCGCGCCCGGGCCTATCGCCGCGGCAGCGGATACCAAGGGCGTTACGGCGGAGCTGATAGACGACGCGCTGCACGTTCAGCCGCCCATGATACGGGCTTTGTTCAAGCTGATGGGGCCTGAGCGCATAATACTGATAAGTGATTCAATAGCCGCCTGCGGCATGGCGGAAGGGGTATACCCTTCGCCGGACGGCATGAAGATACGCCTTGCAAACGGCCGCGCCACGGTGGACGGGACGGACACGCTGGCGGGCTCCGTAATGCCGCTGTTTCAGGGCGTGCGCCGCATACACGAATCGGGCATACCGCTTGAGCAGGCCATTGCCGCGGCAACGCTTAACCCCGCGCGCAGATACGGCCTTGAAAACAAACTCGGCGCGATAGCCGAAGGCCTACGTGCGGACGTGCTGCTCTGCGGCAGCGACCTTACGCTTGAAAAGGTGTATATGGGGGAGTAGTGCGGCGAAATCTGTTTGTTCATGCCGGCTTTGGCGCGCTATACAAACTTATATATTAAGCCTACCCTGAAAGGGGATTCGAGCCGAGCGCGCCCAGTGGGCGATGCAGCGAGGTTCGGAGTTGAGCGCCGCCTGTGA
>ERZ857984.1330-NODE-1330-length-20682-cov-4.547535_pt1 | contig 20682 bp, 19 predicted proteins | sample MGYA00519914_ERZ857984 | MGnify/ENA primary metagenome ERZ857984 (study PRJEB31778, sample SAMEA3449417) | human gut metagenome | biome: human gut; feature: human-associated habitat; material: faeces | place: United Kingdom | collected 2010/2012 ... | reverse complement strand
TTCAAAAGGATTTTCGTATCCTCATCCGGCGGCAGGGCCTGCAGCGCCGGGGCCAGCACCTTGTCGGTGAGTTCCCACCACAGTTCATCGGCCGGCAGTTCCGGGCCGTGCTGGGCGGAAAGGACGACGGTGTCCAGCCGCCGGGGGTTCCCATCCCCGTCGTATTCCACGGTGACCTGGGCTTTCCCGTCCGGGCCAAGGCCCGGTACCGCGCCGGATTTCCGGGCGGCGTCGAGGGTGCTGGCCAGCCGGTGTGCCAGCACCACGGGGAGGGGCAGCATCTGCGGGGTTTCGCTGCAGGCGTAGCCCACCATGACGCCCTGGTCCCCGGCCCCCAATCGCAGGTTGCGGCCATCGGTATTCCCCCGGTGCTGCTCCAGCGGGCAGTCCACCCCGGCGGCGATGTCCGGGCTTTGCCGGTGGATGAGGCATTGGATGGCGTACCCATCCGGGTCGTATCCCACCTCCCGGAGCACCGAGCGGACAATGCGGGGGATGTCCGGTTCATACCGGCTGGTGATCTCCCCGGCCACGATGATGTTCCCCTTGGTGGCCATCGCCTCGCAGGCCACGCGGGCGGACATATCATGGGCCAGGCATTCGTCCAGGACGCTGTCCGCAATGAGGTCGCACAGCTTGTCCGGATGCCCTTCGGTTACGGATTCGGCGGTATAGAATTGGTTCATGTCATTCCTCCTGTTTTCATGACGTTTTAGAAGTATACAGCCCAGCGGTTTTTCATTTCTTCGGGGGAAACATAATAGCTGCGATGGCGCTTTCCTGTCCAAAACAGGCCGCCAGCCGTCCCTTCAAAGATGAAGTTACTGGCGCGCAGGCTTGCCCCGTTCTCTGATTCCAGGCTATAGGTAATGACCCTGCGGTAACCCATGTGCTTCGCAATTCTCAGGCAGGCTCCGTAGAGCTTGCTGCACGCATTCCTAGTCCCATCTGTGCAGTTCCGGTAGATTTCCAGGGTTGTCCCATTATCGTTTCTTCTTGCGGTCGGTCTGCCGCATATAGCTACGCCGCATAGACGTTCTGCTTCGTCATAGCAGGCGACGGCAAATTTTCCGCCAACCGGAGGAAGGTTATGTCGGTGATACTGCTTTACAAAGCCCTGCGCTTCTTTTATGGAGATCGGCCGTATTTTCAGCATGGCGTTCTCCTATCGTTCCTGGCCAGCGGGTTTCCTGGCTTTCTTCTCCGGGCCTGCCACGCACGTCAGGCGTATGCGCACCAACCCTTCCGGGGTGCGGATAAAGGCTTCGGGGTCGTGGAACATCTTCCGGTATTTTTCCATCTGCTGTTCCGTCAAGCTGCAGAAATCTTCCCCTTGAATCCCGCAGACAAAAAAGGTTCCCGCCAGGATGTCGTAATCCTCCAATGCCCGGTTATAGGGAAGCCCGAGCAGCTTCCCTTCGTCGTTGCAGACAATGGCGGCCTTATCCGGCCATGGATACAGCGCCTGGATGGGGCCGCCCACCAGTTCCTGCATGGCATGCAGTTCTCCTTTGATCTCCGCAGGCCGGGCAGTTTTGCCCGGTTCTACCAGTAAAATCCGCATTCATTTCACCTCCAATGAAAATGGCTTGAGGCTTTTCGCAATTTCCTCATAACCGCCAAACTGCACCTCGCAGCCCAGCAGGTACGACACGGCTTCCTCCCATTCCTCCAGGGGATACCGCTCCTTATGGGGCAGGCGGTACAGATCCCCCAGCGCCTCCCATTTGAGAGCGGGCTGCTGGCGCAGGTTCTGGATATAGGTGCGGCGCCGGTTTGCCAATTGATCTAACAGCTCATTCGTCAATCGATCCCTCCGCTTCTCAAAAATAGGGGCGGGGCGCTGCTTTGCGTCCCGCCCGGCATCCCTACTTCTTCCTGCGGCTGCGGATGTGCAGGAAAACAAGGCCGCCCAGGATCACGGCGCATAAGGCGATTAAAAGGAGGGCTTTCAGTTCCATACCCGCTTCACCTGCCTTTCTCCCCCCGGCCGTTTTTATGCTGCGGCCTTTCCCGGCCGTATTCCTGCATCTCCTGCCGGGTACGCCGGACCGCTTCCATGACCGGGGCGGTGGCTATATCGTTTTGGGCGCACCCGTATAAAATCCCCACCAGATAGGCCGGGGACGGCAGCCCCGGCGCCTCCTTATACGGCGCATTCATGGTATAGGCCATGGCCTCCACGGCCCGGCCGTTTGTCCCCGTTACCCGGAACGGCTCTTTCCCATAAAGGAACGGCCAGCCCTCATAACGGTCCAGGCGCTGTTCGTCCTGCCCGGAAATCCGCCACAGGACGCCGTCCACATGGCTGCCCTTTTCCGGCAGGATGGTGGCGACGCCCGCCCCGCCGCCGTTGCCGCGGAACGCCAGGCGGTACCCCTCCAGGCGGACGGCTCCCTCTACCTCCGCGTCGGGGCAGCGGGCCGCCATCTGCTCCCGGTTCATATTGGAACCGTATGCAAAATACCATTTTTTCTCGATGCCAATCGCCTCCTATTCCCGTCCCTGCTCCCGGCGGCTGTTCAGGCTGGGGTACTGCGATTTGTCATACCGCCACGCCTTGTCGCCGGGAAGGTTCTCCAGCAGATGCCGGCGCACATTCTTGTACTCCGGCCCGATGAGCCCCAGCCGCAGCAGGAAGGTGCGGAAGGTAAAGGCCGGGTTCTCACTGATTTTGGTTTTGCGCATCCTCGTCTTTTTCTGGTTGATGGCCTGGGCGGAGATGGCCAGCGCCAGCGTGATATTCGCCCGCACCCTGCCTGCGTGGAGGGTGCTTTCAAAGCAGACAAACCGCCATATTTTCCCTTCCCGGTCGGGCGCCTCCCACGGGTCATAGGAGCCGCGGGTATGCCGGGCCTGCGTCCCGAACAGCCTGGCCACGGCCTGCGCCGCTTGCTGCCGGGTCAGGCCGGTCATCTCGATCTCGCAGCCGAACGGCTGCTCTTTCAGGTCAATCACCGGATTACCTCCCGATGGGCGGCGGCCAGCCTTCTGCCGATGGCCTCCACCACATTGACCGTGACGCCGTTGCCCGCCTGCTTGTAAAGCTGGGCGTCGGATTGCAGCGGCATAACAAGGTCGATCCTCTCATCCGTCCACCCCTGCAGCCGCAGGCATTCCCTGGGCGTCAGGCGGCGGATACGGCATCCGTCCCAGACGCCAGAGGATTCCCGCTTATGGCTGCGGATCCCGCCGTTCTGCTTGGCGGTGAGGCAGCGGGCATAATCCGTCAGCTCCGGTTCCTCGTTCATATCCACACAGCAAAGGGTGCCTTGGCTGCTCCCAGTGGTGAGGGTGTGGGCGATTTTCCTGCCCACCCTGCCGCGGCGGGTATTGAGGGTGGGATAGGCCAAATCCACACTGTCGCCGGGATATGCCATTTTATATCCCTTTTTCGTGTTTTCCTTGATGGGAACGCCTGTGCAGTACAGCCCGGTTTTCCCGCCCATCCCGCCTGCCTGGGAGGTCAAGGTGCAGCTTACCCCTTCCGGGGAGTAGATGCGCTCTCCCTGTGCGCCGGGGCGGATTTGCTTAAGAGGCGTTCCTGCTGTTTCGGTGAAAGGAAGTATTTTTCCTCTGCACTTTTCATCAAGATATCCGACAAGGTACACCCTCTTGCGGGATTGAGGGACGCCGAAATCTTTGCTGTTAAGCACCTGCCATTCCACACCATACCCCAATCCATCCAGCGTATGGAGGATGGCCGCAAACGTCCGGCCTCCGTCATGGTTAAGCAGGCCGGGTACGTTTTCAAGCAGCAGATACGCAGGTCTTTTTGCCGCAGTCAGCCGGGCAATTTCAAAGAACAGCGTACCTCTTGGGTCGGCAAACCCTCCACGGTGTCCAGCAATAGAAAAAGATTGGCAGGGAAATCCCCCGCACAGCAGGTCGAAGTCGGGCATTTCATCGGGGTCGGCTTCTCGGACGTCCTCACGGAACCACTCTCCTTTCGTATCGAACAGCGCCCGGTAGCTTTGGTCGGCATATTTGTCGATCTCACAATGGCCTACGCAGACAAAACCTCCGGCCCGGCTGAGTCCCTCCCGGAACCCGCCAATGCCGGAAAACAGGTCAATATACGTTATGGCTTTGGGCATCACGCTCCTTTTTCATAAATTTGGTGAAACGCTGCTACACAATCAACCGGCATCACCCCTTTCATGGTGCAGTGTCAAACGATAGGAAAACAGCCCGCAGGGGTTGGGGTGAACCCAATCCTGCGGGCTGCTGTTGTTCCGCTCATGCGTAGATTTCTTCTTCAGCATCCTCGGTTTCATCGACATCCTCGGCCTCATCCGCCGCTTCCTGTTCGTCCTCCTGTGGGGCGCTCCAGGCGGCATATTCGCTGGGGAGGCCCGTGCTGGGGTCATCGCCCTCGCCGGTTTCCCCGCCCTGGGCGGCGTCCCAGGCGCTTTCTTCCTGTTCCTCCCGCCCGGCGGCCTCAGCGGCCTCGAACTCTTCCTCCGCTTCCTCCAACGCCTGCTCGATGAGCCCGATGATGAACTCCTTTTGCGTCAGGCGGCGGTGGTGGACTTTTTCAAAGCGTTCCAGGTATTCCTTGACCCGCTGGAACAATTCCTCGCTCACCTGAAATGCCAGTGTTCTGCCTTTTGCCATGACTTTGCCAGCCCCTTTCTCATAATGCTCTTGGATGATCATTTCAATAAACTTGCTCATGGTGCTCTCCGTTTCCCGGATCTCCTCGCTGATCCTGTTATGCAGTTCCAGCGGGATTTTGCAGGTCACACCCTTGGTTTCCACGGCCATCGCTCCTTTGCTTGGTTCTTTCCCTTTCGGGCAACACAAGCATATCCGAAGAGCGAAGAGAAAGCTATTACCAAGACCAACAACCTTTCAGCCAAAGCAGGGGCAACAAACGTCACATGCAATAACGGCTATGTTGGGGGTCTCTTTGGGGGATTTCACCCGTCATCCATGAGGGTGTTGAGAAAGCCGAGCATCTCCGGTGGGATGGCTTCCTCCGGCTGCCGCACTGGCGGGGAAGGGACAGCCTGAAGTTCTTCCCGCAGGATGCGGCGCAGGGTGGACTCCAAAGCGTCCTGCCTGGCGCTGTCCAGAATTGCTTTCACCAGGAAGGCGCTTTTCTGTCCTTCCGGCACAGCCTGCAGCAGAGCCCATGCTTGGCGGTGGTCCTCATTCTGGAGGTTTGGGCGGAACATAAAAAGGGGCCTGCTCATCCCTTGCCCACACCGCCCGACAAACGCCCCAAAATCCGCTCGAATCCTTCGGCGTTTACCCGGTCGTCCAGCAGGGCAAAAACCCGGCACAGGCCGTCCTGGGGGGCGACGTTGCGCTTGACTACCGCTGCGCCGCCGCCCAGCATCACCACCGGGATGGCCTTGAGGTCAAACCCTGCTTCCATGGCCGCTGAGAGAAGGCGCTCAGTGTAGAGGCGGCCCTGCTTTTGGATGATGCCGCGGGCGTCCTCGTCCATGCTGCAGGGCTTTCCAGCCAGCACTCGCTCCACCTGGGCGTCGGTAACGGACAGCCCCACATCCCGGCGAACCTGTTCTTTTACCTCGTCGATGCAGCGGATCATCCCCAGTTCCAGGCTCCGGCAGGTGGCGGCGTTGGGAATATTGTTGTCCAGCCGCATCAGGTCCACCGTCCAGCCGCCGATGTCCATGAGCAGGACAGAGGGTTCGTTCTGGAGGAGTTCCGGGTGGATCATCAGGGCGGAATACCCCTGTGGGAACAGCTTCACATCCTCGATGGTCACTTTGTAGGGGATGCCCTCGAACTTGAAGCTTACCGGCTGGGAAGAAGGGCGAAGGTACTCCCGGAAGGACTTTTTCTCCCGGCCAAACCCGGCAAGAGGAAGGCCGGCTGCAATGGTAACGGAACATTCCGTCTTGGCGCCCCGCTGCTGGATTTCTTTGGCGATGGCCGCAAGGGTCAGCAGGTAGTAGTTCTCGTTTTCCATCTTGTTTCGCAGGATCGGCTGCCTGCCGGTCCCGCACACGAAGAACTTTCCACCGTACTCCAGCGTGTTCTGCAGGGTGTAGGGTTCATGGGAATAGGCGGTGATACCGGCTGGGAAAGAAAAATGCCGGGTCTTGATGGCGTAGTAGCCATGGTCGATGCCGATGTTCATGGTTTGACTCATCCTTTCTTGGCTGTTGTTGAAAACATAGTTTCCTGCTGGTTGAGAGCGAAGCGTAGCTTGTTCTTTCCCAGCTGGTAAAGTATTTAGGGGGGAGAGTGTGAGAGGGGGGAGGCGCAAAAAACCGCCCTGGCCTGCCAGCCGGAGCGGTTCTAAAAAAGGGCGCACTACCCCCTTGTATTTTGAGGGTTTGATTTTGGGCCGTTTTGGGCTTTCGTCAACCTGTCTATTTGACAGGCGTAAACTTCTACACATTTGACAACGGGGAAAAGAGCCGCAGAACGCAAAAAAGCGGGGCCTCCGACCTGAAAAATCAGGCGGAAGCCCCGCTTCATCTCGTACAAAGCCCTATTTTTGCCATCTAATGGAAAAGGCATCTATGGAAAATCACTTTGGATTTTGGGCTCTAAAAAGCCCGCAAACCCGCATGAATACTGACAAAAATGGGGTGGGCATCTAAAGTGTCCACCCCAGATGGTGGGGGAAGGTGGATTCGGACCACCGAAGTCAGTGACAACAGATTTACAGTCTGCCCCCTTTGGCCGCTCGGGAATTCCCCCATAAAATATGGAGCTGGTGAAGGGAGTTGAACCCCCAACCTGCTGATTACAAATCAGCTGCTCTGCCATTGAGCTACACCAGCGCTTTTTGGCATCGCACACGCGTTTCGTATGGCGACGGATGTTATTATAGCATATGAAAATTGATTTGTCAAGCGTTTTCGCCGTTGGATTTCGAAATTTCGGTTTTGTTTTCGCACGTGCTTGACTTTTGAGACGGATTGTTGTAAAATGGATGCGGACATGCTGCCGCGCCGCGCGGGTATTCGGCTGCGTTGTGCCTTTAGTACCAACGACAAAGGAGATGACAAGCCGGTGACCTTCACACCGACCGTGGAATACGAATCCCTGCGGGATGATAAGAGTACTTTTTATTATTATAAGAAAACGCTCTTCATCTCGTTGATTCTGTCCTTTCTGATTTTAGCGCCTTTTGTGATCGTGGAATGGATCAAAACGGGGGCGCCGGTCTTTCTCTATTACGGTGACTATAATGTGCAGCAGATTCCGTTTTACGAGCACTGCGTGCGGATGGTTCACGAAGGGAACTTCGGATGGGACTGGCTGACCGATCTCGGCTCGAATTTTATCGGCAGCTATTCCTATTATCTGCTCGGCAGCCCGTTTTTCTGGCTGATGTGCCTGTTCCCGGCGTCTTGGGCGCCCTACCTGATGGCGCCGATCTATATGCTCAAGTTTGCGACGGCAGCCGTAATTGCCTACGCGTATCTCAAGCGCTTTGTCAAAAATCAGGATTACGCCGTCATCGGCGCGCTGCTGTACGCCTTTTCCGGCTTCCAGATCTACAATATTTTCTTCAATCAGTTCCACGAAGTCGTCGCCTTTTTCCCGCTGCTGCTCATCGGTATCGAGGAGCTGGTGCAGAACAATCGGCGCGGGCAGTTTGCACTCGCTGTCGCGATCAACTGTATGATGAACTACTTTATGTTCGCCGGTCAGGTCGCATTCTGCATTATGTATTTTATGTTCCGCTGCACCAAGCGATCGTTCCGCATCAACCTGAAGAACTTCCTCTGCCTGGCCATCGAAGCCGTTCTCGGCGTGCTTATCGGGTCGGTGCTTTTCCTGCCTGCGTGTCTGGCGATTTTGGACAATCCCCGGCTCGGCGGCGGCTATGAAGGCTGGCGGATGCTGTTTTATATGCACAATGTGGACGGAGAGCAGACGCTTTATACTGAGCGCTACGTCCATATTATTGAGAGTTATTTCTTCCCGCCGGACATCCCCTCGCGCGTCAACTTTGCCTATGGGCACACCGAGCGGTGGGCTTCCAACGCGATCTGGCTGCCTCTGTTCGGGATGAGCGGCGTGTTCTCCTACATTGCGGCGCGCAAGCGGTCGTGGTTATCTTATTTCTCCGTCTTTCTGATGCTCTGCTCGATCGTGCCGCTGTTGAACAGCTCGTTTTTCCTGCTTAACTCGTCCTATTATGCGCGCTGGAACTATATGATGATCCTGATGTTCTGCGTAGCCACGGTTATCGCGCTGGACGACCGGCGCATCTCCTTCAAGCGCGGTCTGATTGCCAACGCCGTCGCCTGCGCGGTCATTGCGATCCCTATCGGCCTGCGCTGGTATCAGGAGAATGAGGGCGGTGATTGGGAGCTGGGCACGATGCCCTATGCCGACCGATTCTGGCTGTATGTCGCCATCGCGTTCGGTTCGCTGATTGCGCTGCATTTCATCACCAAATATCTGCGCGGCCGTAAGACGCGGGTGACGGTTTCCGTGTCGGAAACGCCCGGGAAGCGCATAGTAAAATATGTTGAGCGCAGCGTGTTTGTCAATGGTGTACTCATTGCCGTCTGCGTGGTCACGGTGCTGTATTCGGTGCTGCATATCTTCCACGGCAAGTGTCACTCGTGGAGCTCGGATTTCCTGGTCGACCAGGCTATCAACGGCGAGGTCGAGCTGCCGGAGGGCGATTTCTATCGCATTGACTTTTACCGAAAAGAGGGCCGGTTCACCAACGTGTTCGATAACCTCGGGCTGTTCTGGCAGATTCCGTCGGTGGAAAATTTCCATACCGTCGTCCCGGCGACGATTATGGAATTTTATCAGGCCAACGGCATCTCCCGCTCGGTCGGCTCGCGCGTGGAATCGAAATATTATGGCTTCAAATCGCTGCTGTCGATTAAATATTCGTTTATTCCTACGTCAGATACGAAGAAGCATGATACCGTCGGGTTTGTGTATTTCGACACGCAGAACGGGTTTGATATCTATGAAAACCAATATTACCTCGGGATGGGCTTTGCGTTTGACCAATTTATGACGCAGAGCGACTATGAAAAGATCGCAAAAAGCCAGCGGCATATCCTGTTCAACAAGTATCTCGTCGTGCCGGATGAGCAGGCCGATTATTATTCGACCTTTATGACGCGGGTTTACAATGCTTCCAATGCGCCGGACGGCGCGCCCGTTCGTGAGACCGCGCTGAATCAGAGCACGTATTTTGCCGCTGTCGAGGAACGCAGGAACTACGTCTGCGACAGCTTCGATTACGACAGCTACGGCTTCACGGCAACCATTTCGCTCGATGCGCCGGGGATGGTGTTCTTTTCTGTCCCGTATGACGACGGCTGGTCAGCCACCGTCAACGGGGAGGAGGTCACGGTCGAGAAGGTCGATTATGGTTTTGTTGCCGTCCGTGCCGACGCGGGCGACAGTGAAATCGTATTCCACTATCGGACACCGGGGCTGGCCTTGGGTGCGCTCCTCTCGCTGGTCGGCATTCTGCTCCTGCTGCTTTATCTGTTTGTGATGCGCAGGATGAAGGTCAAAGCAAGCTACAAATTCTTCCGCGAGGATTATTATGAGTCTGAAACCGTGAATGAATATCTGACTAAGCGCGAGCTTCGTCGGCTGGAGCGCATAGACGAGCCTGCGCCCGGTACGGACGGTCTGCCACAGACAGAGGATTCACCATCGGCGGACGAAACAGGGACAGATGAAACTCCTCCGACATCGGATACCTCTGATGCGGAGAAGTCTGCCGAAAACGACGCGGATCAACAGGAATAAGAAAAAACGGCGGGCGCCGTTCCAATGCGTCCCGCCGTTTGTTTTTGTCGAAAATCGCAAAATACGATTTATTTCAAAAAAAGGAACGACAATTTTTTTCTTTCCATCAAAATACGGCATTTTTCGACAAAACAAGGGATGTATAATAGCATAAAAGGTCGAACGGTAGTCGGGAAACCGCCGGACGCCGGGATCCGGCCTTCGTTGAAAAGGAAGGGCGTGGCATTTATTATGGCAACGGAACATCGCGCGCCGGTTGTTGTTTGCTTTACCGGCCACAGAAATCTCCACGCAACGGCTGTTACACCGAGCAGGCTAAAGCAGGCGTTTTACGACGAGTCTGAAAAGCTCATCCTTGCAGGGGCAAGACACTTTATTTCCGGTATGGCGCTGGGCGCCGATATCTGTGCGGCGCTTGCGGTGCTCGAACTGCGCGTTAAATATCCTGAAATCACGCTCGAATGTGCGTTGCCATGTGAGACGCAGGCCGAAAAATGGAGTGAGCGCACACGCGACTTGTACTATTCGATTATAGAATACTGTGATAAGGAGACGCTTGTCAGTAAGCGGTACAGTTCGGACTGTATGAAAAAGCGCAACCGTTATATGGTGGACCGTTCCGATTGCGTGCTTGCGTTTTGGAACGGCTCGCGCAGCGGGACGGGCAGTACTGTAGCATATGCGTTGGCGACCGGACGCATTGTCTACTGCTTTGATGTGCATGATTTGTCTGTCCGTACGTTGGAGCCCGAAGAACAGGAAGATGGACAACAGACGCTTGAGAGGTTATCGGAATAAAAGCAAGCAAACGGCACCAAAAAGAAACGGGGGATCGATCCGATCCCTCGTTTTCTTATATGCCTGTTTTAGTTGCTTTGGCTGTACGTTTCAACAATCTCATCGATTTTGGCGTTCACCTGGTCGCGGATGGAATCCAGCTTGGAGATGATGTCGGTGGATTTTTCTGCCATAAGCGTGCTGTGAAGTGTGCCCAGACCTTCGAAACCATATACAATGCTGACGTCATATATAACGTTATCGAAAATCAGATCGAGCGTTTCCACGTCCAGCGCGTCCTTGTTTTTAAGGATTTGATCATAGTACGCGGTGGCAATGTACTGCTTACCGCCCGCAGAACACACGTCGATCATATATGCGGCAAATTTTGCATCGTCTTCTGTCAGGAAATTCGGAATAACTACGCCGTATGCCATTCCGGCGGAACAGCTTGTGTAATACTCCTCCTGAGTTTCATCGGCCAGCGGAATCGGAACGATGCCGTAGTCGATTTCATACGAGCGCAGCTTCTTGATTGCCGAAAATGCCGTTACACGGAAAGGTGCGCGGCCGTTTCCGAAAATATCCAGAGAGGTGGTCCAGATATCGGTAACACCCTGTGCCGTGAGATCCTGCGCAATGTTGACCCAGTTGTTTGATAGGAGCGTGTCGAGGATCTTTTGCGAGATGGTAATCGAGCGGCCTTCGCCGATAGCGAGAATCGGGTTGTCGTTCTCATCTTTGGTACACAGCTTTTCACCGGAACCGATGTAGAAATGGATTGCATCACCGGTTGCGCCCACAAGGCCCCAGTTGTCGTTGTAATCAAGCGTGCCGTTGCCGTCCGCATCTCCGGCAAATTCCCGGCCGATTTCATACAGCTTATCAAAAGTCCATTCCTTGTCCGCGACCATTTGCAGCAGATCCAAATCCGGGAACTTGGTAGCCAGCAGATCCGGGTTGTAGGTCATAGCAATGGAAACGATTTTCTGCATAATCGACATATCGCTGACGGTGAAGTAAATCTTGTTCTGAATTGAGAGCGACTCGTTCGCGTTCTGGTCGTACCACGGAGCGGACAGGTCGATGATGCCGTCGTTTTCGAACTGGCGCAGGTCATAAAAGGCACCTTCCTGCGCAAGAACGGCACAGCCGGACAGGAAAGGCATCGCCGCGTCAAAATCTCCCTCTGCAACGAGCATGGCTTCACGCAATGTGTTGGTGACATTGTCGGTGTAGACGGCTTTGATTTCGACGCCCAGCTTTTCGGAAACGAGGTTGTTGCGCTCGGTAACCGCTTCGGTCAGTCTCGCGTCGGTTGTATCATATTTTCCCGGCTCGATTTCCTCCGAATAGTAGGTCTTTTCCGTGGTATCGTCGGTAACGAGTACACGGAATTCGGTGCGGTCACCGATGATCGATTCGCTGATTGAATCGGAATAAGAAGGCCAATAGCGGCCGTTTGCGTCTAAATACTTGGCATCGGTTCCGCTGTTGTTGCTATTGGTAGAAGAAGTCGTACCGGTGGAGCCGGAGGAGGTATCCTCCCCACTTTGGTCGCAAGCGACAAGCAGACAAGAAGCGACCAGCAGCAGACACAGAAGCAGCGCCGTTATCTTGCGTGTTTTCATAGGGCTTCGTCCTTTCTGAAAAATGAGTACGGATACCGTTTGACGGTATCTTGAATACGTTTATATTATACGAGTTGTCGAAATATCCTTCAAGAAGGAATTTGTAAATTATTCAACACGGCCGCTTGTACGCTTATATGTACGCGAAAAAAATGTCCCCTTCCGCAGGAAGGGGACACTTGGCTTTGATGCCCTTGCTGAATTATTTGGAATAGGTGTCAACGATCTGGTTGATTTTTTCCGTCACCTGACCGCGGATGGCTTCCAGCGCGGAAACAATATCCGTGGATTTATCGGCAATCAGGTCAGCATGCAGCGTGCGAAGGCCTCCCATATCATAGATATATCCTACGTCATATACGATGTTTTCGAAAATAAGATCGAGGATGTCAACTTCCTTGCTCGTGTCGGAAAGCGCGTCCTTATTCTTCAAAATCTGATCATAGTAGGCAGTGGCAATATACTGCTTGCCGCCGGCCGAAAGTACGTCGATCATGTATGCTGCAAAATCCGCGTCGCTTTCATTCAGGTGCGTCGGAACGACTACGCCGTAGCCGCCGCTTGCATGCGTATAGTACTGATCTTGATCCGCGCTGGCCTTAGGCATCGGGATGACGCCATAGTCGAGCTCATACGCGCGCAGTTTCTTGATCGCGGAGAAAACAGATACTCGGAAAGGCGCGCGTTCTTCACCGAAGATGGCGAGCGAGGTGTTCCAGATATCGGTTACACCCTCGTTGGACAAATCCTGCGCAAAGCTGACCCAGTTGTTTTCTTCAAGCATGCTGAGTATTCTTTGCGAAACGGTAATGGAACTGTCGCTGCCGATAGCGAGAATCGGGTTATCGTTTTCGTCCTTGGTGCAGAGCCTTTCGCCGGAGGCCATGTAGAAATGAATTACGTCGTTATAACCGGAAACCAGCCCCCAGTTATCGGTATGATCCTGCTCACCGTCGCCGTTCGCGTCGCCGGAGAAGGCGCGGCCGATCTCGTATAATTTGTCAAGCGTCCATTCGCCGTCGACGACGAGCTGTAGCAAATCAAGATCCGGATATTTTGTGGACAGCAGATCGGGATTGTAGGTCATGGCGAAGCAATTGATCTTGTGCATGATCGACATATCGCTGACGGTGAAATAAATCCTGTTCTGGATGGACAGCGATTCGTTCGCGTTCTGGTCATACCAGGGGGCGGACAGGTCGATAATGCCTTTATCTTCAAAATCGCGCAGGTCGTAGAACATACCTTCCTGCGCGAGGACGGCGCAGGATGCGAACGTAGGCATCGCAATGTCAAACATGCCCGTAGGTGCAAGTGCCTCCTGTCGGAAAGTTTCCTGCACATTGGCGACGGGCACGGCTTTGATTTCGATGCCCAGCTTTTCGGAAACGAGGTTGTTGCGCTCGCGCACCGCTTCGTTAAGCGTGGCGTCGGTCGTCGGATACATATCCGGCTCAATCTCCTCCGAATAATACGTTGTTTCCACTTCATTGCTGGTAACCAGCACACGGATCTCGGTGCGGTCGCCGATGAGGGATTCACTCATGGAATCGGAATAAGAAGGCCAGTAACGGCCGTTTGCGTCTAAATACTTGGCGTCGATCCCGCTGTTATTGCCGCTATCGGTAGAAGAGGTCGTACCGGTAGAACCGGAGGAGGTATCGTCCCCCCCCTGGTCGCAGGCAACAAGCAGGCAAGATGCAATCAGCAGCAGACACAGAAGCAGCGCTGTTAGCTTGCGTGTTTTCATTGGGTTCCATCCTTTCTGAAAAAATGAAGTACGGATATTGTTTGTTGTGAATTCCGGATGCTTCTATTATACAATCTGCCCAAATGTTTGTCAAGGAGAAATTTGAGAATTATTCAACAATGCGGCGGCTTTTGTATAAATACGCATAGAAATCCCCCTCTGCCGGTTTTCGGGTGCGGGAGAGATATATGGAGTTTGCAGATTTCGTTATTTTGCGTATTGTTCTACAATTTGGCTGATCTTTTCCGTTACCTGGCCCCGAACGCTTTCCAGTGCGGAAGCGATGTCGGCTGCGTTGTTTTCCATAAGATTGGTATGCAGCGTGCTGAGACCCTCAAAGCCGTAGATGACGCCGACGTCGTATACGACGTTTTCAAAGATCAGGTCAAGAATGTCAACATCCTTGCTCGTATCGGAAAGGGCGTCCTTATTCTTCAAAATCTGGTCATAGTAAGCAGTGGCGACATATTGCTTTCCGCCGGCCGAGAGCACATCCAGCATATACGCGGCAAAGCGTGCGTCCTCCGCGCTTTTCGTGGTCGGAATCGCGGCGCCGTATGCATAGGTGCCGGTGCAGGGCGTATAATATTCGTCCTGCGTTCCGTCAACGAGCGGCAGCGGCAGGATCGCGTAATCCACGTTGTAAGCGCGCAGCTTTTTGACAGCCGAAAAGGCCATCGTATAGAAGGCGCTGCGGCCTTCGCCGAAGATGGCCAGGGTATCCGTCCAGATGTCCGCCGAGCCTTCATCGGCAAGGCTTTCGGCGCGAATGACCCAGTCCTTCTGCTGAAGCGTTTCGAGGATCTTCTGCGACACGCTCAGCGAGCGGTCGCTGCCGATGGCGATGATCGGGACGTCATTCTCATCCTTGGTGCAGAGCATTTCACCCGCACCGTAGTAAAAATTCAACGCAGTGCCGTTGGATGTGACGACACCCCAGGTATCCTTGGAATCACGCGCGCCGTCTCCGTTGGAATCGGAAGCGAACTGGCGGCCGATCTCCCGCATTTTATCCAGCGTCCATTCCTTGTCCAGCACCATTTGGAACAGGTCAAGGCCGGGCATCTTGGATTCAATAAGCTCGGTGTTGTAGATGACCGCCGTAGACACGATCTTCTGCATAATCGAAATATCGCTGACCGTAAAGAACACGCGGTTCTGGATGGAGAGGGAGTCGTTGGCGTTCTGGTCGTACCACGGAGCGGACAGGTCGAGAATGCCTTCGCGCTCAAATTCGCGCAGGTCGTAGAACGAATTTTCCTGCGCCAGCACGGCGCATGCGCCGAGGAAGGGCATGGCGATGTCAAAGGCATTTGTATTGACAAGCAGCTCCTGCCGCAGCGTTTCCTGTACGTCGTCTACCGGGACCGCCTTGACGGTAATGCCGAGCTTTTCGGAAACGTAGTTGTTGCGCTCGGATACGGCGTCATTTAGCTTGGCGTCGGTCGTTTCGTACATATCGGGTTCGATCTCTTCGGAGTAGTAGGTGTTTTGTATTGTGTTGTTATACGCAAGTACGCGCACCTCGGTGCGGCCGCCGATGATTTCGTTCCGCAGCTCGTCGGAATACGACGGCCAGTATTTTCCGGACGCGTCGTGGTACTCGTCCTGTGCCGGCGTTTCGGAAGCCGTACCGGAAACGGCGGAGGGGCTTTCGGACGTTTCGTCGGGCGTGGACCCGCAGGCGGCGCAGCCAAGCGCCAGCAGGACGCAGAGGAGAAGCGACAGCAGACGCGCTGCCCGGTGGTGGAGGATCCGCACGGGGTGAGTCATAAGTACATCGCTCCTTTGTATTATTTACCGTTTAACGTTGTTTGTCGTTCCTGTTCCCTGCAATAAGCAGCAGAAGGGAAGCGGCCGCCGAGGCGACCGACAGGCCGGTCAGCCATGCGCGGCCTTTCGGCTTGTCACAAAGCGCGTTCAGCTCGCGGATGCCGCGCTGTACGGCGTGGTGGGCCACGTCGTTGAGCGTGAGTGTGCGCACCTCTGTGGCGACGCCGTGGATGACGGCGGTTACGGTGAGCTTATCGTAGCCCGTGAAGGTGTAGCCCGGCACGTAGATCAGCTCGTTACCGTTGATGACAGCGGCGCCGCGGCTGCCCTGGCTGACGATCTCGAAGACCGTGTCGCGCCCGAAGATCTCGCTGCCGCCCTCCAGCGCCAGCTTGGCACGGTAGCTGCCGTCGGTCTGCCGTTCGAATCGTGTCGCGGCAACGCGTGGGATTCCCGGCATCAATGTGCCTTTCAGGAAGAGGTAGGTGTTGTCATAGATCGCGCGGACGGACGGGTCTTCGGAATAGCAGGCTGTATAGATATAACCGGGACCGGCGCCCTGATAGCAGGCCGTGTCGCAGCCGATATAACCGTAATAATAGCCGCCGCGCAGGTAATCGTAATAGCGTTCGATCTCACTGTCGCGGTTCTCACCGGGATTGACGGCAGTGTAGTTCAGCTCCAGCTCCACGCCCAGCCCGTAGCGGGCGCAGCTTTGGGCAAATTCGCCCAGCATCGCAGCGTCGTACTTGTTGAACATATGGTTGGGCTGCATATAAGCTGCGTCGAAGCCAAGTTCCTTCCAGCGTGAAAAACCCGTGCCGAGGTAGCAGGGGATCCAGCTTGCCTGCAGACCCATCGCATGTGCTTCACAGTTGGCGGCGGAGAAAAGCGCTTCCTCCTCGTCCGAAACGGCCATCGGAACCGATTCACAGCCCTGATAGAACGAGCAGAGGCGGATATGCGTATAATTCCGTTCCTCGAACCGCCGGACGGCCTCCTGCATAAACCAGCGGCAGACGGCTACGCGGTTTTCAAGCGTGTCGGTGCGCATACCGTCTCCGAAGTCCTCTTCGCTCGGGTGCGGGTAGGGAAGCTGGATGTGCACGCCGACCTTGTAGTCCGGCAGGCCCAACGCCTCCTTCACGCTGCCGGCGGCGGTGTTGAGCGCGTCGATGTTATAGCCTTCGGCGAACATATTGTCCAGAAATTGCAGCCAGTCGCTCTTATAGGTGTTCGGCTTTTCCGCATTATGCATCGCGCACATATAGCCGCCCGACGGCGTGCGGCTCTGCAGCGAAAGGAAGTAGACAGAGTCGTACATCGTGTCGGCAATTTTGCCGTCGCGGTCGACGTATGCGACATAGGGTATCAGGTCGGCGGGCGTATTGAGGACGTAGCTCTCGGGATATTTCATCGTCTCGTTCCAATACCCACAGTAGATAATGACGCCGTTTCTGGCGGTATCGCCGCTATGGAGATAACCGAGGTCGGGCTTGGGCGGCTCGAGCGCGCTGCCTGCGGCAGGGACAGCGTCTTCGGCAGCGGGATAAACGGCAAAGCCGTTGGCGAAGACATGCACCTCGCATTCAAAATCAAAGCGCACGTAGCGCGCGGAAAAGGCCTGTTTGCCTTCCGCCTCGAATAGGGAAATACATACATCCTTTGCTGCGGGCGAAACCTTCGTGTCGACGGCGAATGCACGGCGGTAGGTGACGCCGTCGGCTGAGATGAGCAGCTCCACACGGCGCGGCGTGTAGACGCCTGCGGCGCCGTTTTGGAGAAAGGATGCGGAAAATCCGCCGATTTTGCGGATTTCTCCCAGATCGTAAACCAGCTCACGCGTGCGGCCGCGGTAGAAGCGCACCCAGTTCGGGTCGCCGACCGATTCGGCCGCGGTCCGATCGCCGGCAAGGGCTTGCAGATTCTCGGCCGAGCGGTCCTTGAGCGCAAAGCTGCAGGCGATCGGCTCGCCGGTCCGAACGGCCGGGCAAAGACCGCTGATGAGGTTTATGTTCGTCATGTTTTATGCTTCCTTCCTTTCGGGCAGACTTTGCCGTTTTATTCCACGTCGATTGTGCGGTCTTGGTAATAATATTTCATATCCCGCTCGCCGATTTCCCGAATGACGCGGCAGGGACTTCCGACCGCCACGCAGTCGGCGGGAATGTCATGCGTGACCACGCTTCCCGCGCCGATGACTGTGTTGTCGCCAATCGTCACACCCGGGAGGATGATGGCGCCCGCGCCGATCCATACGTTGTTCCCGATGCGGACCGGAATGGAGAACTGTGCCGTCTTCTTCCGAAGCTCCGGGTGGACGGGGTGTCCGGTCGCGGTAATGACGACATTCGGCGCAAGCATCACATGGTCGCCGAAGCGGATCTCGCCGTCGTCGACGAGCGTGAGGTTGAAATTGGCATAGCAGTTGTTGCCCCAATGGGTATTTTTTCCGAAACTGGCGTGCAGCGGCGGCTCGATATACAGGTTTTCGCCGACAGAGCCGAAAAAGCGGGATAGAAGCTCCCTTCGCTTGGCCTTCTCGCCCGGCCGTGTCGCGTTATAGTCATACAGCAGCTCCAGGCAGCGCTCCTGCTCCTCCGCAAAGCCCGGTGCGGTGCAGAAATACAGTTTTCCGCTGCGAATGCGTTCCTCCAGTGTCATTTTTATATTCCCCTTTCTTTCATCCGATGGCGATGACCAGTGTGCCCGCCGCGATCAAAAGACCGCCGACAACCGTTTTCAGTGTGGGCGCTTCGCCGAGAAAAACAAATGCCAGCACCATTGTCAGTACCACGCTCAGCTTGTCGATCGGCGCCACCCGGCTTGCTTCGCCGAGCTGGAGCGCACGGTAGTAAAACAACCACGACGCGCCTGTCGCCAGTCCCGACAGGATGATGAACAGCCAGCTTTTTTTGCTGATGGCCGTTATGCCGTCCTGCGTACCTGTGACGAGCACCATTCCCCAGGCCATAAACAGCACCACGACCGTACGCAGCGCCGTTGCCAGATGGGAATTGACGTCCTCGATGCCGATTTTGGCCAGAATCGATGTCAGCGCTGCGAACAGCGCGGACAGCAGCGCGTATACGCGCCACATAGAAGCCGCCTTCCTTCTAAAAATTATGTTGCGTTCATTATATACCAGAACGGTACGAAATGTCAATATGCCGAATTGTCGACTTTGATTGTCAAATAAGTTGACAATCGGCTATGCATATGATATAATAGCCGCATAATCATGAATTTCAGGTTTATGCGGAGGCTATTGGGCATACGCAGGATGGTTATGGGGAAAAGAGAGGGCGTTGCAGAGCCGCCCGTTCCCGTAAGTTGTAAGGAGGTTTCATAAATATGCAGACAAGGGACGCACTGTTTGAATGCCTCGCGGCGCAGGACGGCTATATCAGCGGCGAGCTGCTGGCTGAACGGCTCGGCGTTTCACGCAGCGCGGTATGGAAGGCGGTCAGCGAGCTTCGCGAAGAGGGCTGCCGAATTGAAGCGGCGCAGAATCGCGGATACGCTTTGCTTGATCCGGGCAGCCGGCTGCCGGCAGGGCAGATTAAAGCGCTGCTGCACGGCGGGTCGGCGGACTGCAACGTTATTGTTCTGCACGAAACGGATTCGACCAATGACGAGCTGAAGCGCCGTGCCGCGGGAGGCTGTCCGGCGGGCACGGTGCTGATTGCCGAGCGGCAGACCGGCGGCAAGGGACGGCTGGGACGCAGCTTTTATTCTCCGCCGCGCGGCGGGCTGTACATGTCGGTGCTGCTGCGGCCGTCAATTCCGGCGAGCGAATGCATGGCCGTTACCGCCTGCACCGCCGTGGCCGTTGCCGCCGCTGTGGAGCAGATCTGCGGCCGCCGGGCCGAGATCAAATGGGTCAACGATATTATGTTGGACGGGAAAAAGCTCTGCGGCATACTGACCGAGGGAGCGCTTTCGGCAGAAACGGGACTGTTCGAATACTTGGTCATCGGCATCGGTGTCAATGTCGCATCTGCCGGCTTTCCGGAGGAACTGCGGGAGGTGGCGGCGTCGATGTTCGGCGACGTCGAAAATCCGCCGCGCGCTGCTGTGGCTGCGGCAATCCTCAATCTGTTGTATGATAAGCTGAAAATGCTCCCGCAGCGGACTTTTATGGAGGAATACCGAGCGCGGAGCTGCGTGATCGGGAAAGAAATCATTATGACGGATTTTGCTGCCGGCGGCGCGAAAAGTATGGCGCGTGCGCTTGACGTGGACGATGACGGCGGATTGATCGTCGAAACGCCGGATGGTGTGCGCAAGCTGCATTCGGGCGAGGTTTCGGTTCGTGTGATTCCTTCGGAAGGAGCAGGACAGCCATGAATCAAAAAAACGAAAGACTGCGCCGCGTTGTAAAAGCAGCGCTTTTCGCGGCAATGCTGTGCGTGCTGTCGCCGCTGTCGATCCCGGCGGGCGACGTTCCCTTCAGTTTGTCGCTGGCTGCAGTGTACCTCTGCGGCGCGTTCCAGACCCCGTTGTATGCAGCTGCCAGCACGGCCTGCTATCTGGTTGCGGGAATTTGCGGGCTGCCCGTGTTTTCGAATTTTTCCGGCGGTATCGGCCGTCTGATTGGACCGACGGGCGGATTTTTGTTCTCGTATCCGCTCACGGCGTTGGCTGTGGCGCTGTCAGTGAAGCTGTTCGGAAAGCGGAACGTGCTGAGCCTGTCCGTCGGGATGACGGTGGGCTGTTTGATTTCATATGCCTGCGGCACATTGTATTATGCTTTCCTTGGCAATGTCGGCATCGGTGCGGCGCTTGCGGCCTGTGTGGTGCCGTTTATCTGGTTTGACGTAGTTAAGATCGTCTTCTGCACTGTGTTCGGCGCACTTGCCGGCAAGCGGATGGGGCTTTGACCGAAAGAACGTTGATTCGCTCTTGCCAAGGCGTGTGGGGTGTGGTATAATGAAGATGCTGTTCAATAAGTGCGAACAAAGCAATGACATGCCCCCTGTCAAGTAGACATTTTTTGTGGACACCTGTTATGCAGCATAA
>ERZ857984.1318-NODE-1318-length-20880-cov-4.991116_pt1 | contig 20880 bp, 24 predicted proteins | sample MGYA00519914_ERZ857984 | MGnify/ENA primary metagenome ERZ857984 (study PRJEB31778, sample SAMEA3449417) | human gut metagenome | biome: human gut; feature: human-associated habitat; material: faeces | place: United Kingdom | collected 2010/2012 ... | reverse complement strand
AAAAACGACAGATTTATTTGTTTGTTCATACCCTTATTTTACCACTTTTTTGTAATCTTTTCTACTGCTTCGTCTTTGTGCGGTGTTGCCTTAAATAATTGTATAAAAAGAAAGAAGGAAAAACCAATGAAAACAGCAAGAAAACACCTTTTCAGAATCACCTCCATTCTCCTCTGTTTCGTCATGCTGCTTGTGTTCATGCCGCAGTCGATACTGGCAGAATCTGGCGAACTGCTCGGCGGCAACGACCCGGACACTGTGCTTGAGGAACAGAAGTCCGAACCGGCGTACGTGCTTGGTGAGATGATTGACGATAGATCCTCTAATACAAAGACTTTCAGGATGTCCGACGGTAGTTTTGTGCTTGCAGACTATAACGAGCCCGCCCATTTTGAAGATCAGGACGGCAAATGGGCCGATTACGATAACACTCTTAAATACATAGAAGACGACGGATTCACAGGTTACGAGAATACCGCCTCAGACGTTCTGATGAGATTCGCCGAAGCAGCAAACGACAAAGGGCTTGTCACCCTGCAGTCCGGTAAATACGCTATCGGTATGCTGCTCAAGGACGCTGCTTTTGGTGGCAAGACCGAGATCACAAATACCGCAGAAGCGCCCGAAGGGAACGATATAGATTCAGCCACGACGCTCACCAAATATTCTTCCGGCGTCAAGTATGAAGACATACTTGCGGATACGGATATTCAGTACGTTCTCAACGGCGGGAACCTTAAAGAGAACATAATCGTTAAAGAAAGAACGGGCGAATACACATATACGTTCGACCTCGCGCTTGAAGGGCTTGTCGCCGCGCTTGCTGAAGACGGAAGCGTGCTGCTCAACGACGACGAGACTGGTGATGCTGTTTTCATCGTTCCCGCGGGATATATGTACGACGCAAACTTTGAATGCTCGGACAACGTGTATTATTCCATCGAAGAAAAAGACGGCTCTGCGGCGCTGACAGTCGTTGCCGACTCTGAATGGATAAACGCCGACGAAAGAGCGTTCCCTGTAACGATAGATCCTACGATCGTAAAGTATCAGACTCAGTACACCGGCGGAAGGATCAAAGATACTTTTGTGGCGATAGGTCACGCTCATGGCTATGGCGATTACGGCTGGATGAACGTCGGCACTCGTAATGGGTACGAAAACGTCTCCCTTATCGGTATTGCAAACGCCGTGGGAACGAATGCCGACGTAAACGTAGCAGAAGATATAATCAAAGATTTACACATATCTGAAATAGCATAACTGAATAAAAAAAACTCTATTCGAGCAAGCGGAGTGAACCGGCAACGGTTGGACTACAGGGCGCCGTGCGAGTCAAAGTGATCATGGGATAACCATATCATCTTGATTTCCACGGCGCTTTTTGCTTGTTCGGATAGCTCGCATTGCGATAGAAGTCTTTTCCCCCTTGTTCGGGAAAGGACTTATTTTGTTTGTCGATTTTTGTAAATGCGATTCGTCTGTCATTATCTTGTCAAATACAAGACGGCGTTTTGATATGACGATTGCAAGTATATGGCTTTGCTATAATGCCAAATACCCGTGATCTCCGAATTTTTGATTTCACCCCAAAACCAAAAATTCAAAACCAAAAGGAGATCACAAAAATGAAAAAAGAAATAACCATCGTAGATAATGCACTGTTTGCGGAGTTCAAGAAAGACTGCAAGATACTTTCCCTTGCCAAAGAATATCCGGGGTATGTCGGATATGAGAAGTATATGATCTTAACCGACCTTACCAAAGACGAACTGAATCAAAAGTACAGCGTGCTTCTAAATAATTACAAGCCTTATATGATCGGTTCGTCGCAGCTTTACTCTCCAATAGCTGACTATGAGAAAAACGAAGACAAATTTGAAAAGCGTAATGCAAGAAACACGATCAGTATTTGTGTTGATGAAGACGCTGATAACACCTTCGAGTCTCTTCAGGTCGGCGATTATCTGACTGAGCTGAGTGAACAGCAGGACGCTGACGAGAAGAGGCGTCTTATTCATACAGCATTAGGGACTCTTACCGATTCTCAGAGACGACGTTTGCTTATGTGGGCTATCGACGGAATGACGGAAGAAGAAATAGCTATGAGAGAAGGCTCATCTCAACAAGCAATTTCAAAAAATCTCGACAAAGCCCGAAAAAAAATTGAATTAATTTTCTCAAAAGGGTTGTATTTTGGCACCCCTTTGTCCAAAGAAGATGAGGGGATTATTGATGATGGGGAATAAGAACCTCGCATTACAAGGAATAGAGGATATGATTATGAAAACTCAAAACACAACTGAAATCAAGCGCGGAGATCTGTATCTTTACGATTTCGGCAGTAACGAAGGATCTATTCAATGCGGTCTGCGTCCGGTCCTTGTGCTCCAGTCCGACAGGTTCAGCCGTTCTCCCACAGTTATCGTCGCTGCGATAACGTCGGTGATAAAGAAGCAGTACCTTCCGTCACACGTTATCCTTGAATCACGTTTCGGATTACAGCAGGATTCTATGGTCATACTTGAACAAATCAGAACCGTCAACAGAAGTGAGCTTCAAAAGTACATCGGCTCTATCGACGATGAATCTGTATGGCGGAGGATCAACAACGCGATAAAGAAGACCTTTGGGCTTTGGTTATACAGCCTTGAACGCACAGGCGACATCCGTTGTCTTTGCTCAAAATGCCTTTCTGACTACAAAACAAATCCCAGCTTTGTGGTCAAGCGCCTCGATCCGTTCTCTAAGAAAGAGGAAAAGTGCGATAAATGTGACAATCTCGGATATGACTACCTCGTGTTCGATAAGAGGGCGTCAAAATGAGCGAAGAATACAACAACGGCGGTCCTCCGCTCAAGCACATCATTCCGTTCTGGGAAAAAGCTACTATGACACTTGATGAAGCGTCTGAATACTCCGGAATCGGCAGAAACACTCTTTACAGGCTGACAAACCAGAATAACTGCCCATTCGTATTAAGGTCATTCAAGACACGCTTGGTCATAAGGATATTTCAACAACGCTCAATATCTATACCGATGTGACGAAGGAGCTTAGGCAGTCTGAGTTTGAAGGTCTTGACTCATATTTCAAAAGCGAGTATAATAAAGTGTCTAACGAATAAGTGGCATTTCTTGAGCGAGGATAAAAGCTTCTACACCATTTACACCAATTTATACTCCAATCCACCGAAAAACTACACGAATTTATAGGGATATGGCGATTCAGGAAGAAACCCCGTTTAGACCTGTTATGAGATATGAGGAGGTTTAGGAGAGATTGAAAAGATGGTTGCTTTCGTTCCGACAATGAAACCCTTGAATGGTGTAAAGGACGAAATTGGTGTAAACAAAACCGAGTCCGAAGCACCAAAAGCCGAGCCGGAAAAGATAGATTTCTCCAAAGTAGAGATCGAGCCTTTGTTCAAGGATTTCGTGGACTTTGAAACCTTCAGTAAATCCGATTTCAGAGCAGTCAAGGTACTTGCCTGCGAAGCCGTACCAAAGTCCAAGAAGCTACTCAAATTTACGCTGGACGATGGTACAGGCACAGAACGCACGATTTTAAGCGGTATTCACGCATATTACGAGCCGGAGGAGCTTGTCGGCAAGACCTGCATTGCAATCGTAAACCTGCCGCCAAGACCGATGATGGGTATTGACTCCTGCGGTATGCTGATTAGTGCAGTACATCACGAGGAAGGTGAAGAAAAGCTCCATCTTCTGATGGTAGACGACCACATTCCGGCGGGTGCAAAGCTCTACTAAGATGTACCGTTTTGCCCGTGAAAACGGGATATACCTCATAGTCGGAAAAAGCCCCAAAAGTACACTTTTACATCAAATTTACATCATTTGGTGCAGGAAAGTGTGCAGAGGCAAAAAAATCGCATAATGAACAGAAAAACGGGCAGTTCTGAACGGGACTGCCCATTTTTAAAAGGAGCGGAAAAAGGATATGCTTGTAGACTTTAATGAGTTCCAGGAAATAACCATAGCGGGGATGAACGGCGGCACAGGAATGATGAGCACTAAAATGTTTATGGATGAGCAAGGAAAAATGATCTATACCCAAATACATTCCGGCGGCTCTATCGGAATGCATAAGCACAAAACGAGCGATGATATCAATTATGTGATTTCCGGCGAAGGTAAAGCGATTTGTGACGGTCAAGAGGAAATACTGCGTACAGGCGTTTGTCATATTTGCAAAAGAGGCTCTGAACACGGCATTACAAATACAGGCAAAGATGATTTGGTTTTAATGACTGTTGTGGTAGAGCGATAACATTGGCTTATAAAGGCCCAACTCCGGCAGCGTGGTAACTTTACAAGGTACTGCGCAAATGAAGAAACCAGTAATCCACTGAAAAAAACCAAAGTATATCTCTAAGTTTTATAAAAAATGAGTATACCCATCTGACTGCATTCTGAATAACGGACATACAGCAGGTTCCTGCGGCTTCCGCCGCAGGAACCTGCTGTATTGATTTATATGAAAATCTGACGTCAGGCGTTCGCTCTCCGAACCAAGTCTCCTTCTGCCGATCCGCATACATACATATGAACTTACCGTTTCACATCAGTTTTCTGCAATCCCAAAAATTTGCAAAACTGCGGCTGTGCCGGACGTCGGCACAGCCGCAGTGAGACAGTATTATTTCGTTGATTTGGTATGGCAGCCGCCGGAGGGGCAGTTTTCACAACCGCACCCGCAGCCGCCGCCCCGTTTGCGCCGCCGGACCAGCGACCAAACAGCGACCGCCACAGCCGCCGCTACCAACGCAGCGATCACGATTGTACCCAAATTTTCGGAAAACCATACCGGCATACGCCATACCTCCTTTGTTTATCAGGCGGTCTGCATAATCTGCTTCTGCTTCTTATACGGACGGAAGAGCATATACAGCAGCAGCACAAGAACGGCAACTGCGCAAATCAAACCAACCGGCTGCAAAGCACCGGTGAACGCCGAGCCGAACTGGAAGATCATCAGCGAAATCGCATAAGCGAACACACACTGGTACCCCACCGCGAATAACGTCCACTTGGCATTATTCATCTCGCGGCGAATGGCACCGATGGCTGCGAAGCAGGGCGCGCAAAGCAGGTTGAAAACGAGGAAGGAATACGCGGCAAGCTGCGACATGCCCTCGAAATCAAGCACACCGAACACGCCGACGACCTCTTCTTTCGCGACAAGGCCCATAATCGTAGCGATGGTCGCCTTGATGTTGCCGAAACCGAGCGGTTGGAAAATCCAGCAGATTGCACCGCCGATAGCGCCGAGGATGCTGTCCTCCAGCTCCATTTCCGTATCAAAAACGAAAGCACCGTCGACCACGCCGAAGACAGAGCCGGCCCAGATGACAATCGTCGCCAGCAGGATAATCGTTCCGGCCTTCTTGATAAATGCGCTTGCACGCTCCCACATACTGCGAAGCAGGTTGCCCACAGTCGGCCAGTGATACGCCGGCAGCTCCATAACAAACGGTGCGGGATCGCCCGAAAAAAGTCTGGTCTTGCGCAGCATAATGCCCGAAATGATGATCGCCGCGATACCGACGAAATAAGCGCTGGGCGCCACCCACCAGGCGCCGTCAAAAAGCGCCGCTGCAATCAAAGCGATAATCGGCAGCTTTGCGCCGCAGGGGATAAAGGTGGTGGTGATGATTGTCATACGGCGGTCACGCTCATTTTCGATGGTACGCGAAGCCATAATTCCCGGAACGCCGCAGCCTGTGCCGATCAGCATCGGGATGAAAGACTTGCCGGACAACCCGAATTTTCGGAACACACGGTCAAGCACAAATGCAATACGTGCCATATAACCGCAGGCCTCCAAAAACGCAAGCAGCAGGAAAAGCACGAGGATCTGCGGGACGAAGCCAAGCACCGCGCCCACGCCGGCGACGATGCCGTCCAGCAGCAGGCTCTCCAGCCAACCGGCACAGCCGATCGCTTCCAGACCGTCCCCGATGAGAACAGGTATACCCGGCACCCAGACGCCATAATCGGCGGTGTCGGGCACGCCCTCGGCTTCAAGCGCCTCATCGACGATCGGGGAGATGTCATATCCTGCCTCTGCCAGTGCATCCGCATAGGTGCCATACGCCTCGTCAAACGCGGAGAAGCTGCCTTCGTCGATTGCGCCGCGCAAATCTTCCGCGCCGACCACACCTGCAGCCGCAGCGTTGTCTACCGTGGCGCGCAGCTCTTCGGTCCAGATATGCTCGTCGGCATACACATCCATATCGGCCTCATATTCGGCACTGCCGATGCCGAACAAATGCCAGCCGTCACCGAACACGCCGTCGTTGGCCCAATCGGTCGCCCATGTACCGACGGTAGAGACTGATATATAGTAGACCAAAAACATAACCACCGCGAAAATCGGCAAAGCCAGAAAACGGTTGGTGACCACCTTATCGATTTTATCGGAAACGGTGAGACGGCCTGCGGATTTTTTGCGGTAGCAGGCTTTCATCAATGATGCTATATATATGTAGCGCTCGTTTGTTATAATACTCTCGGCGTCATCGTCCATTTCTTTCTCTGCAGCCCGGATATCCGTTTCGATATGCGCAAGCGTGCTTTCGGACAAGTTAAGCTGCTCACGCACCTTCTCGTCGCGTTCAAACAGTTTGATCGCATAGTAACGCTGCCGCTCTGCGGGCATATCGTGCAGCGCCGCCTCCTCAATGTGCGCAACGGCATGCTCCACGACACCGGAAAAGGTATGCATCGGAACGGGAACGCCGGCTCTGGCCGCTTCGACGACCGCACTCGCCGCTTCTTCGATCCCCCTCCCTTTCAATGCGGAAATCGTAACGATCCGGCAGCCGAGCGCCTCGGACAACGCCGCAACGTCAATCTTATCGCCGTTTTTCTCGACGACATCCATCATATTGATGGCAATGACAACCGGAATGCCCAATTCGGTGAGCTGGGTGGTCAGATACAGGTTGCGCTCGAGGTTCGTGCCGTCTACAATATTCAAAATCGCGTCCGGCCGCTCGCCGACAAGATAATTACGTGCGATCACTTCCTCAAGCGTATAGGGCGACAGAGAATAAATGCCCGGCAGGTCTGTCAGGGTGACTCCCTCGTGCTTCTTCAGCCGGCCCTCCTTTTTTTCCACTGTCACGCCCGGCCAGTTGCCGACAAATGCGTTGGCACCGGTCAGCGCGTTGAACAGCGTTGTTTTGCCGCAATTCGGGTTGCCCGCAAGGGCGATCCGCAGCTCCATACAGTTTCCCCCTTCTGATTCTTTAGTTAGCCTTTGCTAACCAACAGACTTGAAAACAGGGCGATACCGCCCCGGCAGCCATAGACTACAAAATCTCAACCATCTCCGCATCCGCCTTGCGCAGCGAAAGCTCATAGCCGCGCACCGTAACCTCGACCGGATCTCCCAGCGGCGCCACTTTGCGGACATAGACATCCACGCCCTTGGTGATGCCCATATCCATAATCCGGCGCTTGACGGCACCTTCGCCGTGCAGCTTCGCAACCGTAACCGTTTCGCCGATCTTGGCCTCCCGCAGCGTTTTCATCCCGACCAAATCCCCCTTATACCATAATCTTCTGTGCCATTTCGCGACTGATTGCGACGCGCGCCTCCTTCACGCTGACGATCACATTCCCGCCGAGCGTATTGATAATCGTTACATCACCGCCGACCACAAACCCCAGATTCTCCAAATGCTTTTTCACCTCAGGGCTTCCGCCGACCTTCCGAATCGTATTTCTTTCTCCTACCGACGCAAGCGTCAACGGCATCATAAGCGCTTCCCTTCTTCCATTCCGCCGCAAGTACATTAGTCGCAACTAACCACATGCCTATGATACAACGCACGCAAGCATTTGTCAAGCGTTTTTTTACGAATGCGGGATTTCGGCAGAATCGGCAAAAAACGCGCTTGACCGACAAACGGTTTGTGCAAAGTGATTGCTTGTCAAATTTGAAAACTTTCCTGCCCGGAAAAGGAAACATTTTGCGCAACCTGCGCAATAACCCTTGCGAAAATCAAGAAGGCATGGTATACTTTTTAATATAATATCGAATATCAATGTATCGAAAGAAAGGAAATCATATGAAAAGCGCCGAAAAAGACCGAAAGCTGACCTTTAAGGAATGGCTGGAGCATATTTGGTACTATTATAAATGGCAAATCCTCATATTGGGATTGATTGCCGTTTTCATCATTGTCGCCACTGTACAGCTATTTTCTAAAAGCGAACCGGATGTGGGCATTATGGTCGTCGGCAAGACTGCACTGACCGCCGAGGGAACAGAGGATTTCAAAGAAGTTTGCTACTCGATTATGAGCGACTATAACGGCGACGGCGAAAAGAACGTGAATTACCTGGAGCTGACCGTTTCCGATGAAGACGAAGCAAATGCCGCGCAATACAATTTTGACCAGACCGCGCTTCAGCGCTTCAACACGGAGGTCACGTCCGGCAATTCCATCATCTACCTTGTCAACGAGGCGTATTACGAGCGGCTCAAGGAGTTCGGTGTGCTTTCCAAGCTGTCCGACGTGCTGCCCGCCTCCGCCATCCCTTCGGAGACGGTAGACGAATACGGCGTATATCTCCGCGAGCTGGAATTGCATTTTGCCGAAGGCTTTCGCCGCCTTCCGGGCAATCTGATCGTCTGTTTGCGGCGTTCTCCGGAGGAGGATACGATCACCTACGGACGGACGATGGAATACTGGCGTGCCAACCAGTTGTTCTTCCGCAATATGTTTGAATATAAGCATCCCACAGAGGAATAACAGCGAAAAAGCCTTTTCAAACAATTATTTTCACATGCAATCTTGCATTTTTACAGGTTTTGTTGTATAATGGCTCAGTTATGATCGTCGGCTGTCCTGTTTGCCGCCGCGAACGTTTTGATAAAACAACGGAGGTTTTCAAGAGAATGTCTAAAAAATATTCCAAAAAACACCAGAAGGTCGTTTTTATTATCACCATCATACTCTGCGTGGCCGTGCTTGCCGCTACGCTGCTGGTGACGGTCAGTTCGTATCTGAATACGTCGCCGATGTTCAACGATCAGGATTTTGCCAAAGCGCTGGCGGAACAGCTCAACATAAACGCCCGCAGCCTGACGCCGGAAATGCTCGAGCAGTATGAATACATCCGCATCACCGCGGCCTTCACATCGCCATCGGCCGACAACCCGTCCATGGTCTACCCGCTCTGCACGCTGGGCAACGCCGCATTTGCCGAACGGATCATCAGTGAGGCCTACGCTGAGGAAGAAGAAACGGAAGAGGAAACAAATGAGACCAGCAGCGAATCCTCTGCTGAAAGTTCCGATCCGTTCTACACCGACAACTCCATCTCCTTCTACGCATTTCTCAACAACGCCGAGGACCTGAACCTGTTCCCCAACCTGCGCTATGTCTCGATCATCGGCGCATACGACGCATATACCATTGAATACAACGCATCACTGTATTCCTATTACAATCAGTTCTACGGCGGCAGTTCCTTTGATGCCTCCAGCATCATCCAGACCATCGCGCTTTCCTCTGTGAAGAATCTCGATTCGTTTTCGGAACTGAAAAAGCTGGAATATCTTTCGCTGTCCCATTCATCGCTGACCTCGCTCAAGGGCATCTCCAAGCTGTCCGCCCTGAAGGTTCTCGACCTTACCAACTCGTCTGTAGCGGATATCTCCGCTGTCGGCGAATCTTCCACGCTCGAGGAGTTGTATCTCGCGGCGACGAACGTAACGGACCTTTCCCCGCTCACCGACGCCAAGGCGCTTAAAACGCTTGACGTGGAAGGACTGGAATTGGAAAATCTGTCTATGCTTTCCTCGCTGACCACGCTGGAACAGTTGAGCGTCAACAACAATAAGCTGAAAAACCTCGACGATATAAAAGCGCTGACCAATCTCGATTATCTTTCTGCGGCGGGCAACGAGCTGGAAAGCATCGACGGCATCTCTGAGATGACAAAGCTGGAGACGCTTGACCTGCGCGACAACAGCATCGCAGACGTCAAAGCGCTGGCCAAGCTGACCGCTCTGGAGACGGTGGACATCAGCAGCAACAAAATCACTTCGCTCGAAGGCTTTGAAGAGCTGACCAAGCTTACCTCGCTGACCGCCAATGATAACGGCGTGAAGGAGGAAAAAGAAGACGATGACGGCGAAACGACGACCGAGTTGATTTCTTCGATCACCAGCGTGGAGCCGCTGAAGAACTGTACCGAGCTGACCACGCTGAACCTTGACAATAACCTTATTACCGATCTGTCCCCGCTCTCGGGTCTGACCAAGCTGGAAACGCTGACCGCATACAACAACAAAATTACGAACATCGAAGGACTGGGCAATCTGGAAGCACTGACCTCGCTGTCTTTGTCCGACAATGAAATTGAGGACGTTTCCCCGCTGGTCGGCCTGAAAAAGCTGACCACGCTGGATCTGTCGTCAAATAAAATCAACGGTATTGCCGTCCTCAAGGACGCATTCGCCGACGGCACAATCACGACCATTACACTCACGGACAACGCCGATATTCCCTATGAGGATTGGGATGTGCTCAGCGAGGCGTATCCGAAGGCGACCATCACCGGCAAGCCCTCAAGCGCTCCGGAGGAAAGCTCGGGCAGCGAAAGCGGTGACGCTGCGTCTGAATCGAGCGGCGACGCTTCTGCCGATGCCTCCGAGGCAACTTCCTCCGACGAAGCAAGCGAAGCCGAGAGTGCCGAATAAAGCAAAAGGACGGAAAAGAATATGTTGGACCTGCAAACGATCGGAACCGACAAAACAATCCTGCTGAGCGGCGACTCGGTGACCGACTGCGGCCGTGCGTATCCCTACGGGGATTACGTCAGCGGATTGGGCGGCGGCTACGCGCAGAATCTGCACACGCTTATCACGGCGACTTATCCCGAAAAACGGCTGCGGCTGGTCAATGCCGGTATCGGAGGCGAAACGAGCCGTGACGTCCGTAAACGCTGGGAGAACGATCTTGAGGCTGTCCGTCCCGACTATGCGACGCTGCTGATCGGCGTCAACGACGTCTGGCGGCATTTCGATACGTATATGACCCCCTCCCGCGCCGTCTCTGAGGCGGAATACGAGGAAAATCTTCGCTTCATCGCGGCCGACGCGGTGAAAAAGCTGGAGAGTTTTACACTTATTGCTCCCTTCCTGTTTGAGACGAACAAACACGACGCGTTCTTTGCCGCCGTTCTCCGCTATGCGAAAATCTGCGAGCGTGTGGCGGCAGATGTCGGCTGTGACTTCATCAACCCGCAGAAAGATATCGACAGGGCGCTGCGCAGCCTGAACAATACCGCGCTTTCGCCCGACCGCGTGCACCCGAATGCCGTGGCACATATGATCGTCGCGCGCGCGATCCTCAAACACTGGCACTACAGATTTTAGGAGGTTACCGCACCATGCCCGATATGCTTGTCAAGCTCTACGAACTTCCCGATTCCTCTGCTGTCTATAAAGCGTTGGAGGAAAAAGGTATCCGCATCATTCGTCCGATGACCCCGAACAAATACAAAGTACACGACTTTGTTGTCAAGCACTTCCACGAGGGCTGGGCCAACGAGATCGACACCGCTTTCACCCGCTTTCCCGTTTCCTGTTTCATTGCATATGATACCAACAGCAAGGAAATTCTCGGCTTCGCGGGCTATGACTGCACCTACAAGGCCTACTTCGGTCCGACGGGCGTGGATGAGGCAAAGCGCGGCCTGGGCATCGGCAAGGCGCTCCTTCTGCGCTGTATGGAAGCGCTGCGCGACGAGGGCTACGGCTACGCGATCATCGGTTCTGCAGGACCGGTGGATTTTTACAACAAATGCGTGGGCGCCACCGTCATCGAAGGCAGCGTCCCCGGCATTTATGCAAATCTGATTTGAGGGAGAGAAATTGTTTCAATGGAACATAAACTAAAAGCGGGTATCGTCGGCGCGACCGGTATGGTGGGGCAGCGCTTCATTACGCTGCTGGCTGACCACCCCTATTTCCAAATCAGTTGTCTGGCCGCCAGCGCAAAAAGCGCAGGAAAGCCTTACGGCGCGGCCGTCGAGGGCCGCTGGAAGCTCAAAGAGCCGATGCCGCCCTGCGTTTCGGATATGCCGGTCGCAGACGCTTCCGACATCGACGCGCTGAAAGCCGCGTGCGACTTCGTGTTCTGCGCGGTTGACATGCCCAAGGACGAAATCCGTGCGCTCGAAACGGCTTATGCCAAAGCCGAGCTGCCGGTCGTTTCCAATAATTCAGCGCACCGCTGGACGGCTGACGTTCCGATGGTCATCCCGGAAATCAACCCTGCGCATCTCGACGTCATCGCCGCGCAGCGCAGGCGTCTGGGTACAAAGAAGGGCTTCATCGCCGTCAAGCCGAACTGCTCGATTCAGAGCTATGTCCCTGCCCTTACCCCGCTGCGCGGTTACGGCATCAAAGAGGTACTCGTGACGACCTTTCAGGCCATCTCCGGCGCAGGCAAGACGTTCGAAACCTTCCCCGAGATTTTAGACAATGTGATACCCTACATCGGCGGCGAAGAGGAAAAGAGCGAGAAGGAACCGCTGAAAATCTGGGGCGGCGTAGAGGATGGCATCATCGTCAGCGCGCAAGCGCCGGTTATTTCCGCACAATGCATCCGCGTGCCGGTATCCGACGGTCATCTGGCGACGGTAGCGGTGAAATTTAATCAAAAGCCCGCGCGCGAAGACATTCTCAAGGCATGGGCTGATTTCAGCGGTGAGCCACAGGCGTTGGCGCTGCCGCATGCACCCAAGCAGTTCGTCACCTATTTTGAAGAGGACAACCGCCCGCAGACCAAACTCGACCGTGACCTGTACGGCGGGATGGGCGTCTCGGTGGGGCGCCTGCGCGAGGATGCACTGTTCGACTGGAAGTTCGTCTGCCTGTCGCATAACACACTGCGCGGCGCGGCCGGCGGCGCCGTACTCATTGCCGAGTTGCTCTACCGGAAGGGGTATTTGAACTAAAGGAAAAAGCCGCTCGCCATTGGCGAGCGGCTTTTTGCCGCTTTATGCGGGTGCATCCGGCTGAGGCATAAAAAATACAAACAAAAGCAGAAAGCATGAGGCGCTGGCGGTGCCTCATGCTTTCTGCTCTGATTTTGCGCAGGAAAACATACGGAGTTGGTATTCGTATGTGATTTCGACTTTGAATTGCGTTTCAGTATAAGTTGATCTTATTCCACGGCACCGGCGCTATTTGCGGGGAAAATCGGAGTCGCCCCAATAATAATAGAACATATCCTGAAATTCAGCGAATTCTTTCGCATAATCCAAAACCGCGAAAAGCATCGCCAGTCTGTGCGCACAAACCAGCTCGTATATTTTCACGTCCTGTTCTTCGACGCGGACGGTTTGGGACTTGAACAGTCGGCTTTCCGCGAATGCCGCTTCAAGCGCCTGCGCGTCTTCAATCTCACATGTCCGGCAGAGCGTCGGAACGGTGAAAGCGGCCATCCCGGCATTCAGAATCGCAAACAGTGCCTTCCGAAAATCCTCGTTTGCCAAAAGTGCGACGATTTTTGCTGCCTGCGCGTCCTGAAGCAGCGACGGCCACCCATCCTGCGGGCGCTTCAACAGAAGTCCGCCCAGCGCCTCCCGATAATAGACCACGCCGTGGCCGCGCAGGACAGCGCTTCTCATCCGGTGGTCTTCGGACAGCGCGCGCTCATATTCGGCAAGCGCTTTCTCCGACGACTTATCCTCATCATCCCTCTTGCCTACTGCTTCCGTAAGAATCCGCCTCAGGCTGCCGCATGCCGCGTCCAATACATCGTCTGCGGACACGCAGACGACAGCCTGCGCATTTTTACCGAAAAGCGCGTCGATACGAACGCCGAAGACATCCGCAAGGATCGGCAGCAGCAGTATATCCGGCATGGTTGCCCCCGTTTCGCATAGTTAAAGATACTGTATGTAAGATTTGCCCTTTTTAGGGGGAAATCGGTATTTGTGGGTAGTTAATCAATCGTACCGACGAAACGGTAATCAATTTCAAGTAATTGCTTTCTTTTACCGTTTTCGTCCTTTGTGGCTTCGTGTACCACGATTTTGTTAATCAGCTCGTTGAGCAGAGGTGCAGTCAGCTCGGTGATCTCGGTATGCTTGGAAATAAGGTCGATCCACATTATCTCTGCAATATTGGGTAAGCATCTGCCTTTGAAAAGAGATTTGTCAAGGGTGTTTTCTCCAACAGAAAACAAAACAATTATGTAATCGTGGTATAATACATTATAAGGAGCATACACCATTATTGTTTAGCTGATTTTTTCTTAACTCAACACAAATTCCTATTCATGTTGTTCCGTTGCTATCCTTCCTCCAGTATAATAAAATCATCAAATGAAGGAGGCAACGCCATGAATACAGATAAAATTTACGCAGAACAACTCGCCAACGAGTATGCACCGAAGAATGATTCCAAAGTAATTGCTCTCCGCAAGCTGGATGCCAGAGCAAAACTGCCGGCAACCATTTTTACCTATACCTTTGGTATCATTTCCGCCCTTATTACCGGAATTGGAATGTGTCTGTCTATGGGTGTAATTGGAAACAGTACAACCATGTTCTTTGCTCTTGGTGTGGTAATCGGTATCATTGGTCTGGCTGGCATGGGAGTTAACTATCCCGTCTATAAAAAGATGCTGGCGAAGGGTAAACAAAAATATGCGTTTGAAATCATGGAATTAGCAAAGGAAATCAGCGAGGAATAACCAATGAAAACGGCAAAGATGATCATATACCGGCTGATTCATCCGGCGAATTGGATTTTATGTTTTCTTCCGCCGTTTTCTTTTGCCGCACTCATTTTTATCTTTGCAACCAAGAAAGAGGACAGTGCTACGGCATACCCGATTTTTGTACTGTCTGCATATTCTCTGATAATCCTGATTGCCGCCTTACCATTACTGGCAGGGCGGCTAAAACAGGTGAAAGCAAAATTCTGGAACCATAGCCAACTGATTAAAAAAATCTCTTCCACGAATTTGGGAACGAAGTATTTGAACGACCATCTGTTTCGCAGCAGTATCAGCATTTATCAGGGTATGGTAGTCAATTTTGCCTATATGCTGTTCCGGTTTGTGACCGCTATTCAATACCGCTCTGTATGGTTTTTCTCGATGGCGGTTTATTATCTGGTACTATGCGTGATGAAGGCACACCTTGTATTCAGCTACCGATGCCGGGAGCAAAAAGGCCCGATTTATGAAATTCGATGCTATCGCCGGACAGCGAGAATGCTTTTTTTGCTGAACATTCCCATGGCCGGTATGATTGTTTTAATGATACAAACCGATTCCGGGTTTACATATCCGGGGTATCTGATTTACCTGTCGGCTCTGTACACATTTTACATGATGATCCTGTCCATTATAAACCTTATCAAGTTTCGGAAAATGGGCAGCTCCATCATATCGGCGGCAAAGGTACTGAACTTTGTGTCTGCGCTGATGTCCGTTCTCGGTTTACAGACAGCTATGATTTCCCGTTTTTCTTTTGAGGGGGAAGCGTACCGGAAAATGATGAATACCATAACGGGTACGGCGGTATTTACCGCAGTCATGGTTACGGTAATTGTGATGCTCATTCGTTCATCAAAATCGAAGAAGGAGGTGGAACGAGATGAAAAAATCAGAAAGTAAATACTTTAATACCGCCGTCCGAATGGATCGGGCGTTTCTTGAACTTCTGGAAAAGAAGGACATGGAATATATCACAGTAAAGGAAATTTGTGAAGCAGCAGGTGTCAATCGCTCCACCTTCTATCTACACTATGAAACCATCGACGATTTGCTGGCGGAAAGCGTACAATACATGAATCAGCAATTTCAGGAACACATGAAGCTGGGTGCAGAGAAATTTGTTTCAAAAATCCGGGAATGTCCTCTGGAAGAACTGTACCTGGTCACGCCTACATATTTGATTCCTTATCTGGAATATATCCGGCAGAATAAACGCCTGTTCCGTACAGCATTAAAAAATTCCGGCCCCCTTCGCTTGGACGGAACTTACAGGCGAATGATGCGCCATGTATTTCTTCCCATTTTGGAACGGTTTCGGGTGCCGGAGGCAGACCGGGAATATATGGTAGCATTTTATATCAGCGGTCTGATGGCAATTTTATCTGAATGGCTGAAACAGGACTGCGAAGATTCGATTGTACATATCTGCGCCATTATGGAACAATGCGTTATGCGTGGGCGTGGAAAACAGGGGGAACAAAAATGAAAGCAGGAATTTATCTTGGCAAAGAAAGTATCGAAATTCGGGAAGTGGATTTGCCCGAAGTGGGTGATAATGATGTGCTGGTACAGAACCTCTATTCCAGCATTTGCGGAACGGATGTGGCGGTATTTACACACGGTCCCAACACAGGGCACAAGGTTACTGTCGGCGGAGAATTTGGACACGAAACGATTTCCCGTATTGTTAAAGTGGGGAAAAATGTTACAGAGTTCGTGCCGGGGGAACGGGTTTATCCCTATCCCCACTATGCAAAAAACGATACCAGACGTGCGGGAACAATCGGAGGCTTTTCAGAGTATATCTTAATCCCTAATGCCCGGAAAAATCATTCCCTTTATCCGGTGGATGAACGTATATCCGATAGGCTGGCAAGTTTAATCGAGCCATTCACTGTGGGCTGCCGGGCGGCAAGGCGTGGAATGGTTCCGGCTGGGAACGGACAATATGTTGCGGGACAAAATGCCGTGGTTTTCGGCTGCGGAACGATCGGAGTTGCCGCTGCTGTTGCGTTTAAACATTTTGGCATGGACAAAGTGATGGTATGCGACCATTCGGATTTTAGACTGAAACTGGCAGCCGGACTTGGCTTTGAAACCTGCAATCCCGCAAAAGAAAATTTTGTATTCCATGCAGAGGCGTACTTCGGTAACGCAGATTCGATTACGGGAAAGACAACCGATATTGATTGTTGGCTGGATGCTGCCGGTGCGGAATCGATCCTTGCCGACTTCCAGAAGATTGGAAAAATTGAGAGCCGTTTTGTTTCGGTGGCTGTCAATAACGCACCTCGAACAATCGATCTGCTGCACATGACCTATGCTCAGCAGAGTATCATTGGTTCTGGCGGATATATGCCGGAGGATGTCCGGGATGTACAGGAAATCATGTCCTGCGGAAAGTGGGATTTGGAATCCATCATTACCCATGAGTTTTCTTTGGACGAACTGGCAAAAGCAATCCAGACAGCTGCCGATGTTGACCATGCCGGGAATGTGGTAATTAAGATGGCGAAAAAATGAATTTTTTAAGCTGTTGAGGTAGGGAACGGTTTTACCGTTCCCTACCTTTGTCTTTTCGCTTATTGAGAATATTCTGCTCTTTCTGCGCCTGCCGCACCAACTTCCGCACAGCCAGCCGCTCTGCATCCTCGTCCAGCATCCGGGACACCGCCTTTTTGATGTCAAACATCAAAAGCGGGCTGTACTTCTCGCCGTAAACCTCCTGCGCTCGGTTCTCCGCTTCCTGCTCCTTGCTGGGGCGGATGGACTGCCTTGCTTCATACAGCTGCACTGGGTCAAAGCTCTGGGCTTGCTCCCGAAGCCCGGCGTACTCGTTCAGGGCGGCGTCCAACTCGGCGGAATATTTCTGCTCCTGTTCTTCCAGTCGTTTCAGGCTTTGCTCCATAGCGGCAATGTCTTTGGGAAATTGATCGGCGGCATCGTCCTCGGTATATGCCAGCGACGCCAGAAGCAGATTCTTTTCCGAACGCAGTTCCTCCAAATCCTCTGTCAGAGCCGCAATCTTAGCCGTCAGCTCCCGGTGCCGAAATACATGAACCGCAGAGAGTGCCTTTTTTTCGGAAAGCAGGCTGCGGCGCTCTTTCGTCTTATCCCGGATGTCCTTTGCCAGCTGATTGTACTGTGTGAGGGCAGGGCGCAGCGTATTCAGCGAAGCATTCAGGCATTCCTTGCCCTTGCGAAGATACCCCAGCTGATAGCAGAACAGCAGCAGATTTTTACGCAGATTCTCCATGGCCTCGGCAAGCGCCGGGATGGTGTTCTTGACTGCCATCGCCAGCTTTTTAACCTGTCCTCTCAGCTCCCGGAGCATGGTATTGTCCGCCTTAATTTGTCGGTTTAGTTCGCACCGGCCAGAGATAATACTCTTTTTCTCCATGGCTCTGGCAACCACACCCTCATGGATCGTAGGCCGCTCCAACAGGCCACGTTCGGCATGGCTGCGGTGGTCGATGCGTTCTTCGTGCCCGGTACGCTCCAGATGGCGGTTTGCCACATCTGCCCATGCAGCCCGCCACAGGACAAGCTGCTCGTCGCTGTTCCAGCGTTCCGTGATGGGATTTTGCCTGCCGAACTTGGTGCTTTTGGGGTACTTGGACACCCGTTCATAGCCCTGTGCCTGCGCTGCGGACGGGGCCAGATACACCTTCTTTTTTCCTACCTTATATTACAGAGGGTGGTTAGCTGATTGAGATTTCTGCCGATGGCTTTCTGCTCTTTCAGCACACCGTCCAGTCCCTCGATAACGGTAATCCGCTTATTCAGCGCAGAGGCGGTGATAAACTCGGTGAAGTTCATATTTGCCTGTTCCGCTTTTCGTTTGATTGCTCTGTGGTCGCTTTCGCTGAAACGCATAGCGACCATTTTGGTCTTGTTCTTGGTTTTGTTTACCTCGCTTTCCGCAACCGTGGGATTGCTAAAATAATATGGGGGTTCGGGGTTGCCCCGACAAGCTGTTTGTAGGGCGGTGCCGTGTGCGGCGGCGTCTATACAAACAATATGCTTGCCTATCCCTACGGGATAGTTTTCTTCTGCTGTCGTGTATAGCATATCGCTTTTTCGGGAATATTACCGTCAGACAATAGCGGAAGTGTACCCGTACACTTGCAGAGAACGGATACGGTATCGTCCCCAAAACGATGCCGTCCGTTATTCTGTTTTCGCTCCCTGTTCCATTCTCACAACCTTTCCAATGCTTTAATGGGGACAAAAAAACAGCCCCACATATCCACAGCAAAATAGACCGTCTCAAAGCGCACCAAAGCGGAAGGTTGCGCACACGTTCACGGCGTATGCTTGATATGTAAGGCTGTATAGTTCAAATACAGTTTTCTATTCAGTTGTCAAAGTAAGTTCCTCGCCGCCGATCTCAACCGGCGGTGTGAAGCGGTGCGGCTCCTACAGCTTAAAAGCCGTGCTTCACTTTGAGTAAGCTCATTATACCATAAATTTTGGAAACTGTCAATACATCCACCGTGACGGTACGAAAAGTATATACACGGCAGAGAAAAAAGCAAGAAAAATGCGAAGTCGCTCCGTTGTCCAGACTTGTCGCAGATCGGCTACGGTCAGTCCTGCTCGGTAGCATTTTCAAAGGCTGATACATACTGTGGCTCGGCTCACGGATCGCTGACCTTAATGGGAAACTATGACCGTAATTCGGATGATGAAAAGAAAATGAACCTCATTCCGAAAATGATAAAAATGACCGTCATTCGCAAACGCTCGCCGCCCAACCATTCCGAAATGATAATCATATTCGTCATTTTGAAATGATATAATGACCGTCATTTCAAAAAGCCATTCAGATTTATTTTTGATTTATGACGGATTTATCCGTTCATTTTCAAATGATGCCGGAATCTCGTTTTCGGTATGATAGGAGAACCTTCCTTTCGGAATGACAGGGGGAACATTCGACTATGACTGTCCTGCTCCCTCATTTCGGAAGCAGGGGGGATTTACCTCTTATCATCACGAAAAAGAACGTCATTTTCTTTATCATAAAAAATGGTGCAAAAAGTGGTGCATAACAAAGCGAAAATCATCTAAAATCATTCCGAAATTTTATCATTCCGAAAGGAAAGGTCATTTTCTATGATTTTTGATAGATAGTCATAAATAAGCGCAAATCATAGGTGAACTTCGTTTTTTTCCAAGGGAACTTCGTTTTTTGGTGGGTGCAACAGGGTTTCACCCACCATCAAACCCGGTTTTTTGAGAAAATTATCTATCATAAATCCTAAAGGGGAAGCGTATTTAAAATCGAAGTTCCAAATCCGACAGCGTCGTAACGGCCGTCATCTGTACTGCCATACGACCGCCCGAAATGCCATAGGTGCGGTCATCCCGCGCCAATTCTAAAGCGGGTACACTTTTCCCCGGTTATTACCCCTGTTACATTCCCACTTATAAGGGTCAAAAATGACCGATTACCCCCCCTGTAAACTGGATCTTAGACAATTTCCTACTCCTTCTTTATGTTAAAAAGATAAATCGGCAGAGGTCGAACAGTGGTGTGAACTTCAATATGTGTTTCTGAGCCAAAGAAGCAGTCTGCCTTTCTGCGGACTATAGCAACACTAAATATGCGCCATTTTAAATTCAAAGATAAAAGTGTGCTGGTTGAAGACAATATACGCCATGTGTGTATGCAACCAAATTATAATTGAGTTTCTACACCTATTGACAAAATTAAGTAAATATGCTATTATACAAGTGAAAGGAATTATTAAGCAGGAGTATTTCTTATGAAAAGGCACACTTCATGCAGAATTCACGAGATGTTTTTTCAATACCATTATTTAAATCAATTTGAAGAATCTTATTCACCACATTTTCTTCAAAAAACACGTGTTTCAATGCACTCCAAAATTATAAAATCAAATATGTTATGTTAAAAACAGCCGAAGAGCTCTTTCATAGGACCTTTTTGCGCTGTTTTTGTTTTTGGGAGAAAGTCATATGGCAAGAATTGCACTCATAGGAAAAAATTCTATTCAATACGTAACACTACTTATAGACATTTGGTAATGTCAAGAGTTATGCGCAAAATTGATTTTGGAATCTGGCAGAAATCT